>JAESFX010000255.1_pt1 | contig 33602 bp, 22 predicted proteins | sample 9269501 | NCBI WGS metagenome assembly JAESFX01 (sample SAMN14515570, study PRJNA621655) | algae metagenome | isolation source: Desmonostoc geniculatum HA4340-LM1 and co-occurring heterotrophs from cave... | place: USA: Maniniholo cave, Kauai, Hawaii | collected 2009-07-28
AGTTAAATTAGCAGAGAAAAAAGTCTGTCAAAAAATAAATTGACAGACCCTTATTCAAGTGCGTCAAAAACGTAGGAGCAACACAGACGCTTGACAGGTTTCGTTCATATCAGTGTCATCTGAGTCCATTAGACTTTCAATATCACGAAAAAGCTGCAATTAGAGGCTCTGCGGTCCGTTAGCGAGAGTAGAACGTTTCCGCTCCGTTACGTTACTCACAATGTATCGACAACCTCGTAGCGTCCGTTAGCAGTCGGGCGACGGGAGCATGTGGTCAGTATAGAACAAATTAGAATGTATGGTCGGGAGCCGGCGGTCCATTAGCATGAGCGATGCAGCGTCGAACGAATACTCCACCAGTGGGGCGAAACAAGAAATGAAGGAAGGCGGGCCGATGATATGAAAGCGTTTTACTCCAACCTGCGGATTAAATACAAGCTGATCGCGTTGATCGCGATCATGATGCTCGTCATCGGGCTCGTCACCTATCTGGTCATGCGTTTCACGTTTAAGGCATACGACGAAGAAATTTACAAGCAATCGGCAATTGCGCTTAACAGCGCTTCGCTAGGCGTCGAAAAGGAGCTCCGCGGCATGGAGAGGCTCAGCTTCGCCATTGCGACGGACGGTCAAATCCAGCATTACTTGAACGTGATCAAGCAAGGCGGCTCGGATTACGATAACTTCGTGACGGCCACGAATCTGCGCCAGCGGCTGCTCTCCGTCGGGGGCTTCGAGAAGTACGTGTTGTCGCTCCATATTCTGGATAGCTACGACCGTGAATATTTGCAGGGCAAAAACATGATTCTCTCCTCGCGAAGCAGGATCGACCAGATCGTATCGGAGACCGCGCAGCATAACGGAGGGAATACGTATATTTTCCCGGAGAGCGGGGACGGGGACGCGGCGTTGATCATAGGGCGGCAAATTCGGCGGGTGAGCAACCTGGAGCTTGATCATCTCGGCTCGCTGGCTATACGGATGGACATGGCGAGGCTATTTGCCGATCTGGCCGGTCCGATGAACGAGGGGAGCGGCACCTTCGCCATACTCGAGGAAAACAGGCAGACGCTGTACCCGCCGAATCCTGATGTCGAGCTGGCGGACCTCCGCTTGCGCACCCAGGGAGAAAGCGGCTACGAGGTCAAGAAGATCGGCGGCGAACGTTTCTTCGTGACGTACATTCCGTCCAGCTACATGAACTGGACCTATCTCAACATCCTGCCGTACGACTCGATCTTCCGCAAGACGGAGGCGGCCAAGCAGTCGGTGTTCGTCATTTACCTCATCGTGTTTATGCTGGTCCTGCTCGTGGCGTTGTGGTTCTCGAGATCCATAACCGGGCCTATCGAACGGCTCAGCAACCGGATGAAGCGCGTGCAGCTGGGCCACTTCGAATATGCGTTGCTACCGGGCGAGAAGGAGCCCGCGATGGACGAGGCGGGGCTGCTCCACCGCAACTTTCGGATTATGGTGGAACGCATCAACGAGCTCATCAACGAAAACTACGTGAAGCAAATCGCCATCAAGGATACCGAATTCAAGGCGCTTCAGGCGCAGATCAACCCCCATTTTCTTTATAACACGCTGGAGTCGATCAATTGGTCGGCCAAAGCGGTGGGGCACAAACAAATATCGTTAATGGTAGAGTCGCTTGGCTACCTGCTTCGCAGCTCCATCAGCGGCAAGGAGCCGCTTATTCCGCTAGAGGAAGAGATGGCGACGATTCGCCATTATATTACGATTCAGGGGATTCGTTTCGAAGAGCGGCTCGACTTCCGCACGGATATACCCGCCAAGCTGACGGGCTGTCTCGTACCTAAGCTGTCGATCCAGCCCATCGTGGAGAATGCGATCCAATACGCACTGGAGTCGATGCTCGACACCTGCGTCATCGCGGTCACCGCGGAGGAACGGGATGGACGCATGCTGCTGACGGTATCGGATAACGGGCCGGGTATCGAGCGCGACGTGCTTGCGCGGCTGCAGTCGGGCGAGCTGGTGCCTAGAGGAACGGGCATCGGACTGCGCAATATCGACGAAAGAATCAAGCTGCTTTGCGGCGATGCGTACGGCGTCGAGGTAGGCGATCATGAAGGCGGAGGGACGCGGATCACGCTCGTTCTGCCCATCGAAATGAGGGATCAGCATGTATAAGGTGCTTATCGTGGACGATGAGCGGATTATTCTCGAAGGAATAGCCGGTTTGATGGAGTGGGAGAAATACGGGACGAGGCTGGCCGGAACGGCCCGCAACGGCGTGGAGGCGCTGGCGTTTATCAGGGAGCATGAACCGGACATCGTCATTAGCGACATTCGGATGCCGGGCTTGGACGGGTTGGGACTGGCGGAGCGGACGCGCGAGCTGAACCCTTCAATCGCGTTTATCATGTTGTCGGGCTTCGGCGAATTCGATTACGCAAGACAGGCGATGCAGCACGGGGTCAAACATTATCTGCTTAAGCCCTGCAACGAAAATACGATCGGCGAGGCGTTGTCGGAGGTCGTGGCGCAGCTCGGCGAGGAGCGCAAGAAGGAGACGTTTCTGACCAATCTCCAAAAGGAGCTGCGCCAGGTGCTGCCCAGCGCAAAAGAGCAGTTCCTGAAGGAGCTGGTCACGAACAAAATGTACGGCCGCGGCGATTGGGAGCGGTACAAGGAGCTGTTCGGAATCGAGCTGGAGCATGCGGAAGCCAGGCTTCTGCTGCTGCAGCTGGAAGGGCGGTTCGAATTCGAGCATCTCTTCGCGCTCAAGAACATCGCCGAGGATCTGCTGGGCCGCGAAGCGCTCGTGATGAGCACGACGATCGGCAACCAGGCGTTGCTGCTCATCCGGAACGCCCATGAAGAAGAGAAACTTCTCGGCTTGCTGTTCGAAGTCCGAACCACGTTCAAAGGGTACTACCGCCTGGACGCCACCATCGCGGTCAGCGACCCGGGGCCGCTCACCAATGCCCGCCGCATGTATTTGGACACGCTGAGATGCATGAGCTTCCGCTTCTATCTCGGCGAAGGAAGCATCATAACGGTCGGGGACACGAGGGGGAGCGGCGAGGACAAAACGGGAAAAGGCGAGGACAAAACGGAAAACGGCGAGGACAGTGCCGGAAGGGCGATCGGGTCGTCCGGTCAGTCGATGATTCCGGCAGAGCCCGCTCATGCGCACGGCGCGGAGAACGGCTTCTTTTACGACGACGCCAAATTGTGCCTATACGCGAAATCCGGACATCTTGACGCCGTCATACAAGAGCTGGACGAGCTCTTTAAGCTGCTCGAAGAGCTTCGGCTGGACGACGTATCCGTCAAATCCTACCTCATTCCGATCTATGTCGCGCTAATACGGCAAGCCGAGCCGTCAACGACCAACGATTATTTGAAGGAGCTCGGCAGGCTGGAGGGGATCGCGACGCTGCAAGGACTCCGAACGTTCGTGGAGGAGAAGGCGAGGATGATCTGCCAGGCCAATTACGACAATCAGAAGCGGAGGCACTCGTCCATCATCGGCCAGATCTACGATATCGTGGAATCGCATATCGGCAACGCAGACTTGTCGCTGCAGTGGGTGGCAAGCGAAATTTTGTATATGAACGCCGATTATTTGGGCAAGCTGTTCCGCAAGGAGACCGGCGAAAAGTTTTCCAATTACGTGATGAAGGTACGGATGGAACGGGCGATGGAGCTGATCGGAGCAGGGGGCGACGTCAAGGTGTTCGAGCTCGCGGAGCAGCTCGGCTTTGGCGACAACCCGCAATACTTTAGCCAGGTGTTCAAAAAATATACGGGCGTATCGCCCTCCGAATACAAGAGGTTGCCTTGACGGAACCTCTGTTTTTTATACAAAGAGGTCTGCTATTTACATTCCTCGAACTCGCTCCAGCTTATAGAATAGGAAATGTAAACACTTACAAACGAGACGAAGCAAACGAAACCCAGGACGAAGCAAAGCAGGGAAGGGGAGCTTTAGAATGAGAAAATGGATGACGGCATTGCTGGCCACGACGGTCGTATTCTCGCTGGCGGCTTGCGCGGGCGGCAACAACGGAGGAAACGGGGGTTCGGCAGATCCGACCGGAACGGCCGCAACCGGGGGAGAAGCCACCGACAAACCGAAAAACGTAACGCTCCGGATGGCCTGGTGGGGCGGACAGCCGCGCCACGATTACACGCTGGAAGTGATCAAGATGTACGAAGCGCAGAATCCTCACGTGAAGATCGAGCCCGAGTACGCAAACTTCGACGACTATTGGAAGAAGCTGGCGCCGCAAGCGGCCGCTAACGAGCTTCCCGACATCCTGCAGATGGATATTTCCTATCTGTCGCAATACGGCTCCAAGAACCAGCTGGCCGATCTTACCCCGTTCCTGAACGCGGGCATCGACACGGCGAACATCTCGGAGAACGCCATCTCCGGCGGCCGCATCGGCGACAAGCTGTTCGGCTTCAACATCGGCGTTAACGCGGTGAACTTCCAATACGATCCGGAGCTTCTGGAGAAGCTTGGCGTGGATAAGCCGGACGACAACTGGACTTGGGACGACTACTACGAGCTGGCAGGCAAAGCGAAGGAAGCGGGATTGTATTTCGACAACGGCTTCCGTCCGGAAGTGTTCTTCGGCTACTACCTCCGCACGAAGGGCCAGCATCTCTACAACGCGGAAGGCACGGCGCTCGGCTACGAGGACGATCAATTGTTCGTGGACTTCTTTAAGCCTCTGGCAGAGCTCGTGAAGAACGGCGACACGCCGCCGCCGGACGTGAAGGCGCAAATCAAGGGCGTCGAGGACGACATGCTCGTCAAAGGCCAGCAGGTCGGCATTTTCCAATGGACGAACCAGTTCGTCGGCATTCAGCAAGTGGCGAACCGTCCGCTCGAGATGGCTCATATGCCGGGACCTGACAGAGAGAAAGGGCTGTACCTGAAGCCGAGCATGTACTTCTCGATCTCCGAGAACTCCAAGCAGAAGGAAGAAGCGGCCAAGTTCATCGACTTCTGGGTGAACAACGTGGAGGCCAACAAGCTGATCAAAGGCGATCGCGGCGTGCCGGTCAGCACGGCGGTCATCGACGCCATCAAGTCGGATCTAGCTCCGGCGCAGGTTCAAGTATTCGACTACGTGTCCTGGGCGCAAGAGAACAGCTCCCCGATGGATCCTCCGGATCCCGTCGGCACGGCGGAGATCATTCAATTGTTCATGACGGTTACGGAGCAAATGGACTTCCAGCAGCTGACGCCGGAAGACGCGGCGAAGCAATTCCGCGAAGAAGCGAACGCGATTCTCGGCAAAAACAAATAACAGGCAACGCTACGCGGCGGCCGGCAACAAGGCCGGCCGCCGCGGTTATAATTGCGAATTAAGAAAGCTCGCTCTCTAGATATACTTCGTAATGGGAAGCGGGCTTTTTGAACAACCTTATGAAGATTAAGGCAGCGGGAGTTGGATCGTTATGAGAACGGCATGGAAAAATCAACTGACCGGTTACGCGTTCATTAGCCCGTTCGTTATCGGGTTTCTAGCTTTCACGCTTATCCCGATCATCGCGTCGCTGTACTTGTCGATGACGGATTACGATTTGTTCACGACGCCCGGTTGGATCGGGCTCGACAATTACATGGAAATGTTCACGCAGGACAAGAAGTATTGGCAGTCGCTCAAGGTTACTTTCCTCTACGTTTTCATCGGAGTGCCTCTGCGGCTTGCGTTCGCGCTGATGGTCGCCATGCTGCTAAACACGGCTTCGAAGGCAATCGGGTTATACCGTACCATATATTATTTGCCCTCCATCATCGGGGGGAGCGTCGCGGTATCCATCATGTGGCGCAATATCTACGGCGATCAAGGCATAATCAATCTGCTGCTGAATTCGCTGGGACTGGATAGCGTACGCTGGTTCGCGGATCCGCTGGCGGCGCTATGGATGCTCATTACGTTGTCCGTGTGGCAATTTGGTTCGTCGATGCTGATTTTCCTGGCGGGGATCAAAAACATTCCGCGTTCGCTCTACGAAGCGGCAAGCGTGGACGGAGCAAACGCCGTGCACCGTTTCTTCAAAATCACGATTCCGATGCTCACGCCGATCATCTTGTTCAATGCGATCATGCAGACAATAGGGGCGTTCATGACGTTCGTGCCGGCGTATATTATCTCCAAAGGGACGGGCGGGCCGCTCGACGGTACTCTATTATACTCGCTGTACCTGTTCCGCCAAGGGTTCCAGTTCTTCGATATGGGCTACGCGTCCGCGATGGCATGGGTCATGCTGATCATCGTCGCCGTGCTGACGTCGATCCTATTCCTGTCTTCTAAGTTCTGGGTGCATTACGAGTCGAAGGAGGGGTAAACGATGTCCAATCATTCTACGGTGGGAGCGGCATCCGTTCATCCCGCGAGCGGCAAGGCCGGCAAAGTTCCCGGTGGCAAAATCGGGCCAGGGTCCCCGGCAAAAACGGTTAAATGGTCGATCTATCATCTGTTCGCCGCCGGCGGAGCGCTCATCATGGTCTATCCCGTCATTTGGCTGCTGATGAGCTCGTTCAAGCCGAGCGAAAAAATATTCGTCACGTCGGACAGCCTCATCCCGGATCCTTGGATCTGGAGCAACTACGTGCAGGGCTGGGAAGGCATCGGGGGATACACGTTCGGCACGTTTATCTGGAATTCGCTCGTGCTCGTGGTCCTCGCGACGATCGGCGCGGTCATTTCGTCCGCCTTTGTCGCATTCGGATTTGCCCGGCTCAAGTTCTGGGGCAGCGCGTTCTGGTTCACGATCATGATGATTACGCTCATGCTGCCGCATGACGTCGTGCTAGTGCCGCAATATATCCTGTTCGCCGAGCTGGGCTGGCTTAACTCCATCAAGCCTATTGTCATACCTGCTTACTTCGGGATGCCGTTCTTCATTTTCCTCATGGTGCAATTCATTCATACCATCCCGAGAGAGATGGACGAAGCGGCGACGATCGACGGCTGCGGCAAGTTCAAGCTGTTCTACCGGATCATCATTCCGCTGATCGCCCCGGCGTTGGCAACGGCCGCGATCTTCTCCTTCTACTGGAGATGGGAGGATCTGATCGGCCCGGTCTTGTACCTCAACAAGCCCTCGCTGTACCCGGTATCGATGGCGCTTAAGATGTTCCTCGACGCCGACACGTTATCTAACTGGGGCGCGATGTTCGCGATGTCCATCGTCAGCTTGCTGCCCGTCGTCGCCGTGTTCTTCCTGTTCCAGAAGCATATCGTGGAAGGCATCAGCACCAGCGGTTTGAAGTAAATCTTTATAGGCGTGAAGCCGTGAAGCCAAGCTATTCGACGATGTCGAGGCTTGGCTTTTTGGCTTGGCGTTTTATTGAACCGACAGGGTAAAGCGGCTCGCGTTCGGGAACGCGAAACGAAGCAAGCTCTCCGCTTCCGCCGACAGCGCATACCGCTCTTGTTCAGTCAGCTCGCGGAAGGGATAGAGATGCAATTCGGCTAGCTCGCTTTTATGCGCTAGTTTCCAGGTTCCGGCGACGAAACCGTCTAGGAGAAAGACGGCGCGAATGATTCCGTTCGTCGTGAACACGCGCTTGCGATGCGTCTCGTCCATGATTCGGGCGCGGTCGGCATAGGAGAGCAGCATGTTGTCGAATTCGCCCAAGAAACGCGGCGGAGCCGGGCTATCGGCCTCAGGTCGGGGGGCTTCCGGCAGATCGAACAGCTCTTCGCCTCGCTCGTCGCGAAAGACGACTAGCTGTGGGCGAAGCAACCGAATCGTATCTTGAACATGAGCAAGACCCGACCACATCTGGATGTCCTTGACCGAAGCCGGCCCGAAAGCTTTCAAATATTTCCTTACGAGCCATTCCGGTTCAGAAGACGAGGATAGAGGCAGGCCGAGCCAAGCTTCGATCGTCGTATGAACGGCTTGCCCGCTTTCTCCCCAGATGCCCCGCGGCGGCAATTGCACTATCGGCACAAGGTTCCGGACCGCCGCGGACGCAGCCTCCGGATTAAGCCCCTGCCGCTGTCCGCATAGCCGTTTGCCCAGCTCGCTCAGCGGGAGCGGCTCCGCTTCGAGGATTTCCCTTCCCATCGCGGCAAGTTCTCCCTGGTCGAAGCCGGCGAGCTGCTTGCCGAATGCGCCTTTCAGGCCGCGATCCATGACGGGCTGCAGCAGCGGCCGGATTTGCAAAGCGTCTCTGGCGGAGACCAAGTGCAGCGTCGATCGCATCAGCGCCATGCGCACGACCTGTTTTTGCCGAAGCAGGCCGGACAGCTCTTCTTGGCGGAAAGCTTCGATCCGCGACCACAGACCGAAGTACGGTGCATTCTGGGATTGCGCCTGCATGCCGGCCAGCTCCTCGAGGACCTCTGTAACCGGGAGCTTCGCGCGGCTTAGAAGAAACTGCCTGGCGAGCAGCGCGCGATTCAATTCGCGGTTGCTCAATACCCGGGGGGAAGCCACGTCGGATGCGGCCATCGCCGCTTGAATATGCGCCGTTTTTGCTGCTTTCATGGACAGGGCTCCCTTCTAGTCTATCTATCCTTCAGAATCGGCTTGCGCGGAATCTACTATACCCATTGTAAAGCATGCTTCCTGACAACTATATGTCAGGGAGGCCGTGGGGAAGAAGATTATTTTACCAGCCTCCGTGGATGTAAAAAGTAACATCCAACAGCCCCTGTTGGCCGTCGAGCACCTCTGTAGATGTAAAAAGTAACATCCAACAGCCCCTGTTGGCCGTCGGGCACCTCCGTGGATGTAAAAAGTAACATCCAGCAGCCCCGGTTGGCCGTGGAGCGCCTCATTGGATGTAAAAAATAACATCCAACAGTCCCTGTTGGCCCGTCCGGCGGCTTCGTGGATGTAAAAAGTAGCAACCAACAGCCTCTGTTGGCCGTCGGGCACCTCCGTGGATATAAAAAGTAACATCCAACAGCCCCGGTTGGCCGTCGAGCGCTTCTGTGGATGTAAAAAGTAGCATCCAACAGCCCCTGTTGGCCGTTGGGCGCCTCCGTGGATGTGAAAAATAACATCAGCAGCGGCCGCGGGCCGTCGAGTACCTCAGTGGATGTGAAAAATAACATCCAGCAGCCTCAGTTGGCCGTCGAGCGTCTAATTGGATGTGAAAAATAACATCCAGCAGCCACCGTGAGCCGTCGGACGCCTCTGTGGATGTGAAAAATAACATCCAGCAGCCACCGTGAGCCGTCGGACGCCTCTGTGGATGTGAAAAGTAACATCCAACAGCCCCGGTTGGCCGTCGAGCGCTTATGTGGATGTAAAAAGTAACATCCAACAGCGACCATGGGCCGTCGAGCGTCTAATTGGATGTGAAAAATAACATCCAGCAGCGGCCGCGGGCCGTCGGATGCCTCTGTGGATGTGAAAAATAACATCCAGCAGCCTCAGTTGGCCGTCGAGCGTCTAATTGGATGTGAAAAATAACATCCAGCAGCCACCGTGAGCCGTCGGACGCCTCTGTGGATGTGAAAAATAACATCCAGGAGCCACCGTGAGCCGTCGGACGCCTCTGTGGATGTGAAAAATAACATTCAGCAGCTCCAGTTGGCCGTCGAGCGTCCCTGTGGATGTGAAAAATAACATCCAGCAGCCGCAGTTGGCCGTCGGACGCCTCTGTGGATGTGAAAAATAACATCCAGCAGCCCCAGTTGGCCGTCGAGCGTATAATTGGATGTGAAAAATAACATCCAGCAGCCACCATGGGCCGTCGAGCGCCTCATTGGATGTAAAAATAACATCCAGCAGCGGCAGCGGCCGCACTTGTCCGTGCAAAAAGGGGCATCCCGATCAGCCATCATGCAATGGCTGACTGGGATGCCCTTTAGCGTCACGCCGTCAATATTGCGACGCCTATACACGGAAGCGGCCCACCGCGACGTCGAGGTCGGCCGCAAGCGAGCGCAGCTGCTCCGCGGCGCCGGCAACCTCCTCGACCGACGCGAGCTGCTCCTCGGAGGCGGCCGCGACTTGCTGCGAATGGCCGGCCGACGAATGGGCGATGCGCGACAGCTCCTCGAGCGAGGCGGCGATCTGCTCGCTGCTGGCCGACATCTGCTCCGCGGCGGCGGAAACTTCCTGCACTTGCGTGCTGACTTGCTCGACCGCCGCCAGAATCGAGCGGAACGATTGGCCAGAGCTGCCGGCCAAGCTGGTGCTTTCGCGGGCCGCTGCCGCGGATTCCCCAAGCGTCCGGGTCAACGTGGCGGTTCGCGAACCGATGGCTTGCAGGATGCCGGTGATTTCCTCCGACGATGCCTGCGAGCGTTCGGCCAGCTTGCGAATCTCGGAGGCGACGACGGAGAACCCTTTGCCGTGCTCGCCGGCGCGCGACGCTTCGATCGAGGCGTTGAGCGCAAGCAGATTCGTTTGTCCCGCAACCTCGGTAATGTGCGCCAATATGTCCCCGATTCGATGGCTGTATTCGTTCAGCTCCTGCATGGCGCTCGCAGCGAATTCGATATGCTGCTCCAACTGCTCGATTTGTCCCGTAGAACGATCGATGACGATGCCGCCTTCCGCGGCCAGATGGGCGGTATCGACCGCCAGATCGGACACGACGCCTGTCGATTCCGCGATACGCCCGATGCCGATGGCCATCTCGGTCATCGCCGTCCGGCATTCTTGCGAGCTGACCAGCTGCGTCTCCGTTCCGATGGCTACGCCCTGGATCGATTCCGTAATCTCGTTGGTCGCCTGCGCCGTCTGACCGGCCGTCTCCTTAAGATTGGCGGAGGATTCGCCGACTTCCCGCGCGGATTGCTTGATGCTGACGGTCAGCTCGCGCAGACTGCCGATCATTTCATTAAAGGAGAGCGCCGCTTGGCCGATCTCGTTGCCGTTCGTAACCGGGATCGATACGGTAAGGTCGCCGCCGGCCGCGAGCCTGGCTTTGTCGCGCAGCATTCGCAGCGGCAGAATGGCCATGCGGAGAAGCGGAAGCATGATGCCAATGGCCAGGGCAGCCGCAACAACGCCAAGGAGAACCGATTGCAGCAGCAATTTGTTCAACCGCGCTTCTACTTTGCCGTAATCGTAGTCAATGCCAAGCACGGCAACCGGATCGCCTTTGGCGTTATAGATCGGCGTCAAATACGAGATCCAGCTCCCGTAATCGTCGACGAAGCTGGGCGTCAGATGAGCCCCGCCGGATAAAGCCTGTTGATACCCCTCAAACAACACGCGGCCGCCGTCGTAGGGCTTTCCTATCAGCTCCTCCGGGATGCCGAACGTTTCGCTTAGCTCGATAAACATAAGCATGTCGCTGCCCACCTGCGCTTCCGCATCTGCGGAAAAATAGTAAGCGTTTGCCATTATCCCGTCATTCGTCATCGCGTTCAACAGCCGCCGCAGAACGGCCGCTTCGTCGGCAGGCGCTTCCTGACCCGCGTTAAGCGCTCCGGCGACCGGTTCGATTAAATTCGCGTTCGCCTGCGACTGTGCTCTTAACGCGTCGCCGATTTGTTCGAACTCGTGAAAGGCGGCATTGCGCTGCGCTATATACATGAGAGCCGCCATGATCGCGATAATCATGAGGAATAGGATCGATAGGACGATGGAGCTAGTCAGAAGCAAGTTTTTTTGTTTCAGCCATCTAATCAATTCGTAACACCCCGTTTAGCTTTAGTTCCTTTATCTTAATCTCAAAATGTTAGCGAATTACGAAGGCAAACGTTTGATTTGTATTAGAATCGACACAAAACGACAAAAAGACGATTACTGCAGTAAATCGAAATCCGGCCACATTGTTGGCCTTCGGGGGCCGAGCCTATAATAAAACCAACAGAACGACAGACACAAGAGAGGTGAAGAAATGAAACTCGAAAACGGTAGCGAAGCCGTTATTTCGCTTGGCCGAGGCGCCGTAAAAAAATCCTCCTTTTGGAAGTACGCGCTGCGCCATAGGGCTTTATACCTCATGCTGCTCCCCGGCTTGCTGTTTTTCCTGGTATTCAAGTACGTTCCGCTGCTCGGCAGCGTGATCGCCTTCCAGGACTTCAATATTTTCAAAGGGTATGCGGGGAGCGAGTGGGTAGGCTTCAAGTGGTTCCACCAGTTGTTCACGTACGACAAGTTTGCCAGGCTGCTGACGAACACGCTGATGATCAGTCTGTATCAGATCGCGTTCGCGTTCCCGCTGCCGATCATTCTGGCTTGCCTGCTGAACGAAGTAAGGGTGATGGCGTACAAGCGATTCGTGCAAACGGTGCTGTACCTGCCGCACTTCCTGTCTTGGACCATCGTCTTCGGCTTATCGTACATGATTTTGTCTCCAACGCAGGGGCTGCTTAATCAACTGATTACGTCGCTGACCGGAGGAGATCCCATCCCGTTCTTGCAGAAGCCGGAATACTTCAGAACGATCATCATTTCTTCGGGTATCTGGAAGGAGATGGGGTGGAACGCCATTATCTTTATCGCGGCGCTGGCGGGCATTAGTCCCTCCCTGTACGAAGCGGCAAGGATGGACGGGGCGAACCGCTGGAAGCAGTTCCTCCATATCTCCATCCCGGGCTTGCTGCCGGCCATCATGATTCTGCTCATGCTCAAGATCGGGCACGTCATGGATTCGGGCTTCGAGCAAATCTATCAATTCCTTAACCCGGCGACCTACGAGACCGGCGACGTCTTCGACACGTACACGTACCGGGCCGGCATTCTGCAAGGGCAGTACAGCATCACGACCGCCATCGGATTGTTCAAATCCGTGGTCGGATTCATGCTTCTCGTCATCGCCAACCGCGTGAGCAAAGCGACGACGGGCGAAGGGCTTTATTAATGGGAGGGACGCGCATATGAGAATCAAACGAACCTGGGGAGAGCGGACCTTCGATACGGCCAATCTGACGATTTTGCTCCTGTTCTGCGTAGCCGTGGCGATTCCTCTGATGAACGTCATCGCGGGCTCCTTCAGCTCCAACGAAGCCATCATCCATAACGAGGTTACGTTGTGGCCGGTTGGCTTCAATCTGGAAAATTACGCTTTCGTCATCCAAAACAACGTGTTTTGGCGGTCGTTCGGCGTCACGATCCAGATCGTGCTGATCGGCACCGCGATCAACATGCTGCTCACGATCCTGACATCGTACCCTTTGTCCAAGAGCTGGCTTCGCGGCCGCAAAATCGTCATGTTGTTCATCATCTTCACGATGATCTTCCAAGCGCCGATCGTTCCGATGTATTTGCTGATCAAGGAGCTTCACCTGCTTAACAGCATTTGGGCGCTAATCGTGCCGGGAGCTATCAGCGCCTTTAACATGATGCTCTGCATCACCTTCATCCGGTCGCTGCCGGAGGAATTGTTCGAGGCGGCGAGGGTGGACGGCATGTCGGAGTACGGCATCGTCTGGCGCATCGTGACGCCGCTCATCATGCCGATCAACGTCACGCTCATCTTGTTCTACGCGGTAGGCCACTGGAACAATTATTTCGGCCCGCTGCTTTATATTACCGATAGAGCTTTGCAACCGCTTCAATTATACTTGTATAACTTGATTTCTCAGTTCGACATGGACTCGGCGGGCGGAGGCGAATCGATGCTGGAGCTGTCCACGGCCATCACGCCGCAAGGACTTCAAATGGCGACGATCGTCGTCGCGACGGTGCCGATCGTCATCATCTATCCGTTTCTGCAGAAGCATTTTATCAAGGGCGCGCTGCTCGGCTCGGTGAAGGAATAGCTCGGATGGGCGACATTCTTCGAGGAGGTGATGAGCAGGCGTTGCGGAAGATTCGGCTGAGTTCAATATTCGACGTCGAGAAGCACCTTGAACAAACTTCGTAATGGGAAGCGGATTTTTAAACTTACTAGATTCAATCAGGGTTTAAATATTCGGTTACCAGTACCGAGAAGATTGGACGAAGCTAGAAACTGAGGAGCGGAACGTAGCGGAGCTACGTGAGCACCTGCAATGTTTCCGGAGGAAACATACTTCGAAAGCATGCGCTTAGATTCGGCTGAGTTCAATATTCGACGTCGAATAAACATCATGCAATGGCTTCGTAATGGGAAGCGGATTTTTAAACCTACATATCAAAGGGAGGCAATATTAGATGAGGGTTAAGGTAGCAACTAAAGGAATCGCGCTGCTGTGCGGCGCGGCCATGCTCGCAAGCTTGACGGCTTGCGCCGCGGAAGGAAACAATTCGCCGAAATCGTCGGCGCCAGCCGCAACGAATGCTCCGGTACAGAGCGAGAAGCCGGCCGAGCCAACCAAGATTTCGTTATTCGTCTCGAACAACGCCCAGCAAATCCCCGCCGGGAAATCGATGGACTTGCCCACGATCAAATACGCGGCCGACAAAACGAACACGAATCTCGACATCACCTTCCTGCCGCACGAAAACTATATGGAGCAGCTGCGCCTGAACTTCGCTTCCGGCGACATCCCGGACGTGCACATGGTATGGGGCATCGAGAACTCCGACATCGTGACCAACGGGCTCGCGATCGATCTTAAGCCGTACATCGACGAATTCGGTCCCAATCTGAAAAAATACATCTCTCAATCCGCATGGGACGCGGTGACGCTGGACGGAAAAATATTGGCCATTCCGCAAATGGCGCAAGGTAACGCCCCGGCGGAACGCGTCATCTACGTCCGCAAGGACTGGATGGACAAGCTGAGCCTGCAAGTGCCAACGACGTCGGACGAATTCCTCGACATGCTGCGCGCTTTCCGCGACAACGATCCCAACGGCAACGGCAAGAAGGACGAAATTCCGTTCTCCAGCCGCGAGAAGTTCGAGTGGGCGGACAACGTCTTCGGCATGTACGGCGTCAATCTGGACGCCAACATCATGTCGGGCGATCAAATCATGCCGGGCTTCGTGCATCCCAATATGAAGAACGCCCTCGGCGTGCTGAGAACGATGTACGCGGAGAAGCTCATCGATACGGAGCTGCTGACGAACACGCGGACGATTTGGGATCAAAAGATCAAGTCCGATCTCGTCGGCTCCTGGAACCACGTCGTATTCGGCGTCTGGGATCCGTGGCAGAAGGAGCTGACGAACCTGCTTCCGGATAAACAGCCCAACGTCGTCGCCATTCCGACGCCGCGCGGCATCGGCTACGAAGGTCCGCTCGGGCGGGTGGAGAAATCCGTGCTTAAGACGTTCGTCGTGCATAAGGACGCCAAGGATCCCGCCGCGATCGTTCGTTTCTTCGACTGGCTGATCTCCGACGAAGGCCAGCTGTTCACGGAGCTTGGCATCGAAGGCGAAACGTTCACGAAGTCGGGAGACGCCATTACGTACAACGCGGAGAAGGACGTGGATCTTCGCTGGCGCACGGCCGTGTTCATGCTGCACGGCTTCCACGAGCAAGCCCAGAAGGTGCTGATCAACAACGAAGAATCGTACAACAAGCTGATCGAAACGATCGAAACGTCGAAGAAGGAAGGGCTGCCTAACCTGACGGCCGGCATGCCGCCGTCCGAGACGCTGACGAAAAACGCGGATCTGAGCTACAAAGGCTCGTTCCAGGAAGCCGCGGCGAAAATCATTTTGGGCGAAAAACCGCTCGATTACTTTGACGAGTACGTGGAAAGCTGGAAGGCGCAAGGCGGCAACGACGTGATCAAGGAACTGACGGATTGGTACGACGCCAACCGCAAATAAAACAAGCGCATGAACGCCCGCAGGAGGACGACCGTCTCCCTGCGGGCCCCATGCATAACCATGAGGAAGGATGAGAACATTGACACGAACAACCGGCCGCGCGCTGATCTGGCTGCTAACCGGCTTGCTGCTGCTTTCTCCGTTGCAGGCTGTCTCCGTCATGGCGCAGACGTTAACGGAAGAAGAGCTTGAAGGATTGCCGGGCTACGAGGTGCTGATCTCCGACCTGACCAAGGAAGGAGCCGCGCTGAATCCCGAAGCGCCCGCATACGGGGCGATGGAGCCAGTCGCCGTGGAGGGGCAATCGTTCTCGAACGGCATTCGGTTCATTACGAACACGGAGCCGCAAGGGACCTATTTGCTGCAATACGTCATGCCGGTCGAAGCCGCGATCGAGAAGGACGACGTCATGCTGGCCTCCTTCTACGCCCGCACGATCAGCTCGACGCACGAGACGGCGGAAGGCAAAGTGGCCCTCGTGATGGAAAAGAGGGAAACCTGGGAAAAGTCGGTCACCGAGACGATGTCCGTTCCTTCGGAATGGAAGCGTTTTCTCGTGCCGATCAAGGCCGCGCTCGCCATGGAAGCCAACACGCCGCAAGTCGCGCTTCGTCTTGGGTTCAAGCCCCAAGCGATCGAAATCGCGGATTTAAAGGTCGTGAATTACAAGAAGTCGATCACGATCGATCAGCTGCCGAGCACCCCCGTGTACTACGAGGGAATGGAAGAGGACGCGCCGTGGCGCGCCGAAGCCGATGCCCGCATCGAGCAATTGCGCAAAGGAGATCTGCAGGTACGCGTCGTCGACAATAGCGGGCAGCCGGTGAGCGGGGCGAACGTGCATGTCGCGATGACGGATCACGCGTTCAAATTCGGCACGGCGGTGAATAGCAGCCTGCTCATGGGCAACGGAGCGGACGCGGAGACGTACCGCGCGAAGCTGAAGGAAAATTTCAACTCCGTCGTCATGGAGAACGAGATGAAGTGGGCCTGGTGGGAAGCGGACAAAGCCCGTACGGCGAACATGTACAACTGGCTCGGAGAGAACGGCTTCGACATTCGCGGCCACGCGTTGCTCTGGGACGGACCGACGCGCATGCCGGCGGATATCGGCGGCTTGCTCGGGGACAAGGAAGCGCTGGACAAGCGGATCCGGGACCACTTCCACGAGTTGGCCGGCTATTTTCAGGGCAGGCTGTTCGATTGGGACGTGCTTAACGAGCCCGTTTTGAACAAGATGATCCGCGGCGTTCACGGGGACGCGTACATGGCGGATTGGTTCAAGTGGGCGAAGGAAGCGGATCCGGAAGCGAAGCTGTTCCTCAACGAAACCCAGATTCTCGGCGTGAACGCTCCAGTTATCGCGAATCTCTCGAATCTGCTGGAGACGCTGAAGGAGCATGGCGCGCCGATCGACGGCGTTGGCATCCAGGCGCATTTTGGCAGCACGCCTGTCGCGCCGATGGACTTTTACGGCCAATTGACGCACTTCGCCGGCTACGTGCCGGAGATCGCGATTACGGAATTCGACTTCAACACGCCGCGCGAAGACATTGCGGCCATGTTCACGCGCGACCTGCTGATCGCGACCTTCAGCCATCCGAACGTCACTTCGTTTACGATGTGGGGCTTCTGGGACGGCGCGCACTGGCAAAATAACGCGCCGCTGTTCCGCGGCGACTGGTCGCTCAAGCCTTCCGGGGAAGAGTGGAGGAAGCTGATCTACGAAACCTGGTGGACCGACGAATCCGGCGAGACCGACGCGGACGGGCGCTTCGCGACCCGAGGCTTCTACGGCGATTACGACATTACCGTATCGCATGGAGGCAAGAACAAAACGGTCAAAGCGTCGCTCGCGCGAAACGGCGACAACGCCGTAATCGTCAATTTGGACGATGAAGGCGAGCAGCCGGCGGAAACGTTCGAGCCGATCGCGATTCCATCGCAGACGGCCGACGTCACCTCCCCTGCGTGGCCGTACGGAAGCTCGTTCGGCGCGTCCGGCGCCTCGCCGACGTCGGTGACGCTGGAGTGGCCGCAAGCTTACGACAACCGCGGCGTCGCGGGGTATAACGTCTACCGGGACGGCAGTTTGTTGACGACGCTGCCCGCGGATACGACACGGTTCGACGTGACGGAGCTTGTTCCGGGCGGCCGATATTCCTTTACGGTCGAGGCGTACGACGAAGCCGGCAACGTATCGCTCCCGAGTCCGCCGATTACCGCGGAAGCGAGCTCGGCCGACGACTCGACGTTGCCCGGCTGGACGAAGGGATCGTTCCTGACGCTATCGGATCTGACCCGTTCCGGATTCAAGCTGGCATGGCCGGCCGCGGTGGACAACGACGGCGCGAAGGGCTACCGGATCTACGTCAACGGCAATATTGCGGGAGATGCCGAAACGCTTGGCTATGAGCTGAGCGGTCTCCGGGACGATACGCTCTATACGGTCCGCGTGGAGGCCAAGGACTGGGAGGGCAATCTGTCGGCAGGCGGTCCCATCGTGACGTTCCGCACGCCTGGATCGGCGGACGTGACGCAGCCGGCTTGGTCCGGGACGGCGGCGCTAACGGCATCCGCCATCGGCATGAACGAGTTGACCTTGGCTTGGGACTCCGCCCAGGACGCCGGAGGCGTGACGGCTTACCGGCTGACGATGGGCGGCGAGGCGCTGACCGTCGTACCAGCGTCGGAGAGTTCGTATCGGGTGACCGGGCTGTCCCCGCATACGTCTTACGCGTTCGCCGTGGAAGCGGGAGACGGCGCGGGCAATTGGTCGCTTGTGCTGACGGCTGCGATCGCGACGGGCGCGGGCCCGGATGCGGAATCGCCGAGCTGGCCGAAGGACAGGAAGCTGGCTTATGCCTCGCTAACGGATCGCTCCGTCACGATGAACTGGACGGAGGCGACGGATAACGTCGGCGTGGCGGGATACCGGGTGTATCGCGACGGAGAGCTTGCAGGGAGCATGTCATCGGAAGAACGGAGCTTCGTGGCGACGGGACTTACGCCGGGAGAGACTTACGCCTTCTCAGTGGAAGCCGTGGACGATGCCGGCAATTGGACGACGGACGGGCCGGCGGTCGAGGTGACGGCTTTCGAGGGCGTGCAGCGGAACGAATACGTCGTCTATCCCGACGCGGACGCGTTCGTGCAAGCGCCGGCGACCTTCGGAGGCGCGGGCACGAACAACAATCCGAACTATCTGCGCTATAAGAACGCCGCCGGCGTATCCGGCAGCGAACAGAACAAAAACACGGGCAATAACCGCAGAGCCTACTTGCGGTTCCCGTTGGAATCGGTGACGGGCGACGTCTACGAAGCCGTGCTTCGTCTATACGTGTTCGCGGTGCAGACCCCGAACATGGATATCGGCATGGACCTGTACGCGACGGGAGACGAATGGACGGAAACCGGGCTCGTATGGAATAATAAGCCGGCCGACGGCGAAAAGCTGGCCTCCGCGACGATTCGGAACGCGGGTTATTGGAAGGAGCTCGAAGTCGGCGCTTACGTCTCGGGAGAGGCGGCGGGCGACGGAACGGCCAGCTTCAAGCTGCAGGACGACGCTTGGCTGGACCAGAACGTGGACTTCCATTCCAGGGAAGCGTCCGGCGCGAACGCGGCGTATCGTCCGCAGTTGGTTATTCGCTCGGAGCAAGTACCTTCCGACGATAACGCTCCGTCCTGGGCGGGCGGAGAGCTCGATGCGGGCGAGATTACGCCGTATTCCGTTAAGCTGGCTTGGAGCGGAGCGGCCGACGACCGCGGCATCAACGGCTACGTCGTCTACCGGGACGGAGTCGCCGTCGCGGAGACGGGAGCGGACGCGCGCAGCCTAACCGTGTCGGGACTTTCGGCTTCCCGAACGTACGGCTTCGCCGTAGAGGCGAAGGACGGCGCGGGCAACTTGTCGACGACTGGCCCGTCGAGAGAGGTGACGACGCCGGAAGCGGATGGCGAAGCCCCGGCATGGGGAGGCGGAGCGGAACTGCAAGCGTCGTCGATCGGCCGTCACGATGCCGTGCTGACTTGGACGCCGGCAACGGACAATTACGGCGTGGCGGGTTATGCCGTCTATCTCGGAGACACGCTGCTCTCGACGGTGGGCGGAGCGGCGGCGAGCTACCGGGCAACGGGGCTGACGCCGGGCACGACGTACGGCTTCCGAGTCGCGGCGATCGACGTCGCGGGCAACGAAGCGGACGGGCCGACGCTCGACGTCGCCACGCTCGCGGCGGATACGTCCGCCCCGGCATGGAGCGGCGGCAGCGCGCTGACCGCGTCGGAACCGACGACGTCGGGCTTCTCGCTTAGCTGGCCGGCAGCCGTAGACGATACCGGGATTAGCCGGTACAGAGTCTATTTGGACGGAGAAGCGGTCGCCGTCTTGCCGGGATCGGTCCATGGCTATTACGTGAACGGCTTACTCGACGGATTGGCGTACGAGGCGACGGTCGAAGCGGTGGACGCCGCGGGCAACGTCTCAGCTCCGCTCGCTCTTGATGACGTTCGCACGCCGAAACGGGATACCGTAACGCCGCAATGGCCGACGGGTTCGAGGCTGATTGCCGACTTCGCGTCCGAGCCGGAGCGCACCTTGCTGAGGTGGGACGAGGCGATCGACAACGAAGGCGTCGCGTCTTACGCGATCTACCGGAACGGCGTCGCGATCGCCGCGGCGAGCGGACAGGCAACCGAGCATGAGATAGAGGGAAGCGCGGATCGGGATGCCGTCTACAAGGTGGAAGCGATCGACCTGGCGGGCAACGCCACGGTGTTCGGTCCCGCGACCAGCGATCCCGTCATCCCGGTGCCGACGGATTCAACGCCTCCGGGATGGCCGGCGGGCAGCGAGGCGAGGACGAAGGCTACGTCGCCGACGTCGGTTGCGCTGAGCTGGAGCGAAGCGATCGACCGGATGAGCGAAGTGTCCTATCGCGTTTATCTGGACGGAAAGCTTATTGCGACGACGGAGGGCAATGAATGGGTAGTGACGGGTCTTAGTCCGCAAACGGAATATACGTTCAAGATCGAAGCGGAAGACGAAGAGGGCAATTGGACGACGAACGGACCGGGCCTGAACGTCGCGACTCCGGGCGCCGTTATCGAATACCCGTCAGGTCCGCCTGCGGGAGCCGGTACGCCGGTCATCGAAGTTCGGGACGGAGGGGTCGGCATACGGATTCCGGACGCTCTCGCGATGGTTAGCGGGGAGAGCTGGTCAGCGTAAAGGTTGACGACAACGTGCTGGCGGAAGCCTTCGGGAAGGCGCCGGAGGCAGACGGCTCTCGCCGGATCGCGGTGCTCTTGCCCGCCAAGTCCGGTGCGAGCGGCTACGCCGTCGATTTGCCGTCGTCGTACTTGACCGGCAGCGACGCCAAGCGGTTCATCGAGATCGTTACGCCGCTAGGCACGTTCTTGTTGCCCGGCCATATGCTGGCGAACAACGAGGACGCGAAGTCGGCGGATCGCGTGACGCTTACCTTCTCGATTACAAAAGCGAAGACGGGTGCGCCCGGCGCCGCCAAGTTTGCGCTCGTATTGCTCGCTTCGACGGGCGGGCGGGAATTGACGTTCGATCACTCTGGCGCGTTTGTAGAGGTTCGGGTTCCTTACGAGGCAACCGCCGAAGAACGCGGACACTCCGAAGGACTAAACGTATGGCACATAGGAAAGGACGGCAAATTGTCACTTGTGCCTTCCGGTTATTACGATGCCGCCGCCCGCGAAATGGTCTTCAAGACCGACCATTACAGCACGTACGCTGTAAGCTACTTCGTCCGTGCTTTCGCGGACATGTTTAAGACGCCTTGGGCCGCTGAAGCGGTGGAAGCGCTGGCTTCCAAAGGCATAATCAACGGCGTTTCGGCGCAGTCGTTCCATCCCGGAGCGTCGATCACTAGAGCCGACTTCGCCAAGCTGATCGTGGCGGCGTTTGGGTTCAAAGCTCCGATTTCCTCTGCCGGATCGTTCGCGGATGTAGGCGAGGACGACTACTATCATGAAGCCGTCGTTATCGCCGCGGGGCTCGGCATCGTACGGGGCAAAGGAGACGGCAAGTTCTATCCGGAGGAGAACGTGACCCGCCAAGACATGTTCGTCATGATGGCAAGGGCGCTGGAACGAGCGGGCAAAAAGCTTCCTCAGTCGGCGACGGCCGAATACGCGGACGCGTCGGCCATCGCCGGCTACGCGCGGGAAGCGGCTGCTTTCTTAACGGAGCAGGGCTTGCTCCAAGGCGGCGGCGACGGCATGCTCCATCCGGCTAACGAATCCACCCGCGCGGAAGCCGCGGTGCTGCTGTACCGGCTGTTCAACTATGTATTTCGCTAAAGCATGACAGGCACCGCGTCTCTCCCAAGAGACGCGGTGTTTTTTGACGTATAGGAAAACATATATTTTGGACTATACTTTCTCTATACGTTTCGTTGAAGCGATGGCGTCTGCAAAAGGACGGCGAAAGGCGTTTCTTCTTAACTGATAGGCAAACGGCGGCGGGTTCCGTCATCGTACGATTGCTATAGTAGATACTATTATTTCCTCATTGCGCATCGACAGGATTCGACTTATTATGAGGGTTAACGGATCTGGACGGGGGTGACGGCTTGATACGCCGGCTTGGCAAAATATACAGGCATTCGCTAAAGTGGAAGCTGATTCTGATGATCGTGACGATCCTCGTGTTCACGGTATCCACCATCGGCATTCTGAGCTATACGGGGACGACGAATTACGTGCGCAAGGATATCGATCATCTCAGCGAGCAGATTCTCAAGCAGGCCAACCTCAATTTGAACCGCTATTATTCGGAATACGAGCTGGCTTTCCTGATGCTCGGCAACAGCACGGACGTCAGGGACTGGATGCGGTTATCCTCAGGCGACGTCACGTCCGAGCTCATCAAATCGTATACGCGCATCAAGGACAATTATTTGAATCGAATGTTCCTGCAATACCCGGAGGTGTTATCGGTTACGCTGTATAAGCCGGGCGGAAGGGAGCAGCACTTTCTGAACAAATACGCGCTGCCTCTGTCCTACAGCATTAAAGACGAGCCCTATCTGGCGGAAACCGGGAGCTTCGAGAAGGTCAAGTATATGACGGGCATCTCGGAGCATTACATGAATTCCGATAATCGGAGCATGAGCCTGCCGGTGCTGACGTTGTTCAAGCCGTTCTACAACGGTTATCTCCAAATGGAGGTGTCCTTGAATCCCTCGCAGTCGATCATGGACCAAATTCATATCGTCGACTCCGGCGTCTCGGCCGTCATGCACGAGTCCGGAACGATCGTCCATCATTCCGACCCGTCCCGAATCATGGAACAGATGGAGCCGCGAATCGTGGAAGCCGTCGCGCGGTCGGAGGCGGGATCGTATTACGATTCGACCGGCGACGATTTGGTCGTGTTCCAGACGATTCCCGTGACGGGCTGGAAGATCGTCGCGATTCTTCCTTATGAGCAGATCGCCCATAGCATTTACGACACGCGCAACGTCACGATCGCAATCGCGATCGGAGCGCTCGCGATTTCAGTCGCGCTGACTTATTTTGCGGCATCATCCATTACGAGGCGTCTCATCGCCTTGCGAAAAACGATGAAAACGATGCAGGTCAGGGAAGACTTCGCCATCCGGGCGGAGGTGGAGGGGACGGACGAGGTCGCGGACCTGAGCTTGTCTTTCAATAAGCTGCTGGGCCACTTGGAGCAATCCGTCCATGATTACGCGGAGATGAAAGCGCTTCAGCATCGGGCCGTCATCTCGGCGCTGCAATCGCAGATCAACTCCCATTTCCTGTATAACACGCTGGAGACGATCAACTCGATGACCGTCATCGCCAAGCAGCCCCATATCGGCAAGGTGGCCGTCTCGTTATCGAGGATGCTGAGGTATACGTCGGACTTCAAACACGTGCAGGTACGGCTAGGAGAAGAGCTCGCGCTTTTGGACAGTTATCTGCAAATCATAAAAGCCCGGTTCAAGGACGAAGTCGCGTGCGAGGTGGACGTTCCGATGGAGCTGATGCCCGCCATGTGCTGCAAGGCGCTGCTGCAGCCCCTTGTCGAGAACAGCATCAAGCATGTACGGGAAGCGACGGGACAGGCCGTTCGGCTAAAAATTTCCGGGGAAATTGTCGGGGAGAACGCGCTGAAGCTGACCGTTCGGGACGACGGGCCTGGCTTCAAGCCAGAGGTGCTAGCCCGCTTAAGATTGGAACAAGCCGCGTCAGGCGCCAAGGACTACCCGTTCGCGCAGGTGGGGCTGTCCAACATGATTTATAGGCTGCAAAGCTTCTATGACGGGGAAGCGCTTGTCGTATTCGACAATCACCCCGAAGGCGGCGCGGTCGTGGAGATTACGTTGCCGCGCGCGATTGATCAGGATGAACAATGAGGAAGAGGGGGCTGCGCCATGTATCGCATCATCATCGTGGATGACGAGGAGCTCATACGCGAGAGTCTCGCGATTCAGCTCGCGGATATGGAAGGAGTATCGGTGTCGGCGACGCTGGCGAACGGCGCCAAGGCGCTGGAATGGCTGGACGGGCATTATGCCGACATCTGTCTGACGGACGTGCGGATGCCAATAATGGACGGACTCGCGTTGATCGGCGAGATCAACGCGCGGTATCCGTGGATGACGAGCATCGTGATCTCCAGCTACGACGAATTCCAATACGCGAAGCGGAGCATGCTGCTCGGCGCCGTCGACTACGTGCTCAAGCCGATCGACCACGAGCTGCTGGCCGAAGCGATCGGCAAGTCCAAGGACAAGCTGAAGAAGCATAGGCGCTTCGAAGCGAATCAGCTTCTCCTTCAGAAGCTGCCTAACGAAAGGGGCATTCTGGACCGATGGCTGGAGATGGTATTGTCCGTGTACTTGCATGGACAGCCCCTGCTGATCGTCGATACGCTGTCGATGTTCGAAGGCTGGGCGGAGGGGCGCCACGAAATATTGAACGAGCTGGCGATGGCTTGGACCTCGCTTGTCATCGAGGAGCTCAAGAAGCAGGGAATCGAGGTCGAGGTGGAGGAAGGAGAAGACGTCGGGCTCGGAGAGGACGTTCTGACGCATACGGAAGCCAGGCGGTATTATCGCATTTGCGCCGTCAGAAGGCTGGAGCAGGCGGCCAACGCCTTGATGGACCGCGCGCGCAGAGCCAAGACGCAAGGATTCGAAAGCGCGGTCGATCAAGCGAAACGGTACATCGAGGAGCATTACGCGGAGGACTGGGGCCTGCAGGACGTGGCGGATCACGTGGCCATCAGCCGGTCGTATTTGGCCAAGCTGTTTAAAGAAGAGACGGGCATGACGATCTGGACGTATTGCGTGAGCGTCAGGATGAGCCGCGCGCGCGAGCTGCTGCTGACCTCCTCGCTGCGCAGCTACGAAATCGCGCTTAAGGTCGGCTACGCCAACAGCATCCACTTCTCCCGCATTTTCAAGCAGTATCACGGGATCAACCCCATGGAATACAAAGAGAAGTTCATCCAGTCCGGATAGGGCTGGTTTTTCATATCGGACTTGTTATTCGTATGACTGGTCGAAAATAGCATGTACCGGAGTTGTTATTCATATGGGCTAGTCTATCGGGCACCGGGTTGATATTCGTATGGCTGGTCGAAAATCTATTGGGCACCGGGCTGATATTCGTTTGGCTGGTCTATCAGGCACCGGACTGATATTCGTATGGCTGGCCGGAAAGCTATCGGGCACCAGACTTGTCATCTGTACCGGCCTATCGAAAATCTAATGGACACCAGGAGCGCTTAGAGCATGTTTTTTCTACCTATCTTGCTGTAAAGGACAGCAGAGCCTCTATTTAGCCGAAATAAGGCAAATCATCATTCAAATGAAGGCAATAGCGGCATCTGTGTCCGTTAAAATCCTCAAACACGGAAAAAATGAGAAATAGCGCTTCTGTTGTCCGTTACCGGTTGATCCGCGCGATTCCGTTCGAACAGAAGGCGATTTCGATGCGCTTAATTGCCGCATACCGCCGAACAATAGTTTGCCTGCAGTAAAAAACACGTTAGCCTCACTAGAAAGAAAGCGTTTTCTGCTTATGATGAAAAGGAACGGCGATCATGGTTCATAGATGATAGGACATGGATCATGGTTTCCGCTCATCATAAACGAAAGAGAGGTGTTGGTTGTGTTAACGAATGGCAAAATAGGCACGAGCGGCATGAAAAGTACAAGCGGCAAGAGCGGCATGAAAAGTACAAGCGGCAAGAGCGGCAGCAGGATCATCGCGATCCTTCTGCTGGCGCTGGCGATAGCGGCTTCCCCGGCGGGGGCTCCGCGATCGGCTACTTACGCGGCTACGAGCACGGTAACGCTGCACAAAACGACGGCTTATCAAAGCATTTGGGGATTCGGGGCGGCCGCCAATCATCCCGTGAACGAGCTGATGAACAACTACGGGACCGCCGCGCGCGCCGAGATCCTCGACAAGCTGTTTCGAAGCGACGGCAACAACGCGGGGCTGTCCATTGTCAGGCTGGAGGTCAATCCGTACACGTCCGCGCAAGATACCGTACAGACGACGTTTATGCCGGCGGAGGGCGTCATCGACTGGAATACGGATCTGCATCAACGATGGTTCGCGGGAGAGGCGATCAGCCGGGGCGTGAACCAGTTCTACGCGGTGCCGTGGAGCCCGCCAGGCTGGATGAAGACCAACGGCTCGCCTAATAACGGAGGCAAACTGAAGACGACGCATTACGATATGTTCGCGAACTACTTGAAGACGTACGTCAATCAGTACCGCAACGCGTTCGGCATCAACATCAAGTGGCTGAGCGTGCAGAACGAACCCGATCTCGCGACCTCCTACGCCTCCGCGCAATATACGAACGCCGAACTGGACGCCGTCTCTGCCAAAGTGGCGGACGCCGTCCACGGCCTGGGCCAAGGAGTACTCGTCGGCGCTCCCGAAGGCTCCAACCGTACGGCTTCGGCCGCCTACATGAATAACTTCAGCTCGGCTACCCGGAACAAGCTCGACTTCGTCGCCGTTCACGACTATAGTGCGTACGCCGACGTCAACCACTTCGGCAAGCCGCTCATCAGCACGGAGGTCAGCAACTTCCAGGCCGCCAACGATCCTTCCATCGCGGACGGACTAAAGTGGGGCAATATGATTGCCGCGGCCCTGAAGCGCGGGGAGAGAGGCTGGCTGTACTGGTGGGCGGTCAACCCCGCGACGAGCGGCTCGGGCGAGGGACTTATCAATCTCGGCAGCAACAATGCCTACTCCGTCAACAAGAGACTGTACGTCATGGGACAATTCAGCCGATATTTGCGGCCCGGAGACACTCGCGTGCTGGCATCGTCGAGCGATGCCAACTTGGTGTCGGTTGCGGGCGTTAACGCTTCGGGCCGGGGAGCCGTCGTCATCATCAATAACAGCGCCTCCGCGATCACGACCGTCATTAACGGGTGGACGATGCAAAGTCTGGCGGTGCGGCGAACGAGCGCGACGGAGGACATGGCAAAGCTGAGCGATCTGACCGTATCCGGAGGATCCGTCACCGTTACGCTGCCTGGCAAGTCGATTACGAGCTACACGGAGTATTGAGGCGGAAGAGTTGTTTGTGGCGGGCATGGACGTAAAAAACGTCTATGGATCGGGAAATGTTCGCTTTCAGCACGCATAGACGTTAAAAACGACTATGGGTCGGAGCAAAGTTACTTTCGGCACGCATGGACGTTCATAACGTCCATCCTAGGTATGGGTTGCTGATAGAGCGTAGGCGCGAGTAGCTTAATGCATATGCGTTGAACTTGGGTGGCAAAGCCGCTGCCAACGTCCCGCCCTGAAGCCTAAAAAGGCCGCTCCTGCAAATCGTCCAACGACGACTTGCGGAACGGCCTTCCGCGTTATACCGTGAACCTGCTAACCGCGACGCCCAGGTCGCCGGCCAGCGTACGGAGCTGCTCGGCGGCGCCGGCAACCTCTTCCACGGAGGCGAGCTGTTCCTCGGAGGCGGCAGCGACCTGCTGCGAGTGGCCGGCCGACGTCTGAGCGATGCGGGCAAGCTCTTCGAGCGAAGCCGCGATCTGCTGGCTGCTCGCCGACATTTGCTCCGAAGCGGCGGACACCTCCTGCACCTGCGAGCTGACTTGGCCAACCGCGTCCAGAATCGATTTAAACGACTCGCCGGAGCTGTTCGCAAGGCTCGTGCTTTCGCGAGCCTCCGACGCGGAGACGTCTAGCGTGGCGGATAGCGTCTGCGTCCGGTCTCCGATCGCGTGCAGAATCACCGCGATTTCCTCGGAAGATGCCTTCGAGCGCTCGGCCAGCTTGCGAATTTCCAAAGCGACGACGGCAAACCCTTTGCCATGCTCTCCGGCGCGCGCGGCTTCGATGGACGCGTTAAGCGCGAGCAGGTTCGTTTGTCCCGCCACCTCGCCGATATGGGCCAAAATCTCGCCGATGCGGCTGCTGTGGCTATTCAGCTCGCGCATGGATTCGGCGGCGTGGGCCACATGGCCCTCCAGACGTTCGATTTGCTCCACGGTCTGGTTGATAATGACGCCGCCTTCGGCCGCCAGAAGCGCCGTATCGACGGCTAGATCGGACACGACGCCCGTCGATTCGGCGATTCGCTGGATGCCGACGGCCATCTCGGTCATCGCCGTCTGGCATTCCTGCGAGCTGACGAGCTGCGTCTCCGTGCCGACGGCTACGTTCTGAATCGACTCCGTGATTTCGTTCGTCGCCTGTGCCGTTTGAGTAGCCGTTTCTTTCAAGCTGCTTGAAGCTTCGCCTACTTCGCGCGAGGATTGCTGAATGTTGATCGTGAGAGCCCGCAGACTGCCGATCATCTCGTTAAAGGATTCCGCCGCTTGCCCGATTTCGTTGCCGTTCGTCACGGGGACGGATACGGTCAAATCTCCGGCGGCGGCTAGCTTGGCGTTATCCCGAAGCAGCTTCAGCGGACGAATAACGATGCGAAGCAGCAAGATGACCACCGCGATGGAGACGATCGCGCCGATGGCGCCGACGCCAAGCGATTGGATGAGCAGCTCCTTCAAATGGTTTTCGACGAGGTCGTAGTCGAAGTCGATGCCAAGCACAGCGATCGGCTCGTTCTTGTCATTATGTACGGAAGCCATGTACGTCACCCATCTGCCGTACTCGTCCTCATAAACGTCCGTCAAGATGGAAGCCCCGCCAAGAGCTTTATCGTGGCCCGCGATCAGAGCCGCCGGCGCCTCGAAGGGCTCGGCTATTTGACTGCCGGCATCGCTTAATGAATCGCTTACCTGTATGTTGGTCATAAAGGTTTTACCGTCCTTGACCGAGGAGACGGGAGAGAGGTAATAAGCGTTCGACATATCCTCATCGTCCGTCATTCCGTTCAACAGGCGCTTAATAACGCCTGCTTCGTTATCCGGCGGCGCGGCACCGTCGTTAATCGCCGCCGCGAGCGGCTCGAGCAGCACAAGGTTGGCTTGTCCCTGGGCGCGCAGCGCGTCGCCGATTTGCCGGAATTCGTGAAAGGAGGCTTCCTTCTGTCCAAAGTACATAAGAAAGGCCATTATGCCCATCATCAGTACCAAAAGAATGGATAAAACCATGGCGCTTGTCGCCAAAAGACTTTTTGTTTTTAATTTTTTCAACAATACCGACACCCCACTCGAAGTTTATATTCGTATCATAAAGGCTAAATGTTAGCGAAATACGATGCAAATCGTTTGATTTGTATTAAGAAGTTCGCCATTTAATAAAAATAGACGTAAAAATATTTTTTTTGCACCAAACATTTGGACCGACTCGTTTGTGTTTATATAGAAGGGGGGCCAATCTAGCATGGAGGATCCCTTGCGGCGTACGGGCAAGGACATCGCTCAAATCTACCGGCGGCACGCCCGCACCGTCTACAAGGTCAGCTTTATGCTGCTCCGAAACGCGGTGGATGCGGAAGAAGCGACCCAGACGGCCTTTCTGAAGCTGATGCAGTCGGATATGACGTTCCGCGATCACGAACACGAGAAGGCTTGGCTTATCGTCACGGCCCGCAATCATTGCCGCAATATGCTTAAGCATTGGTGGCGCCGGATGCGCGCTACGCTGGAGGAAGCCGACCAGAGGCAGCTGTCCCAAGAAATCCGGCAGGACGAGACGCTCGGAGAAGTACTGGCCTTGCCGGCTAAGTACCGGCTGCCTATTTATTTGTTTTATTACGAGGGTTACAAAACGAAGGAAATCGCGGAGCTGCTCTCCGTTAAGGAATCGACAATCCGCACGCAGCTGCATATGGGCAGAAAGCTGTTGAAGCTGCAGATAGGTGGTGAGGGCGATGACTGAAAAGGAGCTGATCGATAGCTTATCGCGATTAGGGCCAAGCGATGCCCAGGTCGAGCGGATGCTGAAGCGGATTGAGGCTTCGAAAGGGCGCAAAGCCAAGCGCGGGGGCGGACGGATCTTTCGGATCGCGTTGCCTGCCGTATGTATCGTTCTGTTGGCGTTCTTCTTAGTACCTGCTCTAAATCAGCGGGAAGCGAAAACAGTTGCTCAGCTAAGACCGGCTATCGTTCCGTTCTCGGCCGGAATCCCTCTCGTCGGGGAGGGGCGATCGTTAGACGGAGGGAAGGTCGCCAAGTATTTGAATTATGAAGGCAGCCGGTATAGGTTCATCGGGGACGGACTTGCTTTCGAGCTTGGGGAGCTTGGACTCGAGGAAACGCCGGCCTTAGGCACGCTTCAGTACGACATCTTGGAGGATATGCAAGGCGGCGGTTTGCAAGGTTATGCGTCGCGAGATTTCGGCAGTACATACCTCGCGGGCGGAACGATCTACAAGCTGCCGGGCTACGATCCGGATTTTCGCTTGGCGGTGAAGCACCAGGACCGTTATTACATTGCCGAGCTTGCCGGGAGAACGGACGATTCTGTTATCTCCCTGAAGGACTACGCATCGCTAGCGCGACTCGGGAAGCTGACGGATCAAGTGCAACTAATGGATTCGGCGGGCGTTAAGCAGTTGAGCGAGTGGAGTTCGGATAAGGCTATCCGGAAGCTGGTGACGGAGCTCGAAAAAGGCGTCCCGGCTGCTTTGTCAGTTGGACAGTACGAGGAGCTCGCTTCCGCTCAAGCCGAGGGCAAGTCTTATTTGATCCGATGGAGTCTCAAGGACGGAACGGAGATCGATATGCCGATCGTACCGGGAATGTCGCTCATTACGGTCGGCGACGGCAACTATGAGCTGACCCAAACGTTTCTCAACGACTATACAACAACTACAAATCCATAATGGAACGAAAGGATGAATGAACGATGAAAATGAAAACCTCGATGAAAAAAGCGTTTGTCACGATCACCGCAGTATCCTGTCTCGCATGCGGCGCCTCGCTGGCGTCCGCGCAGCCTATGCAAATTATGCCAATCAGCGCTCCTATCCAAGGGGAGGTCGTACCGATCAGCGCCCCGATCGGGGGAGAGGTCGTGCCGATTAGCGCTCCGGCTTACGAAATCGCCCAGCAGCATAAGTTATCTTCCATTCGAGTCTATGGTCAAGCCGCTCAAATCGAAGAGAACCGCATCACCCTCGAGAACGGCGGCGAAAACGCCGAGTTCCCTTCCATCGTGATCAACATTAGCGAGGATACGCGCATCTTGAACGCTGTAGACGGAATGCCGGTCAAGCTAGCCGACATTCGCGAGAATGAGTCCGTGTACGCCTATGTTGGTCCTGCCATGACGAAGAGCCTGCCGCCGATCACGAACGCCGAGCTTATTCTCGTCGGCATCCCGGCCGACTTTGCCGTGCCGTCCTATGTAGAAGTAGAAAGCGTCGAGACCGGCGAATCCGGCCAAGTCGTCGTGAATACGAATCGCGACGAGTCCTTTGTCGTCGGGAAGGATACGTCAATCTTCCCCTTCTTGACCAAAAATATCGTAACCGTGGACGACATTCGTCCGGGCACGAAGCTGCTCGCTTGGCCGCAAGCTACGCTGGACGGAAGCAAGCCTGCCGAAGATGGTAAGCTTGCGACGAAGGTGATGTTGTTCGCCTACGATTACAAAGGTTTTGCGGGGGTTGGTCTCGACAAACTGACGATCAATGGCGAGTCGATCGAGCTTGGAGCGAGCGAGCAGCCTTACGTGCAGAATGGCCAGCTCATGCTTCCGTTCCGCAAGTTCGTGGAAGCGATCGGACTTGAAATCAACTGGGATGGAGAATCCAGGAGCATTACGGTATTGAACGGCGATACAAGCGTCTATTCCTTCAAGGCGGGAGGCTCCGAGGTCGAGAACGGCGGAGAAGAGCCTCAAGAGCTGCGCGAGGCCTCGTTCGTGAAGGACGGCGTAACCTTTGTCGCGGCGGACGACCTGTTCGAGCTGAACGGCGTGAAGTACGTGAAGTAGGAAGAACGTCGAAGCGCAAACCGGATTTCCCTCTATGGGGATGTCCGGTTTTTTCTTTTAGCAGGATGAGAGAATGGATTCTGGACAAGGGGGACGGACTAAGGTAGTTTGAAAATAGAAGCAGCAATCGAAGGGAAGGTGTATACGATCGTGATAGGTGAGCAAGCCATAAAGTGGGTGGAGCGCGCCATAGAAGGCAATGCAAGAGTGATAGCGTCCGAGCGGTTAATGGGGGGCGTATCGACGCCGATCTATCGCGTTACGGCCGAGTCGGCCGGTGTGAAGCGGGTTTATGTGCTTCGCCAATACGACAATGAGGATTGGCTCCGCGGCGAGCCCGATCTGGCAAGGCATGAAGCCGAATGCCTTCGAAGAGCATCCGGGATGGCAGGCGTACCCGCACCAAGCGTCATCGCGTACGACATGGACGGAAGCGAGAGCGGGGGATTGCCGTCGCTGCTTATGACGCATTTGGAGGGGAAAGTAGTGCTGGAGCCGGCGAATCTATCGCGTTGGCTGGACCGATTGGCGGCGGCTTTGGCTAAGCTCCATGGTGGAGAAGCAGGGGGGAACGCAGCACGAAGCGAAGGTTTTCCATGGACCTTCGGACCGTATTCCGACGCGGGGAAGTTTGACGCGTCCGGATGGAGCGCCGTCCCGGATCAATGGCGGCGTGCCATCCAAATCGTCACGGGATCCAAGCCTTTCTATGAGCCTAGGTTCATCCATCGCGATTACCATCCAACGAACATCTTATGGAGTGACGGCGAGATTAGCGGCATCGTCGATTGGGTGAACGGCTGCATCGGACCGGCGGGCATCGATGTAGGCCATTGCCGAGTTAATCTATGCCAGCTGCATGGCGTAGACGCGGCGGACGAGTTTCTGGAGCGGTACCGCACTCACGCCGGGGCAAGCTTCCAATACGATCCTTATTGGGATTTGCTCACGCTGCTGGATTATGCCGATGGAACGCCGGAGGTGTATCAAGGGTGGATCGATCTGGGATTTGCGAGGCTGACGGACGAGCTTGTACAGGAGAGGCTGGATGCTTACTTGACGAGCGTGCTAGGAAGAGTGTCCAGTTCATAGATTGGCTAGGTGGAAGCGGGTCATTTAAGGTGGCTTGCTTCTTTTTTTCTGCGGATAACGGTCTGGTTGGTGGGGGAATCAGCCGCCGTAAAGCCCCGTCATTTGGTGCCGACAAGCATAGAAGGTGTGGGGAAGCGGCAGAAAGAGCTTATCGAGTAGGTAACAATGTGAGAGATGTCGCTATCTAGCTCATGATCGTCGTTTCGTACGATTCTGGCAACAATAAGGCATTGTTCAGAGGCTGTCGATTCATTGAGGAGGGCAGCGCAGTCAAGTCGAGGCTGATCGTAACGGACACCAGGGTCGCTATTTCGCAATAATAGGACCTGTACAAATTGTAACGGACACAGACGACCTTAATGACATCAAAATCGCGCAGAATGGGCGGAAATCCATCAAATAGTTATAATGAACGAAACCGACGTCGCTTTGCTTCTACGTAGATTAATTTGGAAATAATGGAGTTCGTGAAACACCCATTAAAATACCAAATCAGAGCTACA
>JAESFX010000256.1_pt1 | contig 33538 bp, 37 predicted proteins | sample 9269501 | NCBI WGS metagenome assembly JAESFX01 (sample SAMN14515570, study PRJNA621655) | algae metagenome | isolation source: Desmonostoc geniculatum HA4340-LM1 and co-occurring heterotrophs from cave... | place: USA: Maniniholo cave, Kauai, Hawaii | collected 2009-07-28
ATCTGTGGCGCGGTTTGCCCGAACACAGCTGTGCTGGCGGCAGGAAGGAGCAGTCCTGCCGCCAGCACAGCGGCGCCTTTTGACAGTATCTTGGTTAACGATGCCATAGGGAAATGGGGCGACGGCGGTTGCCCGCGCGCCGCCCCCTTTCTTCTTAGTTCAGCGTAACGCGGAAAATGAGCGCGTTTGCAGTGCTTGCAGCGATGTTGGTCAGACGGCCGTAGGCGGTATTCGCCGTCGGAGTACCAAATTCGCCACCGTCCGCATCCGCAGCGTCGGTTACGGCCGTGCCGCCCGAGCAGGTCTGCGTCGAACCAGGCGAAGTCACCGTTGCGTTCACGCGGATCGAACCTGCGACATAGGTAGTATTCACAGGCACAAGGTCGGAGATCGCCACGTTCGTTGCAGTCGCACCGCCGGCAGCGTTCGCCACCGAGATGCAATATTCAACCACTGCGCCCGGAACGGCCTTCGGATTTGAAACGCTGACGCCATCGCTGATGATGACGCTGGTTTTCGCGACAGAAAGCACCGGTGCCGAGACTGTATAATCGTCCCATGCCCACGATACGCCGTTTCTGGAGGTGTTGCCTTGCGTCGGCGTCAGGTCGTCGGCGAATATTGTCTGGAACGTGCCGCTGACAGTGTCCGCCGTGTTTGCCGTTGCGTCCGTAACAGCAGTGATCGCGGTACCGTTGCTGTTAAGCGCGGTTGCTGCGAGCTGGACGACTGCAACCGAACCGTTGGCGCTGACCGGAATGTCGCTGCGAACGAGGACATGGACAGTCGCACCTTTCGCAACGTTATCGAGCGTCAGCGACGCAACCCATCCACCGGCGTCGTCTGCAAGACCGTTGCCGTTGACGTCGATATAATATTCGAAGTTTGCGGTATCGATGTTGTCGGTTCCACGACCACCTCCGATAGTAGTGCCGTTAGCCGTGTTCGTTGCCGCAAGTGAAAAATCGAGCGTGTCGTTCGTGCTGTTGACAATTGTGAATGCGGTTACAGCATCTTGCTGGCCCGAAGTGACTGAAGTCGTTCCGGTTGCCGTCTTTTCGGCCACCGAGAACAAGACTTTACGGTCGACGCGGAAGTTATCCTGCGCTGTAATCGCCGTCTGCGCTACACCGCCAACCTGATAGTTGACGGTGACGTTATTTGTAATCAGCGTGTTCGCGTCAGTATTTTGAGCATAAGCTGGACTCGCAAAAGCCAGCATCAGGCCAAACCCGGACGAAGCGCTGAGAAGCTTTAGCTTACTGGTCATGCTTGCTACTCCTGTTGCACTAAATTTGATTGCGCCCACTCCGCCGCAATCGAGACGGTTTCACGGGTTCATTTGACGACCCCGCGAAATATCAATTTGCCTTCCGCGCCAGCGGTCAGCGGTTGATTCAAATTCCATTTGATATGCGTGACGTCGCTCCGCCGCGCCGGACGGGCAGTGCCGTCGGCCTTGGCAATGCGCAGCGCGCTCAACACGCCCCAACTCTTGCCGCCATCGATAGAGACGACCTCGAGCCCGTCCGACGTGCCGTTAAAGGCGACTGCGGCGGGGAGTGGATTGGTAACCACGAAGTTGCTGGCCGTCGATGTGCCGACATTGCGATACTTCACCACAAACACCAGGTTATCGCCCGGCGTAACAAGATGAGGCGGTTCGAGAACAACGGCTTTGGTGCCATCGGCGCGAACGATCTGGCGCTCCACGAATACATGGCTTGAAAGCTGAAGCGGTGCGGCGGCAAACACCGCGACACTGCCGAACAGCGCGGCGGCGGCCAGCATGATTGAAGAAAGTACCCGGATCACTGGATCACCGTCCGGAAAGTTACGGTGCGCGTCTGGCCAGCGGGCACATTGCCAGCACCGACTCTTACGCGCGTTCCATTAAAGTCGGCATTGTCGGCACCATCGACCGCATCGGTCTGCGCCGCTGCCTCGAGCGTCATCGAGCCTGCTTGATATACCGTGCCCGCAGGAATCGGGTCGGTGATGACGACATTAGCCAGCGATCCCGCGCCCGAAATCGTTGCTACGATGCTATATGTGATGACAGCGCCCGGAACCGGACGATTGCCGCCAAACGGATCGACGATCGTCGCCGATTTCAGCAGGCTGATCGCTGCCGCCTGAACTGCCAGAAAGCCGTTGGCGTCGGCGTCGGCGCCGGTGTTACCGACCACCGCGTTGCCGCCGCCTTGTCCCACGCCCGCAAAAGTGGTCCCGGGAGCGCCGCTGCCGGTAACAGCGACTGCCATCAAATTGGTCGTGCCGCGGTTACCGTTCGTTATTGCAATGGGGGTGCTGGTGATGACAAACGCCGTTATGCTCTGGTCGGGCTGAAGCACCGGATCGTTCGAACCGGCAACATAGACCGTGTCCACGCCCGGATCGTAAATGCCGTTATTGTTGGTATCGAGAACGATCTGCGTGAGCGCCGGGTCGAAATCGTCGCCTCCAACTGCTGTGTTGGCGGTCAGCCGGAAGGCTTCTTCGCCGTTGCCGCTGTTGGTGACGCGGAAAGTCTGGACGTTGCCTGTTGCTCCCGGCGTAGTCGCGATATCGCCCGGGTCGGTCGTTACAACGGTGACGTCGAGAAGTTCGTCGACCTTGATCCGCACCATGTTCGACTGAATAGTCACGGGACCGGACGGTGTGTCGTAAGTCGCGGAGGCGACGTTATCGATGTCGGTACCTGCGATTGTGCCCGCAGCAAAGGCTGGCGCGGCCATCATTAGCAGCGTCAGGGCGACCGTCCTGGAGCCCATAAGATATAGGCTTCCCGGGTCTCGGAAATAACATGATCTGGTCATCACACTGGTCGGTATGCCAGAACAAGTTCAAGAAACGGTTAATCGCGGACTTTACAATTAACCAACCTAAAATATTGAAAATAAAAGGTATAGAGGCTCGCAAAATGTAAAATTCTGTCTTTTCCGATTGTCGGCGTTAAGCTGATATGTTCGGAAAGCGTGACGCCACCGACGTCGCGCGAAGTTGGTGGAATATTTCGGACAAAGGCCGTTGACAGAATCCCGTGCCGCTTCTAGTGCCCCCTCCACCGCATATCAGCGGGTGTAGCTCAGTTGGTTAGAGCGCCGGCCTGTCACGCCGGAGGTCGCGGGTTCGAGCCCCGTCACTCGCGCCACTGTCCGTAAAGTTCAACTTCCGGACGGTGCCCTGAACGAGCCGGTTTCCATCCAGATCAGTAATGGGCGCAATGGCGCAATCCAGATTATTCCCGCGATAAGGTAGATCACGCCCTGCGCCAGGATGTGCAACTGCCCGATATAGGCCGATGCGCTGACCACCAGAAATGCCCAGACTGCTATGATAGCGACGATGGCGATCATCCCCACCGGCTTGCGCCAGGACGGCGTCGGTCGCGGCGAATTCACAATGTTATCCATGATTGTTCGGTGAGTATCGCATCGAGCGGAACGTCCCAGGGATCGGTCATCAACGATGGCGCCATCTGTATCGACCAGGCTAGCCCTACAGCAGTGGTGGCTTCCATGATGCTGAGCGCACGGTCATAATGCCCCGCGCCCTGGCCCAGGCGCATCAGGCGTGCGTCGAAGGCAATAAGCGGCACGAGCGCGATGTCCGGATTGCACGGCTCGGCGCTTTCGTGCGGCTGCTGCAGGCCGAACGGCCCCGCAACCAGTTCGTCGCCAGGCTGCCAGCGCAGAAACTGCATCGGCGCGCTTCTGCCGGTAACATGAGGCAGGGCAATCTTGTATCCCGATTGCGCAGCCTCGGCCAGAATCGCTGACGGATCGGCTTCGCTATCCTTGGAAATATATCCGGCGACCGTCATTCCAGGTTTAAGCAGCGCCATCAGAGGGCTTGGAATGCGTGAAAAGGCCAGTGAGCGCTCGCCTTCGCTCAAACCGCCGACAAATTCATCCCGCAACTGGCGGTATTTCAAACGCTGCGATGCCTTGTCGAATTCGATATCCACAGCGTAATCTTCCCGAAAAGGGGGTTAGCGGAACCACCATGGGTCGTTTCCCGGAATATCCTCTGACGCCAAAACGTCAGGTGGGCGCCGTTTAGTCCGGACCAGGGTCCGAACAGGGACAGCTCCCTTAGATAAATAATCGCCTCAGGGATGTTCTCATCAGTTCGTGCCGGGCAGTCCCGCCACCTTCAATATAGCGCGGAGAAGTTAATTCTCAAGTCTTTGCGCCAAAGCTTCCAGGCGATCGGCGAGACGTTCGAGCGTCTCGGCGGCCTGCTCGATAGCGGGATCGGGCGTTTGCGGCGCAGCGGTTGCCGCAGACTGCGTTCCTCCGTCATATAATTTGTCAGCAAGTAACAACGCGGAAAACAGCAGCAACCGGCTCTCGTTGAGGCCGCCCGACGGGCCGCCGGCCTCGTTTGCTTTCTCGTCCACCATTGCGCCCAGGGCCTGCAGCCGTGCTTCCTCGCCATCCTGACAGGTAACGATATATTCGCGGCGACCGATCGAAAGACGAACTTCGGCCATCAGCTTTCCCCTGCTAATATCCGGTCGATGTCGGCGATCGCCGCGCGGGTCTCGGATTTCAGCTTTTCGTGGCGGTCGGACAGGTTGTTATCGGCGACCGGCGTGGATGGCTGCGGCGCTTGCTCCAGCCGCGACAAAGCGCGCTCTATGCGGCCGATTGCAACGATTAACCGTTGTCCCACCATCACTTGTCCCCCTTATGTCAGACATAGTAACAGAAACGCCATATTGTGCAAATGGCCGAATGACCCTTTCAATCTCTGCTCTAACCCTGAAAAGCACGGCCTGTCCCTTGACGCTGGCCACCCGCATCCGCAAAGGGTGCGCAACCGCGACTCGGCAGGGCTCGCGGCCCAATGTCGGCGGCGAGCGTCGCTGGCTTTACGCGATACAGGGGTAGACGATGACTGTCAGTGAACAGCAGATGGCCAATGCGATCCGGGCACTGGCGATGGATGCTGTCCAGGCGGCCAACAGCGGCCACCCCGGAATGCCGATGGGCATGGCCGATGTTGCAACGGTGCTCTATTCCAAGTTTCTGAAATTCGATCCTGAAGCGCCCAAATGGGCGGACCGCGACCGCTTTGTGCTGTCGGCGGGGCACGGATCGATGCTGGCTTATGCAACGCTGTATCTGACGGGTTATGCAACCCCGACAATCGACGACATCCGCAATTTCCGCCAGTTTGGTAGCCCTTGCGCCGGACATCCCGAAAATTTCCTGCTCGACGGCGTCGAATGCACCACCGGACCATTGGGGCAGGGGCTGGCGATGGCGGTCGGCATGGCGATTGCCGAACGGCATCTGAATGCGCGTTTCGGCGACGATCTGGTCGATCACCGGACTTGGGTTGTCGCGGGTGACGGGTGTCTGATGGAAGGTATCAACCACGAAGCCGTCGGGCTTGCCGGGCATCTCGGCTTGGGCCGGTTGATCGTGTTTTGGGACGATAACAAGATCACCATCGACGGCGCGACGACGCTTTCGACAAGCGAGGACATCCCCGCGCGTTATGTCGCCAGCGGGTGGCACGTTGAAAGCTGCGATGGGCATGATTTCATTGATATAGAGCGCGCTATTCGGAACGCGATTGAAGATAATAGGCCATCGCTGATTGCGTGCCGGACGCTCATCGGCAAAGGTTCGCCGAACAAACAAGGCACCAAGGCGCCGCATGGCAGCCCGCTCGGCGAGGATGAGGTTGCGGCGACGCGCGACGCAATCGACTGGCCACACGCAGCCTTTGAAATTCCGGACGATGTTCTGGATGTGTGGCGTCAAACCGGTAGCGCTGGTACGGAGGCTCGAGCCGCCTGGGAAGATCGCTTGCAAGCCTCTGCAAAAGCCGCAGAATTTAGCGCTGCCATCGCAGGCGATGGTTGGCTTAAACCCCATCTGGACAGCCTGCTTGCCGCGCCGCAGAAGATTGCGACACGCAAGGCGTCGGAAATCGCACTCACGGCAGCGACCGAGGCGCTTCCGGCGCTTTTGGGAGGGTCGGCGGATCTTACCGGCTCCAACTTCACCAAAACTGCGTTTACGCCTGTTCTGGACGCGCAAAATTACGGTGGGCGCTACATCAATTACGGTATCCGCGAATTCGGCATGGCGGCAGCGATGAACGGCATGGCATTGCATGGCGGGATCATCCCTTATGGCGGCACATTCCTGATCTTTTCCGATTACTGCCGCGCCGCGATCCGCCTGTCCGCGCTGCAGGAAGCGCGCGTGATTTATGTGATGACACACGACAGTATCGGCGTCGGCGAAGACGGCCCTACGCACCAGCCGATCGAGCAGGTGATGTCGCTTCGCCTGATCCCGAATCTGGACGTTTACCGGCCTTGCGACGCCATCGAAACCGCCGAATGCTGGGCGCTGGCAATCGAGGCCGAAGACAAGCCTTCGCTGCTCGCGCTTTCCCGTCAGAACCTTCCGCAGTTGCGGACTGACGTCAGTCAAAACTGGTCGGCAAAGGGCGGTTACACGCTGCGTTTGGCCAATGCGGCGCGCCGTGTGATCCTTATTGCTACTGGCTCGGAAGTGTCGCTCGCCATCTCCGTTGCCGACCGCCTCGAAGAACATGGCATCGGTGCCGACGTCGTGTCGATGCCGAGCTGGGAGCGTTTCGATGCGCAATCCGACGCTTACAGGGCAGAAGTCCTTCCACTTGGGCCACTGCGCGTCTCCATCGAAGCGGGCACGACGATGGGCTGGGAGCGCTATGTCGGCGATGGCTTGCGCATTGGTGTCGACAGCTTCGGCGCGTCGGCCCCTATCGAGGCGCTGTATGAACATTTCGGGCTGACGCCTGACAAGATAACCCCTCAAATCATCGCCAGACTGGGCTGATAGGAGCAAGAATGACTGTCAAAGTAGCAATAAACGGTTTCGGCCGCATTGGCCGCCTTGTCGCGCGCGCCATTCTCGAGCGTGACGATCACGATCTCGAACTGGTGGCAATCAATGACCTCGCGCCCGCCAAGGCCAACGCACTGCTCTTCAAGCGCGACAGCGTCCACGGCCCGTTTCCGGGCACTGTAGAGGCCGACGGCAACGATATTGTCGTCAACGGCAAGCGAATCCATGTGACGGCAGAGCGCGATCCGGCCAACTTGCCGCATGCCGCCAATGGCGTCGATATCGCGCTCGAATGCACCGGTTTCTTCACTGACCGCGCCAGCGCGGAAAAGCATCTCGCCGCAGGAGCAAAGCGCGTTCTCATTTCGGCTCCCGGCAAGAATGTCGACAAAACCGTGGTTTTCGGGGTCAATCACGACGTACTGACGTCAGCCGATGTTGTGGTATCGAACGCTAGCTGTACCACCAACTGCCTCGCGCCGATGGCCAAGGTGCTGAACGACGAAATCGGCATCGAGCGCGGATTGATGACCACAATCCACAGCTACACCAACGACCAGAAAATCCTCGACCAGATCCACGACGACATGCGTCGGGCCCGTGCTGCCGCGATGTCGATGATCCCGACCACTACCGGTGCCGCACGCGCAGTGGGCGAGGTTATGCCTGAATTGAAGGGCAAGCTCGACGGTTCGGCAATCCGCGTGCCGACGCCCAATGTCAGCATCGTTGATCTGACCTTCACGCCCAAGCGTGATACCACAAAGGAAGAGGTCAATGCGCTGCTGAAAGCCGCTTCGGAAGGTGCTTTGAAAGGCGTCTTGGCTTATTCGGACGAGCCTTTGGTCTCCATCGATTACAACCATTGCCCGGCAAGCTCGACCATTGACAGCCTGGAAACAGCAGTCATCGACGGCAAGCTGGTGCGGGTTTTGAGCTGGTACGACAATGAATGGGGTTTCTCCAACCGCATGGTGGACACCGCAGGCGTAATCGGCAAACTGTTCTAATCATGGCCTTTCGCACGCTCGACGATCTGGGTGACATCAAGGGGAAACGCGCATTGGTGCGCGTGGACTTGAATGTGCCGATGGCCGAAGGGCGGGTAACCGATGATATGCGGCTGCGGGCGTTGCTGCCGACCGTTCTCGAACTTTCCAGCAAAGGCGCGAAAGTGCTGCTTCTTGCGCATTTCGGCCGCCCCAAGGGTGCGAAGCATAGCGAAATGTCGGTGTCGATGGTGCTTGATGCGTTGCAGGACGTGCTGGGCCGCGAAATCATGTTCGTGCCAGAAATTGCTGGGCCGGTGGTCGAGCAGTCCATCGGTATCTTGGCCGATGGCGACGTTGCTTTGCTCGAAAATACGCGCTTCTGGCCGGGTGAAGAGAAGAATGATCCGGAGCTCGCCAAAGCAGTCGCCGAGAATGGCGATTTCTACGTCAATGACGCCTTTTCCGCGGCGCACCGCGCACATATGTCGACCGAGGGGCTGGCACATTTGCTGCCTGCCTATGCGGGTCGTGCTATGGAAGCCGAGCTAAAGGCACTGGAAGCGGCGCTCGGAAATTCAGAACATCCTGTTGCGGCCGTGGTCGGTGGCGCGAAGGTGTCAACAAAGCTCGATGTGCTTAACAATCTGGTCAAAAAGGTCGATCATCTGATCATCGGCGGCGGTATGGCCAACACCTTCCTCGCTGCGCGCGGGGTCGATGTGGGCAAGTCGCTATGCGAGCATGATCTGGCCGATACTGCGAACGCTATAATGAACACGGCGGACGCGGCGGGCTGCACTGTGCATTTGCCCTATGACGTCGTGACGTCAGTCGAATTCCGCGCAAATCCGCCGGTTCGCACTGTCAATGTGCATGAAGTCGCAGCGGACGAAATGATCCTCGATGTCGGGCCTGCGGCTGTCGAGGCGCTTGCCGATGTGCTCAAAAACTGCCGCACTTTGGTGTGGAACGGCCCGCTTGGGGCGTTCGAAATTGAGCCTTTCGATGCTGCGACTGTTGCGTTGGCAAAAACGGCGGCTGCATTGACCAAGGAAGGTTCGCTGGTCTCGGTCGCGGGCGGCGGCGATACCGTTGCCGCGTTGGCACATGCTGATGTGACTGAGGATTTTACCTTTATCTCGACGGCAGGCGGCGCATTTCTCGAATGGATGGAAGGCAAACCGCTGCCCGGCGTGGACGCGCTCCAAATCACTTAAATCCGTCGGGGCAGCGGCTCCGTTTTTTTTTTGAACTATCGATGCATACGTATGCCTCGACGAAATACAGGAAGACCAAATGCAAGACCCGAAGATGATGGAAAAAATCGCGACCGCGCCAGGCTTCATCGCCGCGCTCGACCAGAGCGGAGGATCGACGCCCAAGGCGCTCAAGGGTTACGGCATCGAGGAAAGCGCTTACACAAACGACGAGGAAATGTTCGCGCTGATCCACGGCATGCGCAGCCGGATTATCACTTCGCCTTGCTTCAATGGCGAGAAAGTGATCGGCGCAATCCTGTTCGAACGCACGATGGACGGTGAGGCAGGCGGCAAACCTGTTCCGGCGGCATTGTGGGATCGCGGCGTGGTGCCGTTCCTGAAGGTCGACAAGGGGCTGGAGGACGAAGCTGACGGCGTGCAGATGATGAAGCCGATGCCCGATCTCGGCGCGCTGCTCGACCGCGCGAAAGCCAAAGGCGTATTCGGCACCAAGATGCGCTCGGTCATCAATCTGGCATCGCCGACAGGCATTGCAGCCATCGTCAAGCAGCAGTTCGAGGTTGCCGAACAAATCCTCTCGCACGGCCTGATACCGATCATCGAGCCCGAGGTGAACATCAAAAGCCCCGAGCGCGCGCAATGCGACGCGATTTTGCGCGACGAAATTCTGCAGGCGCTCGATGGCCTCTCGGGAGATAACAAAGTAATGCTGAAGCTGTCGATCCCTGCAGAAGCTGGACTGTTCGACCCGCTGGTTGCACATCCGCGCGTATTGCGCGTCGTGGCACTGTCGGGGGGCTTCGCCCGTCCGGAAGCTTGCGCGGAGCTCGCCAGGAACAAGGGCATGATTGCCAGCTTCAGCCGCGCGTTGCTTGAAGATTTGCGCCACCAGATGAGCGATGACATGTTCGATAAATCGTTAGGCGGTGCAATCGACGATATAGCCGCTGCATCCGCAACCTGATGAGCGAAATCCTCTGGTCCGATGTCGACGATTATATCATCGGTCATCTGATTGGCGAGGATGATGCGCTTGCGGAGGTACTGCGCAATAACGTAGCGAATGGCTTGCCGCCCATCGATGTGTCGGTGACGCAGGGCAAGATGCTGCACTTGCTGGCGCGAGTGGCAAATGCGCGGCGGATACTGGAAGTCGGGACGCTCGGCGGGTATTCTACCATTTGGCTGGCACGAGCATTGCCGGATAATGGCAGTCTGATAACGCTTGAACTTGAGCCACATCATGCTGCGGTTGCGCGCGAGAATGTGGATAAAGCTGGCATCGGCGATCTTGTGGATATCCGTGTCGGTCCAGCCGTCGAAACGCTGGCGGCGATGAACGAAGAGGCGTCTTTCGATTTCATCTTTATCGATGCCGACAAGCCGAACAATGTCAATTATGTCCGCGAAGCAATCCGTCTCGCGCGACCGGGGGCCACGATCATTGTCGACAATGTTGTGCGCGAAGGCGTGGTGCTGGATGCGCATAGCGATGACGAGCGGATTGTCGGGACGCGGGCGTTGTTTGAAATGCTGTCGGCGGAACCCAGACTCGATGCCACTGCAATCCAGACAGTCGGCACCAAGAAATGGGACGGCTTCGTGCTGGCCGTGGTCCTTTAGATTCCGCCTGCGAAGCTGAACGAGAAGCGATAGTCTTTCGGTGCGATTGTCCTGTCGGTCGATTTGTCGGGCCTGACGGAGGTCAGGGTCAGCGTGCCGTCGGCTAGCGGTTTAGGCTCTCCCAGCGTCAGTTCGATTTCGTGATTGCCCGATGGGCGCAACCATAAAGCTTTCAGCCTGACCCGCCCGGCCCAGACGCAGCGGGCGTTCATCGGGCAGCGGCTGTCTTCCAGGACTTCGACGGGCTTGATCTTCGGGCCGTCGACATAGGCAGTTTGGCCGAGGCGGACGTCGCTGCCATCGGGGACGGCATCGCCGACCGTCGCGCATGCGGCGAGCGTGGCGACAGCAGTTAACACAAATATCTTTTTGACCAAGACGTTCCACTTCATTTGCAGCGGCTTAACGACGCCGCTATGAACCGCGAATGACCGTTCCCAAATGCCAGCTTTATCTTATCTCGCCCCTCGATGTCGGCGGCAATTTTCCCGAAAGACTGGAGGAAGCGCTGTCGGCCGGAGCAGTCTCGGCGTTCCAGTTTCGGGTCAAGGGCATCGACCAGCATGAGGCGGCGGCGCTGGCCGAGCCGCTTCAAGCCATCTGCGCCACGCATGATGTAGCCTTCATCGTCAATGACAGCGTCGCGCTGGCGAAACGGTTGAAGGCCGATGGCGTGCATCTGGGGCAGGGCGATGGAGATGTCCGCGAGGCACGCGAACTGCTTGGCCGGGATGCGCAGATTGGTGTCACCTGCCATAACAGCCGCCACCTGGCGATGGAGGCGGCGGAGGCCGGAGCGGATTATGTGGCCTTTGGGGCTTTCTTTCGAACGAAGACCAAAGCGGTCGAGCATGTTGCTGAATTGGAAACTTTGGAAAAATGGTCGCTCGTTACCGAAATTCCCTGCGTGGCGATTGGCGGGATTACGCCGGATAATGCGAAAGCTATCATCGATGCAGGCGCCGACTTTATCGCGGTGAGCAGCGCGGTGTGGGACCATCCGCAAGGCGGAGCAGAGGCAGTGCGGGCTTTCAACGCCCTGCTTGCCTAAATGCACTACCGCCGCTAAAGGCCGCGTCCAACGGCGCGTCGATACGCGCATGCTCTTTCCATCTGTCAAGCGAGTAGCTCCATGAAAATCAACGCGGTTGAAATCAAGCCGGGTAACATCCTCGAATATGAAGGCGGCCTCTGGAAAACCGTCAAGACCGCGCATACGCAGCCCGGCAAGGGCGGGGCTTACATGCAGGTCGAAATGAAAAACCTGCGCGATGGCCGCAAGAACAACGTCCGTTTCCGCTCGGCCGAGAGTGTTGAGCGCGTTCGTCTTGACCAGAAGGATTTCCAGTTCCTTTACAGCGAAGGCGACAGCCTGGTATTCATGGACAAGGAAACCTACGAACAGGTGACCTTGCCGACCGATCTGTTGGGTGATGCGGCGGCGTTCCTGCAGGACGGCATGGATGTCGTGATGGAAATGTATGAGGAAGAGGCGCTTTCGGTGGCCTTGCCTGACCAAATCGAGGCGACCGTGGTGGAGGCCGATGCCGTGGTGAAGGGGCAGACGGCTTCGTCCAGCTACAAGCCCGCGATCCTCGACAATGGCGTGCGCGTGATGGTGCCGCCGTTTATCGGTGCGGGCACACGTATTGTGGTCGATGTTTACGAACGGACCTATGTCGGCAAGGCAGGCTGATGCCAGCTCTAACCGGCCTTTTAACGATAATGGAAAAAGCCGCCCGTAAGGCGGGTGGCAAGCTGCGCCGCGATTTTGGCGAGATCGAGCAGTTGCAGGTTTCGCAAAAGGGGCCTGCGGATTTCGTCTCCAAGGCCGACCAGCGCGCCGAGGACACGATTTTCCGTGAACTCGAAGTTGCCCGCCCCGATTGGGGTTTTCTGATGGAAGAAAGCGGAGATATCAAAGGCGCCGAAGGCAAGCCGCGCTTTATCGTCGATCCTTTGGACGGCACCAGCAACTTTCTCCACGGCATTCCGCATTTCGCGATTTCGATTGCGGTGCAGGACCCGAAACCGGACGGTTCGGGCTGGGGCGATATTTTTGCAGGGCTGGTCTACAACCCGATCACTGACGAAAGCTTCTGGGCGGAGCGCGGCAAGGGCGCTTATCTTGGGCACAAAAGACTGCGCGTATCCGCGCGGCGGCAGTTGAACGAGGCGCTAATTGCAACCGGGACACCCTACAAGGGACATGGCGATTTCGACGAATGGGGCAGGATATTTGCCGCCGTCGGCCCCGAGGTTGCAGGCATCCGCCGCTTTGGCGCGGCCAGCCTCGATCTGGCTTGGTTGGCAGCGGGGCGCTATGACGGGTTCTGGGAAAGCGGGCTGTCGCCTTGGGATAGCGCGGCAGGGTGCTTGCTCGTTCGTGAAGCGGGCGGGTTTGTCACCGACTATCGCGGCAGGAGCCCGAATATCGCCGATACGCAGGTGCTGGCGGCGAACGACACGTTGCACAGCAAATTACACAAGCTTGTGGCAGAGGCATTGCGCAACAAATAAGAACGTTTCGCAATAAGGATTTTTGCCGGAAAAGCGCAATTTTTTGCATCCTTTTGGCTTGCCTCACATGCCCTGCATGTCTAGGGCGCAGGGTCAATAACAACGCATGAAAGTGGCCGCGTGACTGACCTCTCGCAATATCTCCCGATCCTGCTTTTTCTGGTGGTCGCGCTTGCCCTTTCGGCGGCGTTTGTGTTCCTGCCGATGGGGGTTTCGCGGCTGACAGGGTCGCATCAGCCAACCGAGGCCAAGCTGGCCGAATATGAATGCGGGTTTCCCGCGTTCGAGGATTCGCGCAGCCAGTTCGACGTGCGTTTCTACCTTGTGGCCATTCTCTTCATTATCTTCGATCTCGAAGCCGCGTTCCTGTTTCCATGGGCGGTCAGCCTCGGTGAGACCGGTTGGGTGGGCTGGGGCACGATGATGCTGTTCCTGTTCGAACTGGTCATCGGTTTCATCTATGCGTGGAAAGTGGGAGCGCTCGAATGGGAGTGATTGAAAAAACACCCACCGCGTCCGATGCCGATCTGTTCAAGGATATCGACAGCGAGGTTGCCGACAAGGGCTTTGTCGTGACCTCTACCGAGGATTTGTTCAACTGGGCGCGGACGGGATCGCTCTGGCCGATGACCTTCGGACTTGCCTGCTGCGCGGTCGAAATGATTCACGGCTATATGCCGCGCTACGATTTCGAACGCTTCGGCATCGCCCCGCGCGCCAGCCCGCGCCAGTCGGACGTGATGATCGTCGCCGGCACGCTCTGCAACAAGATGGCGCCTGCGCTGCGCAAGGTTTACGACCAAATGTCGGAGCCGAAATATGTGATTTCGATGGGTAGCTGCGCCAATGGCGGCGGCTATTATCATTACAGTTACAGCGTTGTGCGCGGTTGCGACCGGATCGTGCCTGTGGATATCTATGTGCCCGGCTGTCCACCGACAGCCGAGGCATTGCTTTACGGAATCATGCAATTGCAGCGCAAAATTCGCCGGACGGGGACCATCGAACGGTGAGTCATCCCGCGCCGCATATCGAAAAGCCCAAAGGCACCGTTGCCGCCATCAAGAAGGCGCTTGGCAAGGACTTGCTCGAGGTCGAGGAAGTCTTTGGCGAACTCGCACTGCTCGTAAAGCGCGATGCATTGGTAGGTGTGATGACCCGGCTGCGCGACGAGTGCGACTATCAGCAGCTTGTTGAAATTGCAGGGGTGGACTGGCCCGATCGCGAACATCGGTTCGAAGTGGTCTATATGCTGCTGAGTCTCACCAAGAACCATCGCATCCGTGTTCATATCGATACAAACGATGGCGAATCGGTGCCGTCGGTGACGTCGATCTGGCCGGTCGCGGGCTGGCTCGAGCGCGAAGTGTTTGACATGTATGGCGTGCTGTTCGCGGGTAATGAAGACCTGCGCCGCATCCTTACCGATTATGGCTTCACCGGCCATCCGCAGCGCAAGGACTTCCCGCTCACCGGCTATGCCGAGCTGCGTTACTCCGAAGAGGAAAAGCGCGTGAAATATGAGCCGGTGCAGCTGGCGCAGGATTTCCGCAGTTTCGATTTTCTTTCACCCTGGGAAGGCGCCGACTATGTGCTGCCGGGCGACGAAAAGGTCATCAAGTCTGGCGAACCTCCACGCGGAACGCCGCCGCAGGTGAATGAGCCCAAGACAACCGAAAAGCCTTCGCAGACCGGGGCGGGTGCTGCGGCCAATGTGGAAGCGAAGAAGCGGACCGTGAAGAAGCCCAGGGCGGAGGTGAAGGAATGACCCGTCCTATTCTTATCCGTCACCCTGAACTTGTTTCAGGGTCCATTTCTCAGCCGCGACCGGCGGGTCGTGTGGCACGATGGATGCTGAAACAAGTTCAGCATGACGGTGTGTGTGTTGGGGAGGGTGCGCTATGACCATGCAATCCAACGTCGCCCCCACCACTGGCGATGAAGTCATCCAGAATTACACGATCAACTTCGGCCCGCAGCATCCCGCCGCGCACGGGGTTTTGCGGCTTGTCATGGAGCTCGACGGCGAGATCGTCGAGCGGCTCGATCCGCATATCGGCCTGCTGCATCGCGGCACCGAGAAGTTGATCGAGTACAAGACCTATTTGCAGGCCTTGCCCTATTTCGACCGGCTCGATTACGCCTCGCCGCTCTGCATGGAGCACTCTTATGTGCTCGCCATCGAGAAAATGCTCAATCTGGAGGTGCCGATCCGCGCGCAATATCTGCGGGTGCTGTTCGCCGAGATGACGCGCATTTCGAACCACATGCTCAACATCGCGCACCATATTCTCGATGTCGGCGCGATGACGCCGGGGCTGTGGCTGTACGAAGCGCGCGAAGACTGCATGAACTTCTTTGAACGCGCGAGCGGCGCGCGGATGCACATGGCGTGGTTTCGGCCCGGCGGCGTGCATCAGGATGTGCCGCTGAAGCTGCTCACCGATATCGCCGAATGGCTCGACGACCGGCTGCCGCGCCTGTTCGAGGACGCGATGAAGCTCGTGGTCGACAACCGCATATTCAAGCAGCGCAATGTCGATATCGCCATTGTTTCCAGAGAAGATTCGATCAAATGGGGCTTTTCCGGCCCGATGATCCGTGCGGCGGGCATCCCGTGGGATATCCGCAAGTCGCAGCCTTACGACGTCTACGCCAAGATGGAATTCGACGTCCCCGTCGGCACGCGCGGTGACTGTTACGACCGCTTCATGGTCCGCGTCGAGGAAGTGCGCCAGTCGATGCGCATCATGAAACAGTGCCTGCAACAGATACCCGAGGGCCCGGTGTGCAGCGACGACCGCAAGATCGTACCGCCAAAGCGCGCCGAGATGAAGCAGTCGATGGAAGCGCTGATCCACCATTTCAAGCTCTACACCGAAGGCTTCAAGGTGCCCGCGGGCAGCGTCTATGTCGCGACCGAAAGCCCCAAGGGCGAATTCGGCGTCTATCTGGTGTCGGACGGCACCAACAAGCCCTATCGCTGCAAAATCCGCCCGACCGCCTTTTCGCATTTGCAGGCGATGGATTTCATGTCGCGAGGGCATATGCTGGCGGATACGACCGCGATTTTGGGCGCGCTCGACATTGTGTTCGGGGAGTGTGACCGGTGAGCGAAGACGCACGGAACTCGATCAAATTGTGGGCGGGCGGCATCGCTTTTGCGCTATTTTTTTGGGCAGCTTTGCATTTTGATATCTTAGCTGGCGTGCCGGATGATTGGTTCTGGGCGATATTGGGTATCTTGTTTGCTATCAATTTAGTGCAGTCGGTCTGGATTGTTGTTCGGCGACGTGCAGTCAAATCGGACAATTTAAATGGCTGACACCGCCCACATCCCCGACGAAGCCGAAGTCCGTGCCAAATGGGGCAGCTTTGCCTTTGCGCCTGCCACCAAGGCAAAGGCCGACATCTATATCGGCCGCTACCCCGCCGGGCGGCAGCAATCGGCAGTGATGGCGCTGCTGGATCTTGCCCAGCGGCAGGTAGGTGAGGAGACCAAAACGCAGGGCTGGCTGCCGGTGCCGGTGATCGAATATGTCGCTGGCTATCTCGGCATGCCCTATATGCGCGCCTATGAGGTCGCGACCTTCTACACCATGTACAACCTCGCGCCTGCGGGCCGTTTCCATGTGCAGGTGTGCGGCACGACGCCGTGCATGTTGCGCGGGTCCGACGATATCATGGCGGCGTGCAAGAACCGCGGCCTCGTCAAAGGCGCGACCACGCCCGACGGGCTGTTCACGCTGACCGAGGTCGAGTGCATGGGTAACTGCTCGTCGGCACCGATGGTGCAGGTCAACGACGATAATTACGAAGACCTAGATTACGACAGCATGACCGCGATCCTCGGCGACCTTGCCGAGGGCAGGCAGCCGAAGACCGGCACACAATTGCCGGGGCGGCACACGGTCGAACCCTATGGCGGGCCGACAACCCTGCAGGCAATGGTTGACAAGAACCATGACTATCGGGGGGAATGGTGATGCGCCAACGTATCCTTACCAACCGCCGTCACCCTGAACTTGTTTCAGGGTCTATTTTGCCTCTCTGCCCTTCGGTCCCGGCTGATGGATGGACCCTGAAACAAGTTCAGGGTGACGGGCTATTGAGTGAGGAGCTGAACTAATGGAATGGCTCCCCATCATCGGCGTCCTTATTGCCGCCTTCATCGCGTGGAAGCTGCTGACCGGCATCATCAAGCTGGCAGTCATTGGCCTGCTCGTCCTCGGTGGTGCATGGTATCTGCTTGGAGGTCTCGGCTGATGCGCGCGGCGCCTTTCTATTGTTCACGCGGAGACGCGGAGACGCGGAGAATGGAGATTTCTCCTCTGCGACCTCTGCGCACTCTGCGTAAACCAAAAAAAGATATTTCATGCAGAGGTCGCAGAGAACGAAGAGTTTTTGACGGTTTGACCCTCCGCATCTCCGCGTCTCCGCGTGAACATTTTAATGTCCTTAGGACGGGAGCGAACATATGAGCCTCCTCGACAAGGACCGCATCTTCACCAACCTTTACGGCTATCAGGATTTCGGCCTGAAAGCCGCGCAGAAGCGGGGCGATTGGGACAAGACCGCTGACCTGATGAAAGTCGGGCAGGACGCAATCATCGAGGAGGTCAAAGCCTCGGGCCTGCGCGGACGCGGCGGAGCAGGCTTCCCGACAGGGATGAAGTGGAGCTTCATGCCCAAGGCGCCTACCCCTGAACGCCCCAATTTCCTCGTCATCAACGCCGATGAATCCGAGCCCGGGAGCTGCAAGGACCGTGAGATCATCCGCCACGATCCGCACAAGCTGATCGAAGGCGCGCTCATCTCCGGCTTCGCGATGCGCGCGCGGGCGGCCTATATCTACATTCGCGGCGAGTATATTTTCGAGGCCGCCGTTCTCGAAAAGGCAGTCGCCGAAGCCTACGCCGCCGGTCTCATCGGCAAGAACGCAGCCAAATCGGGCTATGATTTCGACGTCTTCGTCCATCGCGGCGCAGGGGCTTATATCTGCGGCGAAGAAACCGCGATGATCGAAAGCCTGGAGGGCAAGAAGGGCCAGCCGCGGCTGAAACCGCCCTTTCCGGCGGGCGCGGGGCTGTATGGATGCCCGACCACGGTCAACAATGTCGAGAGCATCGCGGTCGTGCCCACCATCCTGCGGCGCGGCGCGGCTTGGTTCAAGGGTTTCGGGCGCGAGAATAATGCCGGGACCAAGCTGTTCCAGATTTCGGGCCATGTCGAAAAGCCCTGCGTGGTCGAGGAAGCGATGAGCATCCCGTTTCGCGAGCTGATCGAAAAGCATTGCGGCGGCATCCGCGGCGGGTGGGACAATCTGCTCGCGGTCATCCCTGGCGGTTCGTCGGTGCCTTTGGTGCCGGGGCCGATGATGATGGACGTGCCGATGGATTTCGACGGCTGCAAGGAAGTCGGCTCGGGCCTTGGCACGGCGGCGGTGATCGTGATGGACAAGAGCACCGACATCGTCCGCGCGATTTCGCGGCTGTCCTATTTCTACAAGCACGAAAGCTGCGGCCAGTGCACGCCGTGCCGCGAAGGTACAGGCTGGATGTGGCGCGTGATGGAACGGCTGCGCGAAGGCAATGCCGACGTGTCGGAAATCGACACCTTGTTCGAGGTGACGAAGCAGGTCGAAGGCCACACCATCTGCGCGCTGGGCGACGCGGCGGCCTGGCCGATCCAGGGGCTGATCAAGCATTTCCGGCCCGAGATGGAGCGACGGATTGCGGAGCGCGGCGATATGCTGGAGGCGGCGGAATGATTGCGTTTTCATTGTTGCTGTTGATAGCTGACGCCAACTCGAACGAAGCTCGCGCAGCTGTCGACAAATATGCCGCCTGTATTGTGCAACAAAACGGCTATCGCGTTCGACCTCTCCTCGACCAGCCGGTAGGCGACAAAGGGGAGGGAGCGCGCTGGATTGACGTTCTAAAGACGAAGTGCATCGATCAAGCGACCGTGGGCGACAAATTCGCAGACCAAGCACAAATGCGTTTTAGCCCACTCGTTATTCGCGGCGCGGTGTTCGAGGCATTGCTGGCTAAAGATTATGGGAATGTTGCCAATGTCGATTCTTTTGACGAGGTGACATCGGTCAAATATGCGCCGCAAGGAGCTCAGCCGAGCAGCGCGGAAGCAGCTTACGCCCTCGCCATGGACATTGGCGAGTGTACGGTCCGAAAAGCAACCGGGGCGTCATACGCTTTCCTCGCAACGACTGTCGGGGCAAAAGATGAGAGGGCGGCTACCAAAACTCTGGTTCCTATTATTGGAACTTGCACACCATCGGGCGTGACGATGGAATTCAGTATGTCCGTTATTCGCGGGATGATTGCCGAACCCATGTATCGACTTACCAAGGCGAAAATGGGGGCACAGGAGTGATAAAGCTTGTTCTTTTGCTCGCTGCGTTGGCAGTTCTCGCTTTCATCGTTCGCTCGTTCTGGAAATCCCCGGATCGTGATGGGTGGCATGATCAAGGCAATGGTAATCCGGGTGACGAAGGGAGCGGGGAATAATGCCTAAAGTCACCGTAGACGGCCTCGAAATCGAAGTTCCGCAGGGCGCGACTGTGCTGCAGGCGTGCGAGTTGGCCGGCAAGGAAATTCCGCGTTTCTGCTATCACGAACGGCTGTCCATCGCGGGTAATTGCCGCATGTGCCTGGTCGAGGTTGCCCCCGGGCCGCCCAAGCCGCAGGCAAGCTGTGCGCTGCCCGCGACCGAAGGGCAGATCATCAAGACCGACAGCGCGATGGTCAAAAAAGCGCGCGAAGGGGTGATGGAGTTCCTGCTCATCAACCATCCGCTGGACTGCCCGATTTGCGACCAGGGCGGCGAGTGCGACTTGCAGGACCAGAGCATCGCCTATGGCCGCGGCGCATCGCGCTATGACGAAAACAAGCGCGCGGTGACCGAGAAATATATGGGCCCCATCGTCAAGACGGTGATGACGCGCTGCATCCAGTGCACGCGCTGCATCCGTTTTGCCGAGGAAGTGGCGGGCATCGAGGAAATCGGCGCAATCGGGCGCGGCGAGAATATGCAGATCACGAGCTATCTCGAACGCGCGGTGACCAGCGAGCTTTCGGGCAATGTCGTCGACCTGTGCCCGGTCGGGGCGCTGACATCGAAGCCCTACGCCTTCGAGGCGCGGCCTTGGGAGCTGAAGAAAACGCCGAGCATTGACGTGATGGACGCGGTCGGCACCAATATCCGGCTCGACAGCCGGGGCAGGGCCGTGCTGCGTGCTCTGCCGCGGATCAACGACGATGTGAATGAGGAATGGGCGTCAGACAAGACCCGGCACGCGGTCGATGGTTTGACGCATCGGCGGCTCGACAAGCCTTTTGTGCGCAAGGATGGCAAGCTTGTCGCGGTGAGCTGGGCCGAGGCGTTCGAGGCGGTTCGGGCGAACTGGTCGGGCGAAGCGGCGGTGATTGCGGGCGATCAGGTCGATTGCGAAACGATGTTCGCGGCGCGTGAGCTGGCGGGGGCTGCGATGCTCGAAGGGCGGCAGACGGGGCTGGCCTATGACACATCTTCCTTAAGCGCCGTCAATTTCAACACGACGATCGCGGGCATCGAAAATGCCGATGTGATCTTGCTCGTGGGCAGCGATACGCGGCGCGAGGCGGCGCTGGTGAACACCCGCATCCAGAAGGCTGTGCGCAAGCGCGGGACGAAGGTTTTTGCAATCGGGCCTGTGACCGAGCTGACCTACAAGGTCGAATGGCTGGGCGATGATTTGGGCGCGCTTGCGAAGGCACCAAAGGCGCTGGCCGATGCATTAAAGACCGCAGAGCGGCCTGCCATCATCGTCGGCGGTGGCGCGCTTCGCTACGAAGGGGTTCACGGCGCGGCTTTGGCCTTTGCCAAGAAATACAAGCTGGTCAAAGATGGCTGGAACGGCTTCAACGTCCTGCACTTTGCGGCGGCGCGGATGGGCGGGCTGATGCTTGGCTATGCGCATGACGGCGGCATCAAGCCGCTGGCGGCGAAGAAGCCCAAGCTGGCCTTCTTCCTTGGCGCGGACGAGGTAGATTATTCGCTCTTTGCGAACAGCTTCAAGGTCTATGTCGGCCATCATGGTGACAATGGCGCGCATCATGCGGACGTCATCCTGCCGGGCGCGGCCTATAGCGAAAAATCCGGCACCTACGTAAACCTCGAAGGCCGCGTCCAGCGCGGCGAACGCGCAGTATTCCCTCCGGGCGATGCGCGAGAGGATTGGGCGATTTTCCGGGCGCTTTCGGATGTGCTGGGCAAAAGGTTGTCGTTCGATACTATCGAACAACTCCGCGCCGAAATGGCGAAGGCGGTTCCGGCGCTTGGGCATGAAGGGCTCGCCGATTATGGCTGGAGCGAACCGAAATTGCCGTCCACCGTCAACGGCAAGATAGCCGACTATCCGATCAAGGATTTCTACCTCACCAACGCCATCTGCCGCGCATCGGAAACGATGCAGCGTTGTTCGGCGGAACTGGTGCATGGTGAGCAGTTTCTGGAGGCGGCGGAATGAGCCTCACCATCACACACACCGTCACCCTGAACTTGTTTCAGGGTCCATTTCGCCTTTCAAGCTCCGGTCTTGCTGCACGATGGATGCTGAAACAAGTTCAGCATGACGAAGTGGGAGAAGGGATGTGACCTCCTTCTTCCAGTCGCTCGGCATGTCCTATGAAGCCGCATGGTTCACTGCGACCATTGCGGGCATCCTGCTCATCGCCTTTCCGCTGATGCTGGCCGTCGCGCTTATCATCTACAGCGAGCGTAAATTATGGGCCGCCTTCGCCCTGCGTCGTGGCCCCAACGTCGTCGGCCCGTTCGGGGTGCTTCAATCCTTCGCGGATGGCCTCAAGGTCTTCCTTCAGGAAACCATCATCCCGTCGGCCTCGAACCGCGGCCTATTCCTGATCGCGCCGATCATCACCTTCACCGTCGCCTTGATGGCGTGGGCGGTTATTCCCTTTGCCGATGGCGTGGTGCTCAGCGACATCAATGTCGGCTTGCTCTACATCCTCGCGATCAGCAGCCTTGGCGTGTACGGCATCATCATCTCGGGCTGGGCTTCGAACTCGAAATATCCCTTCTATTCGTCGATGCGCGCCGCCGCGCAGATGATTTCCTACGAAGTCTCGATCGGCTTCATCCTGATCTGCGTCGTGCTGTTCGCCGGCACATTTAACATCGGCGGGATTATCGAAGGGCAGAGGGGCCATATCTTCGGTGCCATAAACGCCTACGGCCTCAACCCGCTGCTGTTCCCCATCGCAGTCATGTTCCTGATCAGCTCGATGGCCGAAACCGCGCGCGCGCCGTTCGACCTGACCGAGGCGGAGAGCGAAATCGTCGCGGGCTACCAGACCGAATATTCGTCGATGGCCTTTGCGCTCTTCTGGCTCGGCGAATATGCCAATGTGCTGTTGATGTGCGCGCTGAACGCGATCCTGTTCTGGGGCGGGCATTTGCCGCCGGTCGATTGGGCACCGCTGTACGCCGTGCCGGGGATCATCTGGTTCTTTGCGAAGATCCTGCTGATGTTCTTCATCTTCGCCTGGGTAAAAGCCACCGTGCCGCGTTACCGTTATGACCAGCTGATGCGCTTGGGGTGGAAGGTGTTTCTGCCGATTTCACTGTTCTGGGTGTTTCTGGTGAGCGGCTATTTGATGTGGACGGGGCATTTCGGATGAGCCTGGTTTATACTTTCGCAGCTTTGACGATGGCTCAGGGTGCGGTTCGCGAACCCGTTCCTGTTCCCCCAGCCCCTCCGCGTCAATCCGTGGATTACGACTTTGCTTGCAGTATGATCGGCACCGACAAGAAAACTTTCGCCCTATCTGGTTCGATAAGAGAAAACCCATCCGTTGGCCGTAATCAGCGGCAAGCTGCCGTTCGAATAAATGCGAGCAAAATATGGTCGTCAGAAATTAGCGTACCCACCGCCACCGTTTACGATAACTATCTCGGTGCCGAACTTCGCTTGAACCAAGCCGTTGGCGATAGTTTTTATAGCATAAAAATTTCGACGCCGGACATGGGGCGTGGCTCGAGCGGTGTAGTCTCCATGACAACGAAAAGTTTGTTGTCCACGTCAAATCCGGCTGAATATGTAGGTGCAGGAGTTTGCACGATGAAAAGAGCAACTTCCCAATGACCACCATCGCCCACCTCATCAAATCCTTCACCCTGTGGGAATTCGTCAAGGCACATTGGCTGACCTTGCAATATTTCTTCAAGCCCAAGGCGACGGTGAATTATCCGTTCGAAAAGAACCCGCTGTCCCCGCGGTTCCGCGGCGAACATGCGTTGCGGCGCTATCCCAATGGCGAGGAAAGGTGCATCGCGTGCAAGCTGTGCGAGGCGGTGTGTCCGGCGCAGGCGATTACCATCGAGGCCGAACCGCGCGAAGACGGCAGCCGCCGCACTACGCGCTACGACATCGACATGACCAAGTGCATCTATTGCGGTTTCTGCCAGGAAGCCTGCCCGGTCGATGCCATCGTCGAGGGGCCGAATTTCGAATATGCCACCGAAACGCGCGAGGAATTGCTCTACGACAAGGACAAGCTCCTCGCCAACGGCGACAAATGGGAACGCGCCATCGCCGCGAACCTTGCCGCCGATGCGGCCTATCGGTAAGGCGCGCGGATTGTGATTCTAATCCTTTTCTCCTTTATTCTCCGCGTCTCCGCGTCTCCGCGTGAGTCAATTTTTCTTTTGTTCACGCGGAGACGCGGAGACGCGGAGGTTGTCGCGTCATGATCCAAATCGTCAGTTTCTACCTGTTCGCCGCTTTGTTGATTGCTTCCGCAGCAATGGTCATCTTTGCGCGCAATCCGGTGCATAGCGTGCTGTGGCTGATCGTTGCGTTCTTTAACGCGGCGGGGCTGATGGTGCTGATCGGCGCGGAGTTTATCGCGATGTTGCTGGTCATCGTCTATGTCGGTGCGGTCGCGGTGCTGTTCCTGTTTGTGGTGATGATGCTCGACATCGATTTTGCCGAACTGCGCGCAGGCTTTATCAAGAATGTGCCGCTCGGCCTGATGCTGGCGGCGGTACTGGTAGCCGAACTGGTGCTCGGCATCGGCGCCTATCGCGCGGGCGCGGTGAAGCTCGGCACGCCCGACGGAGCTGCGCCGGTGAGCGATGTACCAAATACCGAAGCCATCGGCAATTTGCTCTACAGCAAATATATCTTCCTGTTCGAAAGCGCAGGGCTCATCCTGCTGGTCGCGATGGTCGGGGCCATCGTCCTGACCCACCGCAAGAGCCACAGCGCCAAGGCGCAGAATATCACCAGCCAGAATATGCGTCGCCCGCAGGATGCGACGCGCAATGTCAATCAGCCGGTCGGGCAGGGGGTGGAGTTGTGACTCGCACGTTCCCATTCCCCCGCACCGTCACCCTGAACTTGTTTCAGGGTCCATTTATCCTCTCAAGCTCCGGTCGTGCTGCACGATGGATGCTGAAACAAGTTCAGCATGACGGTTTATTGGAAGGGGCAACGTCGTGATCGGCATCGAACATTATCTGGTCGTCAGTAGCATCCTGTTCGTAATGGGCGTGCTCGGCATTTTCCTGAACCGCAAGAATGTCATCATCATCCTGATGGCGATCGAGCTGATCCTGCTCGCCGTGAACATCAACCTCGTCGCTTTCAGTGCCTTTCTGGGCGATTTGACCGGGCAGGTTTTTGCTATGTTCGTGCTGACCGTGGCGGCGAGTGAGGCCGCTATCGGGCTGGCCATCCTCGTCATCTATTTCCGCGGACGCGGCACGATTGCCGTCGACGATGTCAACCGGATGAAGGGGTGAGGCGAGTGACATCTCAGAAACTCGTCATCCTGAACTTGTTTCAGGATAACACGCGACGGTTGTGCGTTGTCCCGAAACAAGTTCGGGATGACGAAACGGGGAAAGCTGCGTGAGTTCGATCCATATCATCGTCTTCCTGCCGCTGCTGGCAGCTTTGGTCGCAGGGCTGGGGCAGCGCTTTATCGGCAATGTCGCGGCGAAGGGCATTACCACCGCCGGACTGTTCATCGCCGCCGCCTTAAGCTGGCCGATTTTCATTACCTTCCTTATGGGCGGTCAGGAAGCCTATGTCGCGCCAGTAGCGCAATGGGTGACCTCAGGAGCGCTGCAATTCGACTGGGAATTGCGTGTCGATAGCCTGACCGCAGTCATGCTGGTGGTCATCACAACCGTGTCGGCGCTCGTCCATCTGTATAGCTGGGGCTATATGGAGGAAGACCCGGACCAGCCGCGCTTCTTCGCCTACCTGTCGCTCTTCACCTTCGCGATGCTGATGCTCGTGACCGCGAACAACCTCGTTCAGATGTTCTTCGGTTGGGAAGGCGTCGGCCTTGCCTCCTACCTCCTCATCGGTTTCTGGTACAAGAAGCCAAGCGCCAATGCCGCCGCGATCAAGGCCTTCGTCGTCAACCGCGTCGGCGACCTCGGTTTCATGCTCGGCATATTCGGCGTGTTCTGGCTGTTCGGCACGGTGTCGATCCCCGACATCCTCGCCGCCGCGCCCGACAAGGCCGGGTCGAGCATCGGTTTCCTCGGCTACCGCGTCGATACGATGAGCCTGCTCTGCGTGCTGCTCTTCATCGGCGCGATGGGCAAGTCGGCGCAATTGGGGCTGCACACCTGGCTGCCCGACGCGATGGAAGGGCCGACACCGGTGTCCGCGCTGATCCACGCGGCAACGATGGTGACCGCAGGCGTGTTCATGGTCTGCCGCCTGTCGCCTTTGTTCGAAACCAGCCAGTTCGCGCTCAATGTCGTGATGATTATAGGCGCAACCACCGCAATTTTTGCCGCAACCGTCGGACTAGTGCAAAACGATATCAAGCGCGTCATTGCTTATTCGACCTGCTCGCAGCTTGGCTACATGTTCTTCGCCGCAGGAGCCGGTGCTTACAGCGCGGCGATGTTCCATCTGTTCACCCACGCCTTCTTCAAGGCGCTGCTGTTCCTAGGGGCGGGCTCGGTCATCCATGCGATGCACCATGAGCAGGACATGCGCTACTATGGCGGGTTGCGAAAACATATCCCGCTGACCTTCTGGGCGATGATGGCGGGCACGCTGGCGATTACCGGCGTCGGCATTGTCGGCGTGGGCGGACTGGCCGGTTTCCATTCGAAGGATGCGATCATCGAGGCAGCTTATGCCAGCACCTCCACTTATCATATGTATGGTTTTGCCGTCGGCGTGATCGCCGCGTTGCTGACCAGCTTCTATTCGTGGCGGCTGATGTTCCTGACCTTCTTCGGCAAGCCACGCTGGATACAGAGCGAGCATATCCAGCACAGCGTCCACAAAACGCCCGAGACCGCAGCGGACAGCACCGGCGGATATCATCCGCACGAAAGTCCGTGGACAATGCTGGTGCCGCTCGGCGTGCTCTCGGTCGGCGCGGTGCTGGCGGGCTATGTGTTCAAATATGATTTCATCTACGCCGAGGAAGGCGGGACCGAATTCTGGGCCGCATCGACGCTGTACTTCAACACACACCTGATCCACGCGATGCATGATGTGCCGATGTGGGTGAAGCTGTCTTCGACGGTCGCAATGCTGACCGGATTGGGCATCGCCTACATGATGTACCAGCGTTCGGATGACGCGCCGCAGCGTCTCGCCGCCATGTTTCAACCTATCTACCGTTTCTTTCTCAATAAATGGTATTTCGACGAGCTGTATCACTTCATCTTCGTCCGGCCCGCTTTCTGGATCGGACGCCTGTTCTGGAAGCAGGGTGACGTCGGCATCATCGACCGTTTCGGGCCAAATGGCTCGGCGGCAGTGGTCGGTTTGGGCAGCCGGATGGCGGTCAGAATGCAAACCGGATATTTATATAGTTACGCGCTGGTAATGCTCCTCGGCCTGGTCGCGGCGGTCAGCTGGATGATGGTGAGAGCATAATGAGCGTGGGCAATTTCCCGATATTGTCGGTCATGCTGGCCGTGCCTATGCTGGCGGCGATTGCCTGCCTGTTTTTGCGTGCGGAGATGGCGCGGATCGTTGCGCTGACGGCGACGTTGTTCAACCTCGCTTTGGGTGTGTGGTTGTGGGCGAGTTACGATCCTGCTGGCGCGCAATGGCAGTTTGTGGAGGCGGCGCAGCTTTTCGGCCCGATAGGCTGGAAGCTCGGCATCGACGGCATTTCGCTCATGCTGATCATGCTGTCGGTGTTCCTGATGCCGATCTGCATCGGTGCAAGCTGGCATGCGATAGACAAGCGCGTCGGCGAATATATGGCGGCGTTCCTGCTGATGGAAACGCTGATGATCGGCGTGTTCGCGGCGCAGGATTTGCTGCTTTTCTACATATTCTTCGAGGCTGGCCTGATCCCGATGTACCTGATCATCGGTATCTGGGGCGGGGCCGAGCGGATTTACGCGAGTTACAAATTCTTCCTCTACACACTGCTCGGCTCGGTCGTGATGCTGATCGCGATGCTGTGGATGATCCAGCAGGCGGGGACGGCAGATATTCCGACTTTGCTCAACACTGATTTTGCGCCGGAGGCTCAGAAATGGTTGTGGCTGGCTTTCTTCGCAAGCTTCGCGGTTAAGATGCCGATGTGGCCTGTCCACACTTGGCTTCCCGACGCGCACGTTCAGGCACCGACGGCGGGGTCGGTCATTCTGGCGGGCGTCTTGTTGAAAATGGGCGGCTACGGCTTCCTGCGCTTCTCGCTGCCGATGTTCCCCGAGGCGAGCGCCGATTTCATTCCTTTGGTCTTCGGCCTGTCGATGGTCGCGGTGGTCTACACGTCGCTGGTCGCGCTCGTGCAGAACGATATGAAGAAGCTTATCGCTTACTCGTCGGTCGCGCATATGGCGATTGTGACCATTGGCCTGTTCACCTTCAACCAGCAAGGCATCGAAGGCGCGATTATCGTCATGCTCAGCCACGGCCTGGTGTCGGGCGCATTGTTCCTGTGCGTCGGCGTGATTTACGACCGTCTCCACACCCGGGAAATCAGCCGTTATGGCGGGCTCAGCATCAACATGCCGAAATATGCTTTGCTGTTCATGCTGTTCACAATGGCAAGCGTAGGCTTGCCTGGCACCAGTGGATTCGTTGGTGAGTTCCTGAGCCTCGCAGGCGCGTACAAAGTCTCGACTTGGGCGACCCTGATTGCCACGACCGGCATCATCCTTGGGGCTGGCTACATGCTCTACCTCTACCGCCGCATCGCATTCGGCGAACAGGCCAATGCCGATGCCGCCGCAATGCCCGATATCGACCGCCGTGAAATGTGGCTGCTGACACCCATTGCCGCAGTCGTCATCTGGATGGGCGTCTATCCCGAAAGCTTCCTCGCGCCGATCCGCCGCGACGTAGCAACGATTGTCGAGAGGGTGGAGCGCGCGGCTCCGGCAGGCGATAGCAAGCTGAAAGTCAAAGACCCGACGACCGCGAAATACCGCGTCGGCGGCCACGAAGAAAAAGCGGCCGAGGGGAGCCACCACTGATGGATCTCAATAGCTCGCTTTTCCTCGTTCGCTCAGAGGCCATCATCAGCTTCGCCGCGCTGGCGCTGCTATTGGTCGCTGCATGGCGCGCTGAGGCGGGCCGATTGGTCAGCATTTTGTCGGTTGCGGCATTGGCCGGTGCCGGTGCTTACGCCGCACATTTCCTGTGTGCGGGCACGCAGTCGCTGGCGTTCGACGGCCTTTACAGCAATGACGCATTCAGCAATTTCGCCAAAATCCTGATATACGTCGCTGCGGCGATTTCGTTGATGATTGCGCCGCGTTTCCTAGAAAAAGCTGGTGCAATGCGCGCAGAATATCCGGTGCTGGTGCTTCTCGCCTGCGTGGGGATGGGGATCATGGTTTCGGCAACCGACCTTATCACGCTGTACATCGGCCTCGAACTCAACAGTCTTGCCGCCTATGTGCTGGCAAGCTTTGTTCGCAGCGACGGTCGCTCGGCGGAGGCAGGGCTGAAGTATTTTGTCCTCGGCGCGCTTGCCAGCGGGATATTGCTGTTCGGCATGTCGCTGCTTTACGGTTTTACCGGCTCGACCAGCTTCACCACCATCGGCGCCGCACTGGACGACGAAATCAGCCTTGGCATGATTTTCGGCATTGTCTTCGTGCTGTCGGGCCTCGCCTTCAAAATGAGCGCGGCACCTTTCCACATGTGGACGCCCGACGTCTACGAAGGCGCGCCCACACCAGTCACCGCCTTCTTCGCCAGCGCGCCCAAGGTTGCGGCGAGTGCGCTCACTATTCGCGTTGTCATCGAAGCATTCGGCAACCAGACGGTGGTCTGGCAGCAGATCGTGATCGTCGTCGCCCTGATGTCGATCATCATCGGTGCGGTCGGTGCGATCGGACAGCAGAATCTCAAACGCCTGCTCGCCTACAGTTCGATCAACAATATCGGCTTCATCCTCATCGGTTTGGCTGCTGGCACCGAACAGGGCGTCGCCGCGATGCTCGTATACCTCGCCATCTATGTTGCGATGACATTGGGCAGCTTTATCGTTCTGATGCAGCTCAAAGGCCGTGACGGCGAATATAAAGAAACCTTCGCCGACGTTGCGGGCCTGTCCAAAACCCGCCCCGCATTGGCGGCAGTATTCGCCATCTTCATGTTCAGCCTTGCTGGCATCCCGCCATTGTTCGGTTTCTGGGGCAAGCTAGTGGTATTCCAGGCAGCCGTTGCCGCAAACCTGTTGCCGCTCGCGGTTATCGGCATTGCGGCATCGGTGATCGGCGCATTCTATTATTTGAAGGTCGTCAAGGTCATGTATTTCGACGAGGCTAGCGATGCGATTGCGCCGAGCGATGACAACACACTCGTCTGGACTGGCGGCGCTTTGGCGGTGGCGGTTTCGCCACTCGGCTATTTCGCCATTCCTGTTCTCGCCGCACTGTCCGCCCAAGCGGCAAAGGCGCTGTTCTGACCCCGATTTTCGAAGAAGTCGCGCTGACCGGGTCGACCAACGCCGATTTGCTGGAGCGCGCGGCGCAGGGTGCCCCCGAAGGCCTCTGGCTGCGCACGGCAATGCAGGATGGCGGACGCGGACGGATGGGCCGGACATGGGAAAGCCCGACCGGAAACGTGCTTGCCAGCACGATTGTCCGTATACACGCAAGCGATCCGCCTGCCTCGACGCTTGCTTTTGTGGCGGCGCTGGCCGTTTATGACGCAGTGATGCTAATTGCACCTGAAGTTACAGTGCAAATCAAATGGCCCAACGACCTGCTTTCGAGCGATGGCGCAAAACTGTGCGGGATGCTGCTTGAAAGAGCCGGCGATGCTGTCGTGGTAGGCATCGGCCTGAACCTAGTATCGCACCCGAAAGGGCTGGAGCGTCCTGTCACCGACCTTGTTGCGCTCGGTGCCCGCCCGCCGCATCCGCAGGCTGTTGTCGAAATCCTCGCTAATGCCTTTGCCATCTGGCTCGACCGCTGGCGAATGGGTGGAATGAGCGGCGTTGCGCAAAGCTGGCAGAAGATTGCGCATCCAGTCGGCACTGCGCTCACTGCCAACTTGCCCGATGGCAGCGTCGAAGAAGGCCTTTATGCGGGCCTTACGGACGATGGTGCGTTGCAGCTTCGCTTGGCGGACGGGTCGATTCGTGCCATCCATGCCGGCGATGTGTTCTTGATTTGAAAGGACAGGAGATGCTGCTCGCCATCGATACCGGCAACACCAATGTCAAATTCGCGCTTGTCGATGGCAGCGGGGAGATCGTCCAGCGCTGGCGCATCGCCACCGATGCGCGGCGGACGGCGGATGAATACGCCGTCTGGCTCGACCAGCTTATCCGGATGGCTGGGCATGAGCGGAGTGACATAACAGCGGTTATCGTTGCGACCGTCGTTCCGCGTGCCCTGCACAACTTGCAATTGCTCGCCTCACGCTACTTCGGGTGCGAAGCACTGGTTGCTGGGCGCGGCAATGTAGGCTGGGGCATCCAGCTAAAGGTTGACGAGCCGCAATCGGTTGGTGCGGACCGCGCCGTCAATGCGATTGCGGCGCAGGCAATGGCCGATGGTGACAAGATAGTCATCAGCTTTGGCACCGCTACCACCTTCGACTATATCGGCCCCGATGGCTCCTATCGCGGCGGTAGCATCGCGCCCGGCGTCAACCTGTCGCTCGATGCGCTTTATGCCGCCGCCGCCATGCTGCCGCGTATTGCTATCGAACCGCCGCAGGGTGACAGCGTCATCGGCACAACAACGGTTGGACAAATGCAGATTGGCATCTATTGGGGCTATGTCGCGATGATCGAAGGGATGATCGCGCGGATGAAAGCGGAAATCGGCAAGCCGGTGACGGTCATCGCAACGGGTGGCCTCGCGGTGCTGTTCCAGCAACATGGACATTTATTCGATAGGGTGGAGCCCGATCTGACGCTGCGGGGGCTGGCGTTATTGTACAGGAATCGAGAACAAGACTAATGACTACCCCCAAGGACGAACTGCTTTTCCTCGCATTGGGAGGGTCGAACGAGATTGGCATGAATGTCAATCTTTACGGCTGCCAGGGCAAATGGGTGATGGTCGATCTGGGCCTGACCTTTGCCAATGCCGAATATCCTGGCGTTGAGCTGATCCTGCCCGACCTCGATTTTATCGAACAGCGCAAGAGCGATTTGCTTGGTATCGTGCTCACGCACGGACATGAGGATCATATCGGGGCGGTAGCCTATTTCGCCGCCGATCTGGGCGTGCCGCTCTATGCAACGCCATTTACCGCGACGCTCATTCGCGGAAAGCTGGTCGAGGAAGGTATTGACGATATCGTCGAGTTGAACGTCATCCCGATGGAAGGCAGCTTCGCCCTCGGCCCGTTCGGCTTCCGCTTCAAAACCCTCGCGCATTCAATCCTCGAGATGAGCGCCTGCGTTATCGATACGCCCTATGGCACGATTTTCCACACCGGTGACTGGAAGCTCGACGAAGTACCGGTGATCGGGACGCCGTCGACTGCCAATGAACTGAGCGCCATCGGCGACAAAGGCGTGCTGGCGCTAGTCTGTGACTCAACCAACGCTTTCAACGCTGGAGACAGCGGCAGCGAGGGCAGTGTGAAGGCGGACCTGCTGAAATCGGTCAAGGCGGCGAAGGGCAGGGTGCTGCTGACCACGTTCGCTTCCAATGCGGCGCGGTTGCAGACCATGGGCGAAGTCGCGCGCGAGACCGGACGGACGTTGTGCTTCGCAGGTCGATCGCTGCACCGGATTATCGAAGCGGCGCAGGCCAATGGTTATTTGAAGGACATGCCCAAAACCGTCGATATGGAGTCGGTAGACGGGTTGGCCCGGCATGAAGTGATGGTGGTAGCCACCGGCGGGCAGGGTGAGGCACGTGCTGCATTGGCGAGGATCGCCGAGGGCAATCATCCGGTGAAGCTGGAAGAAGGCGACACCGTGATCTTTTCGTCAAAACAGATACCCGGCAACGAAATCGCTATCGGTGTCATCATGAACAAGCTCGCCGAACGCAATATCCTGACCGTCACCGAAAAGCAGGCGCATGTGCATGTCTCCGGCCACCCGGGGCAGCCGGAACTCGCCGCTCTGTATGACTGGATCAGGCCGGAAGTCTTGGTTCCAGTCCACGGCGAACGGCGGCACATGGCTGAACAGGCACGCTTTGCGCTGGCGCATGGCGTGAAGAATGCGCTCGTGCAATCCAATGGCGATGTCGTCCGTCTGGCCCCCGGAAAGCCCGAAATTATCGCGCAGGAGCGCACGGGTCGGCTCATACTGGATGGCGAAACCATCATTGCTGCGGACGGCGGCACGATCAACGAGCGCCGTCGCCTGTCATGGTATGGGTTGATCTCGGTTGCCTTCGCGCTCGATGGCGATGACAGCTTGCTTGGCGAACCTCAAATCCGTTTGCATGGTGTTCCAGTGGAAGAAGACCTCGACGATTTTCTCGAAGAAGCGAGCGAAGCTGCGGTCAAGGCGATCCGCGACAACAACGGCGATTATGAGAAGCTGCGCGAAAGCGTGCGGCTTGCAGTTCGGCGTGTTGCCACAAGCTGGACAGGGAAGAAGCCGATCGTCGATGTCATGATCGTGGAGACAGCATGACCTGGACATCCATTGTCGCCATATATGCGCTGTTCTGGGTAATCTGTGCATTTGTTGTCCTGCCCTTTGGCGTCAGAACGCACGAGGAACTGGGGCTGGAAAAGACCGCAGGACAGGCGGACAGTGCGCCGGGAAACTTCAATCCGAAGCAAGTGGTAATGCGCACGACGTTGCTGTCCGCATCGCTGTTCGCGCTATATTATGCCAATTACATCTATGGCTGGATCGACCGC
>JAESFX010000257.1_pt1 | contig 33377 bp, 33 predicted proteins | sample 9269501 | NCBI WGS metagenome assembly JAESFX01 (sample SAMN14515570, study PRJNA621655) | algae metagenome | isolation source: Desmonostoc geniculatum HA4340-LM1 and co-occurring heterotrophs from cave... | place: USA: Maniniholo cave, Kauai, Hawaii | collected 2009-07-28
ACGGTTTTATGTTGCATACCGCCAACTTCGAAGCTGCCGGAAGAGCGCGTCATCCTGAAAATTGCCCGGCGCTGGTGCTCAACGCCGATTACACCCCTTTGAGCTATTATCCGTTGAGCCTGTGGCCGTGGCAGACCGCGATCAAGGCGGTTTTCCTCGACAAGGTCGATATCGTGTCGAGTTACGAGCGGCATGTGCACAGCCCCAGCGTGGATATGCAGATCCCTTCGGTCATTGCGCTGCGCCAATATGTAAAGCCGTCCGAATATCCCGCTTTCACGCGGTTCAACCTGTTCCTACGCGACAAGTTCGAATGCCAATATTGCGGCTCGGCCGATAACCTGACCTTCGACCATATCGTCCCGCGCCGCCTGGGCGGCAAGACGAGCTGGGAAAATGTCACCACCGCCTGCCTGCCGTGCAACCTCAAGAAGGGCGGACGCACGCCCAAACAGGCGCATATGCAACTGCACATGGCCGCAATCCGCCCGACCAGCTGGCAATTGCAGGACAGAGGCCGCGCCTTCCCGCCCAACCATCTGCACGAGACATGGCACGACTGGCTCTATTGGGATATCGAGCTGGAGGCTTAGGCTTTACGGCAGCGATTTGATCGCTGCCGCGACCCCAGCCCGCAACGGTTCGAAGCCGGGATTCTCGCTCAGGTCCAGGCCAACATGGACGAAGGACAGGAACGCGGCGACATTATGTTTGCGCGCGATGCCATCGGTCGTGCGAAACCAATTGTCCCATTTGCCCAGCTCGCCCGGCCCTGCCACTTGCGCAAACCACGCGGTCCACTCGGCTTCGCTGATCAAGCCGCGTTGCGCCATGAACAATATCGGCCGCGCCAGCCGTTCGCTTTCGCCGGTAGTGTAGGACTGGCCCTTCGGTGCAATTTGCACCGCCAGTGCATCTCGGATCGTTAGTAACTCGGTTTTGCCAAACGCCGGATTAAGCGCAAGTTGCAGCATCAGATCGGCCCCGTGCGCAACATTGTGGCGATAGCCGCTCTGCGGATCGAAGCCGCGATAGTCGCTGATCGAGCGCATGAAGGCGACCCCGCTGTCCAGCATTGCCTTGCGCTGCCCGGGCGTCAGGAAAGCAGTGATCCGGTCGGCGCGGGCGACTTCGGCGAGCGCTATGGCGGCAAAGGGGCGGCGGAAACCTTGCGGATCAGGCGTGACCATTTGCGCCTGCAATATGCCGGACAGTTCGACCATAGTCGCGTCGGCGACCAGCCGACTGCGCAAATAATGATAGAGTGCTTCATAGGCAATTTCGTCGCGCAGAACGGTATCGGGACTGGCGAGACATTGGGTCATCGCGATCACAAAGCGGTTGCGCGCCTCAGGTTCGGCAATCTCCCAATTGGCCGATTTGAGCGCAAGCAGCTTCGCCTTGTCCATTCCGGCAGGCGGGCATTGTTCGGTTTGGGCAAAGGCGGACGTGGAAAATAACGCCAATCCAAAGACCAGAGCGACGAAAAATCGGCGCACGACTTACTCTGTCACCGTCAACGCAGGCACCGCTCGCGCCGCATCTTCGGGCGTGATCCCCGGCGGCGGGGCGGCGGCTATGCGTTCTTCGCCGCGCATCACGCGGCCCGCGCGCTTGATTGCATCGCGCAGGCGCGGATAGACGCCGCAGCGGCACAGGTTGGTGATCGCGGCGTCGATTTCGCTGTCGCTCGGGTTGCTGCTTTTCCTGAGCAGCACCGATGCCGCCATGATAACGCCCGGGATGCAGAAGCCGCATTGCGGCACGTTGCTGGCAACGAACGCCTGCTGCAAGGGGTGCGAACGGTCGCGGCTCAGGCCTTCGATCGTGGTGACGAACCGCCCTTCGGCCTCCGCGATGGTCACGAGGCACGACCGGATCGCCTCGCCGTCGATATCGACCATGCACGCCCCGCAATCGCCTGTGCCGCAACCATATTTGGTGCCGGTCAGGTTAGAAGCATCGCGCAGTGCCCATAGCAAGGGGGTCTGCGGGTCCATCTTGTAACGGACCGGGCGGTCGTTGACGGTGAATTTGGTCATTCTGTCTCCGTCATCCCCGCGCAGGCGGGGATCTCAGGCAGCATGGCGCATACCTTCCTGCGGTCCCCGCCTTCGCGGGGACGACGATTATTGTCAATCCCGCCAGCTTTTGTCGGTCTGGTCGACCTTCCTCACCATGGCATCGAATTCGACGCGGCCCGAACCGCCGGGAGGCGAGGCCATATAAAGGTCGCGCTGGTGCACCGCGATCACATCCTGCGGCACCAAAATCGGCTGGCCCATTTGCATCGTTGCCATCTGATGCTCGCAGGCGCGTTGCAGCGCCCAATATTTGATGAAGGCATCGGGCAGCGTCTTGCCCATCACCACGGGTCCGTGGTTCTTCAGCATCAAGATGCGCTTGTCGCCCAGATTCTCGACCAGCCGCACACCCTCTTCCTCGCGCACCGTCACGCCCTCGAAATCATGATAGGCCAGTTGCCCCATGAAATTGCAGGCGTAGAAATTGACAGGCTGAAGCCCCCCTTCAAGTGAGCAGACCGCAACCGTCGCGGTGGTATGCGTGTGAATGATCGCATGCGCATCGGGCAGCGTCCGGTGAAACAGGCTGTGCTGGACGAACCCTGCCTTGTTCACATGCCAGGGATTGTCGGCATCGAGCTTGTTGCCGTCGATATCGATCTTGATCAGGCTCGATGCGGTAATCTCGCCGAAATGCATGCCATAAGGGTTGATCAGGAACGCACCGTCTTCGTCCGGAACTTTCACCGTGATATGGTTGAACACCAGTTCGTCCCATCCGAACATCGCGAAAATGCGGTAACAGGCGGCCAGTTCCTGCCGCGCGGTCCATTCGGCCTCGCTATATTTGCTGTTCTGCCTAAGCTGCGTCGCCATGCCTGCTCTCCTCATTCTATTTGCGTTGCATTATGAAATGAATGTAAGCGAGGGGCAAGAGGGCGAAAAAGCGCCATTTGCGCTTGATATTTTGCCGATGCGGCGCTAAGGCGCGCTGCGATACGCCGCTTCGCTTGCGGCGCTTTTCGTTTTTAGCCCTAGGAAATGGCGGATTTCAGCCATTTTGCCGATTCGATGCGGAGTGAAGTTTTTTTATGCAGATCATGGTTCGCGACAATAATGTTGATCAGGCCCTACGCGCGCTGAAAAAGAAGCTGCAGCGTGAAGGCGTGTATCGCGAAATGAAGCTGCGTCGTCATTTCGAAAAGCCCTCGGAAAAGCGCGCCCGTGAAAAGGCTGCCGCTGTCCGCCGCGCCCGCAAGATGGAGCGCAAGCAGCAGGAACGTGACGGCGCGAAATAGGCGTCGTCTTCATCGAACAAGGGAAGCGCCTTCATCGGCGCTTTTTTTGTGTCTGGAAACCGCCGGCTTTTCTGCTAGGCAGCGCCCAACTCAATCCATCAGGAAATTTCTATGACCGCCACCGCCGTTCCCATTGCCCCCATAAAAAAAGGTTCGCTGACCAAATATTGGATCGCTGTTGCACTGGTGCTGGCGGCTGGCGCCGGACTCGCCTGGTGGGGGACGGCCAATGTCCGCAAAGACTATGGCGATGTCGTCACCACTGCATCGGGCCTGCGTTACAAGGTGTTGAAAGCCGGCGAAGGTAAATCGCCCACCGACAGCGACGTCGTGCTCGTCAAATATGTCGGTCGGCTGAAGGACGGCAAAATTTTCGACCAGAACCCGCAGGCCGGTATACCGGTGGCCGGAGTCGTCCCCGGCTTTTCCGAAGGTCTGAAGATCATGCAGCGCGGCGGGCAATATCGCCTCTGGATTCCTGCCAAGCTCGGCTACGGCGCGCAGGACCAGCGCAACCCGCAAACCGGCGAAGTCGCGATTCCGGGCAACAGCGAGCTGGTCTTCGACGTCGACCTGCTCGAATTCAAGTCACGCGCCGAAGTCGAAGCGATCCAGCGCCAGATGCAGGAAATGCAGCAGCAGGGCGCAGCTGGCGGTCAGCCCGGCGGAGCGCCGCAAGGCCTGCCCCCCGAAATCCAGGCACAGATCGACGCACAGATGCGGGCGCAGCAGGGGCAGTAAGGCTGCCCTTGCACGACCGGCAAGATTCTTATATGTTGCAACTGTTGCAACAATTGGAGCGTAAGTCATGGGCGTCATGTCGATCCGCGAATTCAACGCGAACTCGTCAAAAGCCTTTGCCAAGGTAGAGGCCGGAGAGACGCTGGACATTACCAAAAATGGCAAGGTCTTTGCTGAAATCCGGCCCAAGCAGAAAAGCCGGATGGATGACCCGGAATTCCAAAGAAAATGGGAAGCTATGATGATGAGTATGCGCGAAGGCATACCTGGTCTTAAAGGTCCCTTCACTTATGAAGAACGTACCGAGCGTTGATCGCGCTCGATACCAATTTTTTGGTTTACGCGGCCAGCGCAGAAGACAAATCCGGCCGGCATCGAAGAGCGCTACAAATTCTAGACAGTCTGGCCAAGACAGGTGCAATTTTACCCCTTCCAGTCGTTGGTGAGTTGTTCAATGCTTGCCGGAAAAAGAAATTTGCGGAGCTCGACACGGTTGCCGCAAGAATGGATATCTGGAAGATCGCCTTTGATTGCGCAACGCCCTTGGTCGATGACTATCTGAAAGCTGCACAACTGTGCCAGCAGCATCAATCGCAATATTTCGATACTCTGATAGTTGTCGTGGCTTCGCGCGCAGGGGCGACGATTTTACTCTCTGAGGATTTGCAGGACGGTTTTCAAATCCAAGGCTTGAGGGTGATTAACCCCTTCGCCGCCGCAAACGAAACTTTGCTCGCCGATTATTTTGGCTCCGCTCCTTAAGCCATTGGTCTTCTTCGCCGTCAGGCGGTGGGTTTTTGAGCCAATTTTCATCGGGCTTTCGCTTATCCATGAGTTACTCCACGTTAAGGAGCACTCCACCTAAAGCATTGTGGCGCTGAATTCTTTTGCGTAAATTACGCCTTAGCTACCAACTCCCTCCAACAACCCCTCATCCTTGATCCGCTTCTGCCAATAGGTCGGCGCCAACTGGTGGACATTGTTGCCTTCGCTATCGACCGCGACGGTAACGGGGAAGTCCTGTACCTCGAATTCGTAAATCGCTTCCATGCCTAGGTCCGCAAAACCGACGACCTTGCTGCCCTTGATCGCGCGTGCCACCAAGTACGCCGCGCCGCCGACCGCCATCAGATAGGCGCTTTTGTGTCTGGCAATTGCCTGCGTCGCCGCCGGGCCGCGTTCGGCCTTGCCGACGCAGGCAAGCAGGCCCTGTTCGAGTATCATGTCCATGAATTTGTCCATGCGTGTCGCCGTCGTAGGCCCTGCGGGGCCGACGACTTCCTCGCCAACCGGATCGACGGGGCCGACATAATAGATCATGCGGCCTGCAAAGCTGACGGGCAGTTCCTCGCCCGCCGCCAGCATGTCGGCGATACGCTTGTGCGCGGCATCGCGGCCCGTGAGCATCTTGCCGTTGAGCAATAAGCGGTCGCCCTGTTTCCAGCCCTGCACCTCATCCGCCGTCAGCGAGTCCAGATCGACCCGCTTCGCCGCCGCATCTGGTTGCCAGTCGACCTTCGGCCACTCATCCAGCTTGGGTGCTTCCAGATAGGAAGGCCCTGATCCGTCGAGCACAAAATGCGCATGGCGCGTTGCCGCGCAATTGGGAATCATCGCCACCGGCTTGCCCGCAGCATGGCAGGGCGCATCCTTGATTTTCACGTCTAATATGGTCGAAAGCCCGCCCAGCCCCTGCGCGCCAATGCCAAGCGCATTGACGCGATCGAATATCTCGATGCGCAGCGCCTCGATATCGTTCTGCGGGCCGCGCGCCTTTAGCGGCCCCATGTCGATCGGCTCCATCAGCGCCTGCTTGGCGAGCAGCACGCAATGTTCCGCCGTCCCGCCGATACCGATGCCGAGCATCCCCGGCGGGCACCAGCCCGCGCCCATCAAGGGCAGCATTTCGACCACCCAGTCGGCGATATTGTCCGACGGGTTCATCATCTTGAACTTTGACTTGTTCTCGCTGCCCCCGCCCTTGGCCGCAACATCGACCGACACCTTTGCCCCCGGCACCATTTCGACATGCAGCACGCAGGGGGTGTTGTCCTTCGTATTGCGCCGGGTGAAGGCGGGGTCCGCCAAAACCGAGGCGCGGAGCTTGTTGTCGGGGTGCAGATAGGCGCGGCGCACGCCTTCATCGACAATGTCCTGCAAGGACCGCGAGGTTTCGTCCAACCGGCAATCCATGCCCCATTTCACGAAGACATTGACGATGCCGGTATCCTGGCAGATCGGCCGATGCCCCTCTGCGCACATCCTGCTGTTGGTCAATATCTGCGCGATCGCATCCTTCGCGGCGGGCGATTGTTCGGCCTCATAGGCCTCGCCCAGCGCATGGATATAATCCATCGGGTGGAAGTAGCTGATATATTGCAAGGCATCGGCGACGCTGTCGATGAGGTCGGCGGTTTTGATGGTGACGGTCATGGCGGTCCTGACGATAGGAAGATGACCGCCCATAACGCGGTACGCAACCGATTCAAGCTTTCACCGAAGAACAAATACTGCACAAAGCGGAGCACAGGATTATTGTGTTCATCCTGCGTTTATCTTGCGTCTCCGAGAGTAAAACGTCTCACCCGAAATGTATTTCAGAAAAGCGATGGGCCGATTGAATCCAGTCGTTAAGCTGTTTTTGCGCAAATTTTTCTTATTCAACTGATGCAACATTGCCACCATTTGTCCGGTTGAGCCATACGATACTGGTTCAGTGAAGGCGGGTTATCCCACCAAAACCATATCTGCGGGAATTCCCGCATCGCCAAGACAATAGGAGAATATCCATGTTACGCATATTGACTGCTTCGAGCATTTTGGCGCTGGCCGCGGTGCCCGCCATTGCCCAGCAGGCCGATCCGATGGCCATGCCACCGGCTCCCGAAGCGCCTGCGACTACGACCACCCCGGCTCCTGCGGATACGGCAACGCCTGCCCCTGCGGCGGAAACTATGCCTGCGGCGTCGGCTGCGGAAACCCGCGAAACCACCGTGGCAAAGCTGGTCGATGCCGAGTTTCCAACTTACGATGCCGATGGCAATGGCGAGTTGAGCCAGGCCGAATTTGGCAAATGGGTACTTGCGTTGCAGGCCGCATCGGGCGACCCCAAGGCTGCGGCCATGGATGAACAGGCCAAGGCCAAATGGGCCAAGGATGCCTTTGCCAGCGCCGATGCCGACAAGAACAAGAAGGTAAGCAAGACTGAAATCAGCACCTTCCTGCTTGGATAAATCGCGACGTTCGAATGGCAGTCGGCCATTCCAGCGAGCCCGGGTCCGGACATATGGTCCGGGCCCGGTGCTATTCGGGGTTCAGCAAAAAAACGACATAGCCCCGGAAATCGGGATCGCGTTCCAGCGCGGCCGCTCTGCTCCATTCGCCGTTTTGCACCAGGCCGATTTTATACGGCATATCGAGCCGGTCCAGCCGCTCCAGATAGGCTTCATATCCTTCGACCGTGTGTCGGCCCTGATAGCTTTGCAGCACGACCTCATCGACCACGCCTGCCAGTGCATTCAATGCAGCGCTGTCGCCCTGGCTGCTCCAGTCAAGCAGGCCGGTCACGCTCAGTTTTGCATCGGCAGGCAATTGCTTGCGAAATGCTTTCAGAAACTCCGCATAGCCGGACAGGCCTTTTGTTGCCGCATCGAAGTCGAGCTGGATTCCAGCAACGCGATTGCCAGCCGCACGCCATCGTTGCAGGTCTGCAAGCATTCGTGGCACGATCGCCGGCCCCCACTTGAGCGTCTCCACCCGATAGACCAGCCAGATTTCGGCATGGTCCACTTGCGGCGTTCCAGGGCGAAGCGAAGCCAGCCTCGGTTGCGTTGCATCCCGAATCTCGCCTTCCAATATGTAGATTGTCCTGGCGCGGTCGAGCACAGGCTGCGGCTTCACCCCCGCCCATAGCCAGAAGGAATCATGTTCGGCGACATCGACCCGTCCGGCTTCGCGCTGGCACGATGCGAGGAGTACCAGCGCGGCGAGCAATAGCGCCTTACCAATAATAACGCAGCTTCTTTGCCCAGACCGATGTCGGATACTGCCCCTTCAACTGGTCGAACCAGCTTTTGCGCTGCGCCTTGCTCACCTCGGTCGAATCACAACCATTATAGCCCGACGGTGCGTAGCAATTGACCGCGCGGTAAAGCGCATAGGCACGGTTCTCGGGTCCGGCGGCGGCATCGGCGGCGACCGCTTTGTAGGCGCTCAGCCGCGAGAAGCGCGTGCCGGGAAACTGGCTGGGCGTGCCACCGAGTTCGTCCCTTTTGGGCAGCTCGTCGAGCGAAGAGGTCACACCATAATAATCGGGGTCGAGCCCGTTCAGCCGCACGAATTCGCCGAGGCACAGCAGGCTGCGAGCATCCTTCGGCTTCGTCGATAGCGTGGTCGCCACCGAGCGGATCGGCGGACAAGCAAATTCCTTCGCCCCTGCCCAGTTGAACAGCGCCACATCGGCATAGCGCGGGGTCATATAATCGTCCGGACCCAGAGGTTTCGCGCTGGACGGCACCAGTGCGGCATTCCGCAGGAAATCCGCATAGGCCCCGCGCGTCAGTTGCTTGTAGAGCAGCGTGTACAGCGCCACGCGCTGTTCGCGCTCGGACGCGGTCTTGCTGGCCGCCTGCGCCTGCAGCAACGAAGGCCCGGCATGGTAGCGCAGCAAAATCTCACGCACATCGGGATCGCTTATGACAGAGTTGGCGGCAAAGACATTCTGAACTGCTTTGCCGCGTTCGTCATGCATCGCGAGCGCCAGTTCGGCGGAGCCACGCTGATGCGGTTTCCTGGCCGCAGTAACCAAAGCAAGCAGCGCTGGCCGCGCCGCTGCATTGCCGCTTGCATCAAGCGCCAGCGCGCGCAGCAGCTGGCGGCTGAAACCGAGATAGCTGCTATCGCCCGAATTGCTAGCCGGAATGAGCTTCAGAACTTCGGCAGCGTTGTTCGCGACGTAAAAGGCATGAGCGGCCTGCAAATAGCCGAACAGCGCTTCGTTGCCGGCAAATTTCGACCTTTGTGCATCGAGCGCGGCGCGCGTAATAGGCGGCGTGCCGTAGTCCGCCATTTTCGGATCGTCGGGCCGCCGCATCGCGCGCAGGTCGAGCACCGCGAGCAATAACGGATCGCTAACCTTGTCGGGCTGCAGCTTTTCCAGCAGCTTTATGTCGATTTCCTGCGCCAGATCGGGGAATGAGTGACCCTTGGCTGCTGGCTTGCGAAACAAAGCCGCATATTCGCTCGCTAGCCGATCGCGGTCGCCAGCCAGCCAATATACCCGCCGCAGCAACCCGCGCGCCGAGGCGGCATAGCGCCCAGTCGGATAGTTTTTGAGATAGGCCTTGAATGCGCCTTCCGCATCGTCGAGCAATTCGGGATTGGGGTTGGTTTCCAGCAATTCGCCATATTCGCCAAAGGCAGTGACCATTGCCTGGTTGAGCGAAATCCGCCCGAACATGTAAGACGCGGCTTCGGACACCCACGGCAGTCTGGCCGCAGGCAGGTCGACCATATACATGCGCGCGTCGCTAAACTCGCCATCGTAAAAGGATGCGGCGCCGATCAGGTAATTGGCGAACAACCGTCCGTTCTTAGATTTGATCGCCGCCAGCACCTCGCGCGTGACCGCCGCCGCCTTCGCGTCCGAACATTGCGGGTTCAGCCCGATGCGCACCGCCGTCAGCGTCGCGCGTTCCTGCCCGCTAAGTCCCTTCGCCTTGGCGACGGCGTCGATAAACTCGGCGCTGCCGGTCATGTTGCTCATACAGCGCGTACCGAACGGAAAGTTGCCTCTCTCGGCATGCTCCGCACCCTTGGGCGTCGGCCCGAGCGCATGGGCAAAGGTCGCCCAGTCGAACGGCTCTGCCTCGCCCCGCCGCGACATGCCGTCATAGGCATAATATTTCCCCGCCGGACCGACCGCGCCGTGGCGATCGTGGAGCAGCATCAGCAGGTTGATCCGCGTGTCGTTGCCGGGGCTGAGCAAGGCGGTACCGCTGCACCCTTTATACTCGGTCTGCCTCACCTTCCATTCGGGATAGCAGCCCGAATCGGCACTGGCATAAGCAGTGCTACCCGACGCCAGGACCAGCACCGCCAAAAAGATTGCAAACAGCCTCATCATCGGTGCCCTCCATCGCGATTCACCTGCTTGAATCAACATGAAGTGCACCCCATATTTTGGCAAGCGCGGGCGTTGAACGCGGTACAAGATATTGCGTCCGAACCGGATCGCAGACACAAAAATCAAAAAAATTTTTGACCTGCGCTTTTCCATCTTGCGCCCGAAAAAATGCCTAGCAAGTCCATGCGTCGCTGCATGGCAGCATGACAGAAGGTGCGGTGAAAGGAATCACAATAGCGACGAATGGAGTCGTTAATTAACGATTTACCCTCTTGCGTCTGGAAATGATTGAGGCACTATAGGTAGCGGTTGGCCATAGGGGGCAGCACCACAAATTGTGCTTCAAGTTGCAGAAGGTGATTCTGCCGACGGGGAGATTTTTCCCGTCGATAAGCTGGGGACAAATGAAAAATAACCCCCTTTGGCCCGCAAAAAATGCTAACAGGGTCGCTTGCGCCCTGAGTCGAACAAGACAGGAACATTGTCCTGTCGCACTGTAGCGGGCGGTTATTGGCCAATGGGGTGGACCCCAAAAAAATGCGGCCAAGCCGGGGGAGCCGTCAAATGAAGGGAGCATGTAGCTAAAATGGATTTCAGGGATACTGGCCGGGGGGCCGACGAGATGAACGCTGGGATGACTGACGTGCTGGAAAAAGAAACGGTGGAAACCGAAGTTACAGTTCAGGAAAAGCCGAAAGCTGCTCCCAAAAAAGCGGCGTCGAGCAAGAGCGTCGATGAGCGGCGTTTCAACGTTGTTACCGATTCGTCGCGCGATGCGTTGCTGACCGAATTCGGCAAGGACACGTTGCAGGACCGTTACCTGCTCCCGGGCGAAAGCTATCAGGATTTGTTCGCGCGCGTCGCGGCGGCCTATGCCGATGACGAACCCCATGCGCAGCGGCTCTACGATTATATCTCGAAACTGTGGTTCATGCCCGCGACGCCTGTGCTCTCCAACGGCGGCACCGGACGCGGCTTGCCCATTTCGTGCTATCTGAACTCGGTCGACGACAGCCTCGAAGGCATCGTCAACACCTGGAACGAGAATGTCTGGCTCGCGAGCCGCGGCGGCGGCATCGGCACCTATTGGGGCAGCGTGCGCGGCATCGGCGAACCTGTCGGCCTCAACGGCAAGACCAGCGGCATCATTCCCTTCGTCCGCGTGATGGACAGCCTGACGCTGGCGATTTCGCAAGGCTCGCTGCGTCGCGGTTCGGCCGCTTGCTATCTCGACATCTCGCACCCCGAGATCGAGGAATTCCTCGAAATCCGCAAACCGTCGGGGGATTTCAACCGCAAGGCGCTGAACCTGCACCACGGCGTGCTCTTGAGCGACGAATTCATGGAAGCTGTCCGCAGCGGCGGCGAATTCAACCTGCGCAGCCCCAAGACCGGCGAAGTGCGCAGCACCGTCGATGCGCGCTCGCTGTTCCAGAAGCTCGTCGAGACCCGCCTTGCGACGGGCGAGCCCTATATCATCTTCTCCGACACCGTGAACAACGCGATGCCCAAGCATCACCGCGATTTGGGCCTCAAGGTTTCGACCTCGAACCTCTGCTCGGAAATCACCTTGCCCACCGGCCGCGACCATCTGGGCGGGGACCGGACGGCAGTATGCTGCCTCTCCTCGCTCAACCTCGAAAAATGGGACGAGTGGAGCGTCGACAAGCCGTTCATCGAAGACGTCATGCGCATGCTCGACAATGTGCTGCAGGACTTCATCGACCGCGCCCCCGACGAAATGGCCCGCGCCAAATACAGCGCGTCACGCGAACGCTCCGTCGGCCTCGGCGTCATGGGCTATCACAGCTTCCTGCAATCGCGCGGCGTCGGCTTTGAAAGCGCGCTCGCCAAATCGTGGAACATGAAGTTCTTCAAGCATATCCGCAGCCAAGCCGACGAGGCATCGATGATGCTTGCCAACGAACGCGGTGCCTGCCCCGATGCCGCCGAGCAGGGCGTGATGGAGCGTTTCAGCTGCAAGATGGCAATCGCGCCCACCGCGTCGATTTCGATCATCTGCGGCGGCACCAGCGCCTGTATCGAGCCCATTCCGGCGAACATCTACACGCACAAGACGCTGTCGGGCAGCTTCATCGTCAAGAACCCCTATCTTGAGAAACTGCTGCAGGAAAAGGCGAAGGATTCGACCAATGTCTGGAACAGCATCCTCGAAAAGGGCGGCAGCGTGCAGCATCTCGATTTCCTCACGCCGGAGGAAAAGGACACGTTCAAGACCAGCTTCGAGATCGACCAGCGCTGGCTGATCGAACTCGCCGCCGACCGCACGCCCTATATCGATCAGGCGACTTCGCTGAACCTGTTCATCCCGGCGGACGTGGAAAAATGGGACCTGCTGATGCTCCACTTCCGCGCCTGGGAACTGGGCGTGAAGTCGCTTTATTACCTGCGCTCGAAAAGCATCCAGCGCGCCGGTTTTGCCGGCGGCGTGGAGGCCGACAATACCAGCGTACTGCCGGTGATGGAACTGGCCGAGAAAGATTATGACGAGTGCCTGGCGTGCCAGTGAAGCCAAAAACCCCCTCCCCCTTGTGGGGAGGGTCAGGGTGGGGGCGTGGCGCGTCTGCGCCACAAAAGACTCATGTGCCCTTGCCATGAAGCGCCTGTCCCTCCGTCCTGAAGCAATCCCTCGCGCGCGTGAACTGCGCCGCGACATGACGCCTTACGAGCGCAAGCTTTGGAGGGCACTCCGCGAGAATTTCCCTGAAGCACATTTCCGCAAGCAGGTGCCGCTCGGCCTCTACACCGCCGACTTCGCATGGCACACGGCCAAGCTAATCATCGAAGTCGACGGCGACCACCACGGTACCGAAGTCGGCAAGGCCCGCGACATGGCTCGCACGGCTTTCCTTGAAGGCGAAGGCTATCGCGTCATTCGCTTCTGGAACAACGATATCGATCGCAACCTCGAAGGCGTGATCGCCGCAATAGCTGAAGCGCTATCCAGCACCGTCGAAGAAAATATTGGCGCACAGACGTGCGCCGCCCCCACCCTGCCCTCCCCACAAGGGGGAGGGGAAATTGGAGTCCATTAGATGCCCCTGTTAGAAGCCCGCAACAGTTACAAGCCCTTCGAATATCCCTGGGCCTACGACTTCTGGAAACGCCAGCAGCAGATCCACTGGCTGCCCGAAGAGGTGCCGCTGGGCGAGGATTGCCGCGACTGGGCGCAGAAGCTGTCCGAGCATGAGCGCAACCTGCTCACGCAGATCTTCCGCTTCTTCACACAGGCCGATATCGAGGTGCAGGATTGCTACCACGAAAAATATGGCCGCGTCTTCAAGCCGACCGAAGTCAAGATGATGCTGACCGCGTTTTCGAACATGGAAACCGTCCACATCGCGGCATACAGCCATCTGCTCGACACTATCGGCATGCCCGAAAGCGAGTACAGCGCCTTCCTCGAATATGAGGAAATGGCCGCGAAGGTCGATTATATCCACCAGTTCGGCGTCGACAATGACGAAGATATTGCCCGCACGCTCGCCATGTTCGGCGGCTTTACCGAAGGCGTGCAACTGTTCGCGAGCTTCGCGATGCTGATGAACTTCCCGCGCTTCAACAAGATGAAGGGCATGGGACAGATCGTCAGCTGGTCGGTCCGCGACGAAAGCCTGCACTGCGAAGGCATCACCAAGCTGTTCCACGCCTTCACCCGCGAACGCGACTGCCTGACCAAGGCGGTGAAGGAAGACATTATCGATTGCTGCCAGAAGGTCGTGCGGCTGGAAGATGCCTTTATCGATCTCGCCTTTGAAATGGGCCCCGTCCCCGGCATGACCGCAAAGGAAATCAAGCGCTACATCCGCTACATCGCCGACTGGCGGCTGGGGCAATTGGGCCTGCAGCAGATCTACATGGTCGAGGACCACCCGCTCCCGTGGCTCGCGCCGCTGCTGAACGGCGTCGAGCACGCCAACTTCTTCGAAACCCGCGCGACCGAATACGCCAAGGCCGCGACGAGAGGCAATTGGGGCGAGGTGTGGGATTCTTTCGACCGGCGGAAGAAGAAGGTCGCCAATGATGCGGACGGCTTGTCCGCCGAAGCATTGGCGAAGGCGGAAGGCCCGGATATGTTCGAACAGGCGGGGGTTGCGGCGGAGTAGGAGGCAGCAAATGGAAGATGTACTGCCGGAATACCTTGATCCCGATTTCAACGAGGACGATAGTTCCGAAACACCTCCAACCGACATCGTAGCTTACAACGAGCTTCGATCATGCGCAGATCTAGCGCGCATGACAAATGACGGCGTCATTGATCTCCAACCAGAGTTTCAGCGAGATGTGGTTTGGACGTCAGTCGACCAAACTCGATTTATAGACTCGTTGGTAAAGCAATTACCGATACCTAGCATGTGCTTTGCGTTGGATCACAAAACAGACACATGGATAGTGATCGATGGCCTTCAGCGGATGACCGCAGTAGTGAGGTTTTTAGCAGGCGGAGCTTGGCGTCTTGCACGCCTAGACGATATTGACGAAAAGCTGTCTGGAAAAGTCGCAGAGTCATTTCGAAACGCCACTGGCGATCAAAAGAAAATTTATGATAGAATTCAAAACAAGACAATCCCAATAACAGTTTTAAGATGTGATTTTTCAAAGAAAAATCACATGGAATATTTATTTACGGTATTTCATAGATTAAATTCCGGGGGATCGAAGCTCAACAATCAAGAAATACGTAACTGCATATATAGTGGCAATTTCAACGACCTTCTAAAAGAATTGGACGCGAATGCTGATTGGCGTAAATTCAATTTAATGGCCCCTATTGTTGCCGGACAACCGACCAAAAACTACCGCTTTGTTAAACAGGAACTAATCCTAAGGTTTTTTGCATTTTTGGAGAGCCCACAGACATACAGTGGGCAGGTCGGAAAGTTTCTGAATGATTATATGCACCCCCGCCGCAACATGTCGGCGGCCGACCTTCAAAGCAAGCGCGAGTTATTCAACAGGGTACTTGGCGTAATCAACAAGCTTTTTCCGGCTGGTCCCGAGGCTCGCATCCCCACTGCCGTAGTCGAGGCTATGATGGTAGCCGTTGGGCGCAACATTGACGCCGTAGAACAATTGCTTGAAGTCGACCTGCAGGCGAGATTTGATGAACTGCGAGCGTCAGCGCCATTCAGCGAGGAGGGACTAGCTGAAGGCCTTTCAAAAACTGAGAAAGTGACAAGCCGCTTGCAAAAGGCCAACGAAATTTTTGCAAAATGATCGCTTGCTCTTACATCGAGAGTAATCTTGATCTTATCGACAAGAGATATTTGAAATCCAAAACGAATCGTGATGCCAGCTACTACTCGAAATTAGCTGTCCTAGAGCTATGTGGCTGGATTGAAATGTCGATAGACGATTGTATAATAAAAACTGCGAATAGAATTTTGAAAGATCAGGTCAGTAAAAAAGTCATAGATGAAAGAATAAAGAGGACTTACGGTTTTGAATACGAAAATCACTTCCGTTCTTTGATTATGGCACTGATTGGGATACAGGGCTTTGAAAGGGTCGAGCGCAAAATTACGCCTGCAACCGTTACAAACTTTAAGAGCGAGCTTGGCTCATTAAAAACTTCTCGCAACTCGTTAGCTCACACTTACATACGGGGCACAACTGTGACTTATGATGCCCCCTCGGTGACGAGGAGCCGTTATGCTCATGTCAAAACGGGTCTTCTAGAATATGACAGAGTTTTGCGGCAGCTTTATAGCTAGACGATTGACGCGAACATATAAAGAACATAAAGGCGTTTAAGGGAGCGATCTGGCAATGAACTCAATCGAATTTTGCGCAGGTGCGGGCGGGCAGGCTCTCGGGTTGGAGCAGGCCGGGTTTGCCCATGAGGCGCTGGTCGAGATCGAGCCGGATTTTGCCGCCACGCTGCGCCTCAACCGCCCTAATTGGGATGTGCGCTGCGCCGATATGAACGATTTTGACGGGCGGCCATTTCACGGCACCGACCTGTTTGCAGGCGGCCTGCCCTGCCCGCCTTTTTCCATTGCCGGCAAACAATTGGGCGAGGCGGACGAGCGCAACCTGTTTCCCGCCGCCATCCGCCTGATCGACGAAATCCGCCCCAAGGCGATCATGATCGAAAATGTCCGCGGCTTCCTGTCGGCGGTGTTCGAGGATTATCGCAATGGCCTGAAATGCCAGTTGGAGAAGATGGGTTACAGCGTCGGCTGGCGCCTGCTCAACGCCTCCGACTTCGGCGTGCCGCAATTGCGCCCGAGGGTCGTCATCGTCGCCATGCGCAAGGACCTGGTCGAAGCATTCGACTGGCCCGAAGTGCAACCGCACAACCCGCCGACCGTGGGCGAAACGCTGAAAGACCTGATGGCCGCCAACGGCTGGGCCGGTGCCGCGCGCTGGGCCGAGCGTGCCAACGAAATCGCCCCCACCATCGTCGGCGGGTCGAAGAAGCATGGCGGCCCCGACCTCGGCCCCACCCGCGCCCGCGCCGCTTGGGCGACTTTGGGAGTCGAGGGCAAGAGCCTGTTCAACGAAGCCCCCGGCCCCGAATTCTTCGGCAACCCCCGCCTGACCGTCCGCATGGTCGCGCGCCTGCAGGGCTTTCCCGATAGCTGGCAATTCCACGGCGGCAAAACCGTCAGCTACCGACAGGTCGGTAACGCCTTCCCGCCACCGGTTGCCAAAGCCGTGGCAAAACGGATTGCAATCGCGCTGTCGGTGCAAAAGCATTTCCTGGTGCGCGCCGCGTGAACCTGTTTGCCGATAGCGGTTACCAGCCGTTACCGGCCACCCATATCGACCATGCCGACCTTTCCGCCCTCGAACGCGACCTGCTGATTGCCGTCAAAGGCAAAGAGCTGTTCGAAGAAAAGCTGCGCTCCTTCTTCCGCTCAGCCATCGACGAGGTGATCGATACCGCCCGCACCGGCCGCTATTTTCTGTCCGATCTCGAAAAGACCGAGAAAACCTATCTCGGCACCAAATTCGAAATCCTGCTGCGTGACTGGTTGCAGGTGCCGAAGGGCGTTGTGCTGGACCTGCTAATTGGCGGCAAAGAGGTCGATGTGAAATCTACTACCGGCGGCAAGTCCGGCTGGATGATTCCGCCAGAAGCCATCGAACAATTGTGTGTCCTATTACGGGTAAACGAAGACGCCTCGACCTGCGCCGTCGGTCTGGTCCGCGCAAGGCAGCAATATTTGCGCTCTGGTGAGAACCGCGACAAGAAAACCTCCTTCTCGGCAGCGGGCTGTGCCAACATCTGGTGGATGGTTCAGGATTTTGCATACACGCCCAATTTCTGGACTCTCATCGGCAAGCAGGAAACAAAGGAAATCATGGCACCGCGAGGTGGCACCGAACGCCTGACCCGCTTGTTCGAAACCTGCCTCGAAACGCCGGTATCGCGCGTGCTGATCGCAAGCATCGCAGCGCAAGACGATTTCATGAAACGCATCCGGCGCAACGGTGGCGCACGCGACAATCTTGCTCCAAAAGGAATAGCTATCCTCTATTCCGAAACCGACCGTGCGCTCATGCAGCAGCTTGGGTTGTCGTTCGGCACGCGGGAGTTTATGTCCTACAAGCCAAAGAACGAGCAGGAAGCTGCGTTGCTGCGTGAAGCACACCATATTGACTGACCCGAGAATGATCGGCGGAGCGGACCTCGATGATTAAGATCGTCAAACTGGAAATTGCTGGCACCCACAAGTTGCGGCTGTCCTTTTCGGACGGGCGCAGCGGCGTCTGGAATGCCTATCCTTTGTTCACATCCAAACCCACGGTCCTGACCGAGCCATTGCTCCAACCCGCCGAGTTCGAGCGCGCCTTTATCGAAGCAGGCGCACTCGCTTGGCCGAACGGGTTGGAGTTGGCCCCCTGGACGCTTTACGAGGAAATGGATGAGGGCGGCCTGCTGACCAAAGCGGCGGCATAGGCGAATTAGCGGAACAGGAATGGTAGGTCTCCGCGCCCTCTGCGCCTCTGCGTGAGAAAATTTCTGGCAAAATTCCGTAAAGCACCGCGATAGCTTCTCCAAAACAACAGCTTACCAGCTCCCCGCATTTCCGATTGTCCTACAACTAACCATATCGGTTATACTCCACCCTTTTGGAGGAAAGAAACATGGACAACACCCAAAACCCCCGCCCCTCACCCCTGCGCGACGACGCCGACGCAAAACTCCCCGCCGCTGCCTTCCTGCGCTACGAATCCCGCGCCGATGGCTGGAGCGCGGGGCGGCAGGCGGCGTTCCTTGCGCATCTCGCCGACCACGGCATTGTCGAGGACGCGGCGCGCAGCGTCGGCAAGCATGTCAGCGGCGGCTATGCGCTGCGGCGCGAGGCGCGGGGCTATGCCTTCAACCTCGGCTGGGAAGCGGCGCTGATTATCGCGCGGCGGATCGTGGCCGACAGGCTGATGGCGGCGGCGATCAAGGGCGAGGAATCGCGCTGGGTGCGCGAAGACGGTGTCACCACCTACATCCGGCAGAATACGAAATTGTCGATGACGCTGCTCGAACGCATCAATCCGGCCACATCGCTGGCCGAAGTGCTGGCGGTGGCGACGCGGTTCGACCATTTCCTGCACATGGTCGACGCCGGTCTTGACCCGCAGCAATTGTGGGACACATTTTTTGACGACGCCCTGCCGCACAGCGAAGTGGAGGCGCGGGCAAGGGTGAGGGCTGCGCTTCTACTTTCTGAGGAATCTGCGGATTTCGACGACGATCAGGCGGATGCCGATGCAGCGGGGCCCATCGAATATAAATCGATGGACGGTCCGGTCCGGCTGGGCGCGTGCGGGGCCGCGCGGTCGGGCGCAGCCAGCGCCGCGCCTTCATTTGCAGGCGGCCTGATTGTCCCTGTCGGCCAGCAGCCGCGACATGGAGCCGCCCGCCGAGGTGCGCAGCCTGATGCCGGTCTGCTGGCATTTGCGCAGCTGGAACCGCACCTTGCGCGCCTTGAAATCAAGGCTGATGCGGCGGAATGTTTCCATCAGGTCGGTGCCGAGCAGCAACGATGGCTGTTCGCTGAGGCCGAATACGGCAAAGGGCGGGACATCGGCAAAGGCGATGGCCACGTCGCGCAATATCACCGAGCCCAGCCGGATCTCGCTGACCCGCGCCATTTCCAGCTCCACGGTCACGCCGGTGACGCCCGTTACCAGCACGGTTTCGAACCTGCTCCCCCGGCGGCGCAGGATCTTGTCGCGTAGTGCCATATTGCCGATGGTGATTTCAGTGCCGGTGTCGACCACTGCGTCGATCTGCAGGCCATTGGCCCTGGCCTGCGTCAGGATCAACTGCCCCCTGCGGCGGCGCGCGGTGACGACAATCTCGCCGTCCATGCGCGGCGGCGGCTTGCTGGCGTCCTCCACGGTAATCACCCGCTTTTCGAAATCCATCATCAGCCGTTCATTGGCGAGCGCGTCGATGCCCAGCATGCCGTCGCCGCCCAGATCGGCCTCCTGCAACACCGGCAGTTCGAGATCAGGGACGCGCACGGGGCCGAGCCCGAGCTCGTCGACCAGCACGCGCGGCACGATGCTGCTGCCGGTCATGCCGTTGACCGTCACCTGCGTGCCGAGCGGCAGCGCCAGCGCCCCGGCCAGCCGCCGGCCGATGACCGAGCTGTCCGCGCCGCTATCGACGACGAAACGGTACGGGCCCTTGCCATTGACATTGACCGCAATCGTCATGCGGCTCTGCACCTTTTTCGCATCGATGCTCTCGCCGCCGATGGCCAGCGTATCGTCGATGACCGCAGGCGGCAGCGCGGGCATTCGCGCGGGCGGGACATTGACGGGCTTGGGCAGCTTCGGAGCGTCCTGCGCGGTTGCCGCAGTCGCGCCGAGCGCCAGCAACATGCAGGCGAACATCACGCCGGGCCGGTATCTTGCGCATCCCTCCATGCGCCGCACGATAGCGCTTGCAATGGCTTTGCACCAGCGTTTAGGCCCGACCGCATGACCGAAGCCGCCCGCCCCGCCACTGCCTTCAAAATCCTGACCGCCGACCAATGGGCCGCGTTCCAGGCCGACGGCGTTTTCCGCGGCGCGCCGGTCGATCTGGCCGATGGCTATATCCATCTGTCCGCCGCCGACCAGTTGCAGGGCACGCTCGACAAGCATTTTGCCGGACAGGAGGGGCTGGTGATTGCCGAGGTCGATCTGGCCGTGCTGGGCGATCTGGTGCGGTGGGAAGAGTCGCGCGGCGGTGCGCTGTTCCCGCATATCTACGGGGTGCTGCCGATGACGGCGGTACTAGGCACAGCGGCGTTTACGTGTTGAGCGTCGTGGCGTAGGGACAGGGCATGGCCGATCTCTATCTCAAAGCCCTCGAATCCGAACGCCGCAGCCTGTGGGCGACGGCGCGGCTGAAAGGCCTGCCCAAGGATTCGCCCGAGCGGCTGCGCATCGCCGCGATCGACGCCGATATTGCCGCGCATAAGGCCAAGGCCGGCGCAAAAAAAGGCCCGCCCCCACTTTCGTGAAGACGGGCCGTCCGCTCCTTCGGGCACCGGGAGGAAGATGCCCTGGGGAAACCGGTTTTTTCGCCGCCCTGGGGGGAATTTTATTTTCTTTTTTGGGCAACTGGAAAAAGGTTAACGCGGTAGCTGCGGGCAAGTTCCCTGCCTCACGCAGACCAGCGGAAGTCGAATGCACTTTGTCCGGCCGTTGCGCCATCGGCATCGAAGCGGCGTTCGACAATCCGGCCCTGCCCGTCATGATCGACGGTGATCAACGTGCTGCAACGGGTGCCGTAAACGGGGTTGCGGATGAAGACCGGATGCGCATCGCTGTCGGGAACATGCCCGTCACGCAGCAGGTCCAAAAGCTGTTCGGGATTGCCCGATGTCTGCCCAAGCCACGCTGCCATCTGCTCCATCAGCCTTTGCTTGCGCGGCCAATGTTCGTTCGGGATGGCGTTGGAAAGGCCGTGAACACCGGCGGCGAGAGGTTCGTGCGACGCCGCCGTCCGGTTGGCCAGAAGCTCGATCCGGCCCGCGCCGGTAACGATCAGGTTGAACGGGTTGAAACGGGCAAGATCGTCAGGCAGCGCGCCCTGCGCCAGCCAATCGGCAACCAACGCCCCGCGCGAAAGCCGCGAGGGGTCCGGCCCGTCGGCATCGCGGATATTGGTCACCACGGCAAAGCGCCCTGCTTCCGACACACCCATCCACGTCCCGCCGGACACCAGATCGCGCCCCGCGATAATGCCTGTGCCGTCGTTCCAATGCGCCAGCGGCGCGGAGGCGCGCGTATGGAACTCGTCGCGGTTGCCCGCCGCTATCAGCCGCCAACGCGGATGCGCCTGCCATGCAATGGCGACGACGCACATCTATCTGGCCTCCATGAGCGCGCCAGCAAAAGGCGTCACCAGCAGTTGCGCGTCCTTCCAGTCTGCCGTCAGCCAGCGGTCCTGCTCCTCCGGTTCCAATATCACCGGCATGGCAAAGGCGCCTGCCTCCCTCGGCGCTCCCGTACTTCCGCTCGCAATCACCGCAAACACCGGCATGTCGGTCAAGTCGCGCCAGATGCCCGCCATAGCGAAGACCGGCGTGTCGCCGGTGGCAAACCAGTGCGACTTGCCTCTGGCGCGCAGCATGAAGGAGGTGGCGGGAACGAGGCAGCGAAGCTCGCTATGCCGCAAATTGCCGATCCAGAAGGGGCTGTCCAGATTGCGCACCGTCGGTACCCAATTGACCTCACCGCTGGCGCTCACCCCGCTTGGTGCCGGGTAGCCCCAGACCATCGGGCGGATAACCCGCTGCCCGGTTTTCTGCGAGCGCACGATCACCGGCGCGAACTCGCCCGGCGCCAAAGCGCCGCCGCCCCAGGGGTCCGGGCCCTGATGCGCACAGAAGATGTCGGCCACGGCTTCGGAGGCAGCGTCGAGACGATAGGCGCGGGTCATGCCCGGGTGATGCCCGCGCCGCCCGGTATTGGCAATCGCTACTGCTATTCAGGCGAAGTCGGGAAACAGCGTTCGCTTTGTCTTGGCGGGATCGAGCCCGTAATGCGCCGCCAATGCGCCGCTGGCGAAATCCTCGAAGCGCAATGTCGGACGCAGGTCGCGACCTTCGAACAGTTTGCCTGGTGCCAGCCCGGGCCAGTCCGCACGCACGCTGCCGCCGCCAGCCAGATTGCCGCCGAACAGCATCGCCAGGCCACCGGTGCCATGATCGGTCCCATTAGTGCCGTTGAAGGCAACCGTGCGTCCAAACTCGGTCGCGACCATCACAAGGCTGTTGTTCCATTCAGGCCCCAAATTGTCGCGCAACGACGCCACCAATGCATCGATCTGCGTCAACCCGGCGCCAAGCCGCCCCTGTTGCTGGAAATGCGTGTCCCAGCCATTGGTTTCAAGCATCACCACCCGCGCGCCGGTCGGTCCGGCCATGAGGCTCGCCGTCAGCTTGCCGAGCGCAGCACCGCCCCTTAGCGCTTCATTTGCAGGCATTCCCGCCATCGCTTCGGTGGCCTGCGCGCCTGCCCACAGGCTCGAAAGCTGGGCGTCCTCCGCATACAGCGTTGTCAGCCGCTCCATCAGGTCTGCGTTGGCATCGGGCAGACGCGATGGCGCATAGCTGTTCGCCGTGACCGGCCCGCGGAGCGCGAGCGGTACGGCAGGTGCGATTGCCAATGCGTTGGCTTCGACCGTGGGCAGCATGGTCAGCAGCCGACCCATCCAGCCCTGCTCGCTACCATAAGGCCGCGATGCGCCCGATTCGAGCATGTTCTGCGCATCGAAATGCGACCGCTCGCGATAGCCCGATGCAATGGCGTGCGCGAAGCTCGCCTGATTTGCCGCAAACAATTTCGCGCTTTCAGCCATCGCCGGATGTAGCGCGAACATTCCGTCGAGCTTTGTACCAGACAGCGACTCTTCAGCCCCGGCACCTCGCGCGCCGAGAAATTCGGGATCGCCGATGGGCGCGAGCGTGGCCAGGCCATCGGCCGCACCGCGCTGGATGACGAAAATGAACTTCTTGGCCGTAGCCGATACCGCCCAGGCAAGCCCCGGAACTGCAACGGTACCAATTCCGGCCAATCCGGATGCGATCAAGAAACGACGGTTCAGGATCATGTTCATCTCCGCAGAAATTCCGGCGAGAGCAGCATCAGCGCCAGACCCTGCGACGGGCTTTCGGCGCGGGCGATGCTTTCGCTCGTGGTCGGCTTGAGCTGTCCCGGCAGGACCAGCGGCGCAAGAGTGCGCGCATCGACTCGGTTGGCGCTGCGGTCGGCAAGCCGATTCGCGATCTCGACGCGCCGCATCAGCGCAGCGCCGCCCGCCCAATTTTCGGTGGTGTCGGCATAGCCTGCTGGCGAGCCCGGTCGCCAGATCGGCTGGCCCAATTGCGCGAACGTACCAACGCCCTGACGGTCCCGACCCTGAAGGTCGCGGACATTAAGCGCACGCAACGACGACAGCACCCAGTCCCAGGGAGATTTGAATTTGGCCTGTTGCGGCGTCCAAGTCTCAGGTGCATCGATCAGCGCTTCATACACCGTGGGCAAATCACCACCGCTTTTGAGGAACGCGCGTTCGAGCCGCGTAACCAACGTCGCCGGAGGATTATCTGCGACAAAATGCTGCGCAAGCTTGGTTGCGATATGCTTGGCGGTCGACGGATGTACAGCGAGGTCGCCAAGGATTGCCCTCGCCTGCGCCTCGCCTTGTTGTGCATAGCGTTGGCCGATGACCTGACGGTCGCCGGGTTCGTGGATCGCGGCGAAAAACTGCCCGTCGCCATCCTTGCCATTCTGCGCCATGAACCGCTGGATTGGGCCTTTCGCCATCCCGCCCACGGTATAGCCGGTGAGGGCACGGGCAAATTCGGTCACGTCATTCTGGCTGTAGCCCGTGCGCACGCCAAGCGTGTGCAGCTCCAATATCTCGCGCGCCAGATTTTCGTTGAGCCCCAATTCCCGGTTGCGGCGTGCGGCGACGTGCTGCGCCAGCGGGCTGGTGGGACCAATTGACTGCGCCTGATCCAGATAGAGCAACATCGCCGGATGCGTTGTTGCGGCTAAAAGCAGATCAGAGAACTTTCCCATGATATTGGGCCGGATCGCATTGAACTCGAAATCGCCCGCAAGCGCCAGCACCGGCAGCTTGTCGACCGATACGGCGAAATGGTTCGACCAGAAATACACAAGCCGCTCGGCGAAACCGGTATCGGTGCCCAGCGCGGTGTTGATCCGGGCATCTGCTGCGGCAGTGTACCGGATACGCAGCGTATTGACCACTTTTTCGAGCTTCGCCGGGTCGATCTGTGCCATGTCAGGTTCGGCCGAGGCCGCTTCTTTTCTGGCCTGCCTGAAGTCGCGCCGGTCGAGCTGATACTCCCGAAACTCGGCGGCGATGTCGGCACGCGAGGGCTGGCCAGTCAGCGATTGCGGCGCGGCGTCATATTTGCCGAATTGGTCCTTAAGCCAGTTTTTGGGCTTTGCGGGCAGTGCTGCGCTCGGTATCGCGCCGAGCCCGAAACGGTTCATCGCAATGGCAGCGTCGATGATCATGCTCTCTCCATCCGTGCAGGCATGGACATGATACGCGCATCGGTCGCAAACCCTTCGCAGAAATTTGTATAAAAATGTCGCAGAAGTCAGCGGGTCTGATCAGAGCGACTTTTCATAGATTCGATAGACCTTGTTGACGCTACCCCCAACCGCCTCGCCAACGGAGCGCATCGGTCCGTTACTTGCCAGCACCCAGCCGAAATCGCCACGCCGGGCACCATATTTCGCGACTGCATCGCGGCGGGTATATTCGACCAGCATCAAGGCAAGCTGGCTCGCCATGCGCGTTGCCTGCAATTTCTTGACGACGCCCATCAAGGGCACCCGCATCGTCGGCGATTGCGGCTTGCGCAGCCACCACAACAGCTTCGCCCAGTTGAACGGCCACAGGCTGCCACCGAAATCTCGCAGCTTGATGTTGAGATCGGGAATGGTAATCATGAAGGCCACCGGTTCGCCATCGACCTCGGCAACGCGGATCAGGTCTTCGTAGACAATCGGCTTCAGCTTCTTGCCCGCATAGGCAATTTCGGCGTCGCTGAAGGGCACAAAGCCCCAGTTATCGCTCCAGGCATCGTTCAGGATGCCGATAATCAGTGCGGCCTCCTCATCGAAGCTGCGTTTGTCGACATGGCGGATAACGATTTTGCTGGATCGCTCGCCCATGGCTACGATGCGGTTCGACAATTCAGGCAAGCCCTTGTCGATTGGCAGGTCGTAGGTGAGCAGATCCTGGACTTGTCGGTGACCCAGCGCTTCGATCCAGCCTTGATAGACTGCATTGTTATAACCCATCATTACCACTGCAGGCTGGCCGTGGCCCTCGATCAGCAATCCCGGCTCGTCCCACATCGCAAGGCTGACCGGACCGATTGCGCGCGTCATACCTTTGGCACGGAGCACCTCTTCGGCCTTTGCCAGCAACGCAGCGGCGACTTCTGCGTCCTCGGCCTCAAACAGGCCCCAGAAACCGGTGCCGGGGCCAAAGCCCTGTTCGGGAGGCTGCTTTAGCGCAAGATGGTCGATATGCGCGGAGATACGGCCCACTATTCTGCCGCCGCGCATCGCGAGGAAAAACTCAGCCTCGCCATGTTCGAACCACGGGTTCTTGCCAGGCGTTATGAGGCCGCGCACTTCGTCCTTGAGCGGCGGTACCCAGTTCGGGTCGCTTGCGTACAGGCGAAACGGCAGATCGACAAAGGCCTTTTTGTCGGCCTTATTGAGGACGGGGCGGATGCTGATATCGGTCATCGCCGCTTCCTCATCTTGCGCGAGCCGACTGTCAACGGTTTACAACCGCAATCTGCGGCCAAGCTTGCCGAGCGCGGCCTTGTCCGGCGTGTCCAGCCCGTAACGAAGTCCCAGCCATAGCGAAGGCCAGAACAGCAGGAACAGCCCTGTTGCCCGGATTGGGGCACCAAAGGGAGCAAGCGCCTTGCCGGTTAGCCACAATACCCCAATTATCAGCGCACCCGCCGCAACCGCGCGCCAGAACCCGGTGCCGAACGGCGTCAGACCATCGCTGATGTGTAGTTCGGCCACCGCCGCCCAGGCCGTCGCCACGACCGCGACAGAGACGGCAATCGCCATGCCCAGCGCGCCATATTCGGGCACCAGCCACAATGCGAGCAGCAGCCACAGCGCCAGACCGATGAGGCTGTTAAGCAGCGGCAGCGCCCGGTGGCCGACCATCTCGACGATGGGCGTAGCGGGGCCGATGACCGCCTCTCCCGCGCGTGCGGCAAGCAGGATCACGAGCACCGGCAAGGCAGCAGCCGCGCCCGGTGCAAATGCACTCAGCATGTCCGATGCGGTCAGGATCATCAGGCCGGCAAGCGGCACCGCGAGCAGCAGCGACATATGCGTCGAAAAACGGTACATCGGCAGCATCGCTGCACGGTCGACGGCCGCCTGCGCCGATGCCAGCGGCGACAACACATAAAGGAAGGACTGCCGCACGATCAGCGGGATCGAGGCGATCTTGCGCGCGATCCCGTAAAGCCCCGCTGCCGTCGCGCCGCCCGCGCCCGGAACCATCAGGTTGAGCAGGATCGGCGGAAGGTCGTTATAGGCGCGGCGCGCGACCTGAGGCGGGAGCATCGCCGCGCCGCTGGCGAGGACCGACCGCCGCAAAAGCTTGGGCATCGACGCTCGCCACAGCAGGCCGGGGTCATAATAACGTCCGAGCAACTGCGCGGACAATATCGCGGTCAAGGCCAGCGACATCAGGTGGCCAAGCAGCAATCCGATCAGATCGAAACCAGCGACAAAAAAGCCGGTCGCAAAAACCAGTCGGGCCACCTGCTCCCAGAAAATCCGCAAGCGAATTTCCGGCCCGAACGCCCGTTTGGCCCGCGCCGCCGCAGTCGCGATTTCGACAAAAATCCATAAAGGAAGACTCCACGCAAAAAGCGCAATCATCTCCGGTAGCCGTGCCGCTTCATCCGGTGCAGCGGCGACAAAGCCCGCCAGCCAATCCGCCGAAAGGGTAATGGCCAGTGCTGCGGCGGTACCCAGCCCGGTACCGCTGAGCAGTGCGAACTTCACCGCGCCATGCTGTCGCTCCTGGTCGCCTTCCGCAGGAACGATCCGCTGCAACGCCTGCCCCATTGCAAGGTCGAGGATTTGCGCCAATATGTTGATTGCCGCCCACAGCACGACATAAACGCCGTAGCCCGCCAGCCCGAACATCCAGGTATAGGCAGGCTGCGCAATTACCTCGATCAGCGCACCTGTTCGGGACAAGGCTGCGAGTCCCGCGCCCCTCGCAACCTCGTTGTTGCTCACCGCCGGAGCAGGCGGCACGAGTGCGTCCTCGACAGGCCCGCTCATTCTTCCGAGCGGACCAGCACCGTCTCGCCGATCAGCAGGAACAGGAAAAACGGTCCCCAGGCCGCAATCCACGGCGGATATGCCCCCAAATTGCCCATCGCCAGCGCGAAATTATCGGCGACAAAATAAGCAAAACCGAGCGCCATGCCAATGACCGCGCGCAGGAACAATGCGCCAGACCGCGCCAGCCCGAACGCTGCCACCGCCGCCAGTAACGGCATCAGCAAGGTCGACAAAGGCCCGGACAATTTGTGCCACAATATGCCCTCCAGATTGTCGGTGCGCCGCCCCGCAGCTTTCAGATCGTCGATGGCTCCGCTCAACTGAAAAAAGCCGAGGCTGTCGCCGTCGACCTTCACATAGTTGAAACGGTCGGGCGTAATTCCCTTGCCGATAACCAGCCCCTCGAACCTTTGCTGCTCGGTGGTCGCAACGTCGAATGAACTGACTTTATTGAGCTGCCAGCCCTCGCCGGTGTAACGCGCCGCTTCGGCCTCGACCACTTGCCGCAATCCGCCATTCCGTCGCAGATAAAGGCTGACCCCGCCAAGCCTTGTCGCGTCGCCCGAGCCAGTTACGGTGCGTGCGTGGATAAGATCCTGCCCCTCGCGCACCCAGACATTGGTCTTGACGCCCGTGTCGGCGGGGACAGTTCCATAATCCACCGACTGCCACATCTTCAACCGCGCGGTACTCGGCGCGACAACGGCGTCATTGAATACAAAAGAAAACGCGGCGACGCCAAGGCTGGCGACAAACATTGGCGCAAGGATCTGGTGCGCTGACAGCCCTGCCGCCTTCATCGCCACCACTTCGCTATTCTGGCTCAATGTGACAAAAGTGATGAGCGTACCGAGCAGCACCGAAAACGGCAGAAAGCGCGCGATGATTTGGGGTGCGCGCATCCCGACATAGGTCATAACATCGCCCTGGTCGTTGCCCGGTGCCGACAATATCTTGCCGCTTTCACCTAGCAAATCGAGGGTCATCAAAACCAGCACAAGCATGGCCAGTACCGCAAGACTGCGTGTGACGAACAATTTCGCCATATAGACAGTGATCGCGCGCGAGGGGAAGAAATGCATTACTCTTCGTCCTGTTCTGGCGGCATGCCGATTGTCGCCAGCCGCGATCTGCGACCGAAACGGAATGTCCTGCGGAGCGACTTGCCAAGCTTCGCTGCAAAGACCTCAAGCGCGCCAATCGGTTGCCCACCGGGCACATGGGCGATGGTGTGATACATCCACAGGATCAGACCTGCAAAAAGCAGAAATGGAACCCACAATGCGATGAACGGATCGACAATGCCCATGCCGCCCACGCTTTCGCCATATTCGTTGATCTTGTGATAGGTGACCACCATCACAATGGCCAGAAACACCCCGAGTGCCGAGGTCGAGCGCTTAGGCGGAACAGCCAAAGCCACCGCCAGCAGCGGCAACAGCAACATCATCGCCACCTCGACCAGCCGGAAATGGAAATTCGACCATGCCTTGTTGCGCTCGACGGCAGGCTTCGCGTCATCGCTTCCTATGCTCACCAATTCGGTAATGACATATTCGCGGTCTTTCCCGCCCCGCGCGCGGAAATTTTCGATGCGCGGCAGGGGTATCGGCACGTCGTGGCTGGTAAAGCTGAGCACCCGCGGCGTTTCGAAATTGGGGGCGTCGTGGACCAGCGTACCCTTCTCGAGCCGCAGTAGAATGGTGTCGGGATCGTCCGTTCGCAGGAACTGGCCTTCTTCGGCAGTGACCGCAAGCGATTGACCGCTTTTGCTTTGTGCGTACACAAACATGCCTGAGAGCTCGTTGCCGTTGTCGCGACTTTCCTCGATGCGGACGGTCAAATTTTCGCCCACATTGTTAAATTCGCCGACGCGCACCTTTGCCCCGAACGCGCCCGAGCGCAGTTCGAAACGCAGTTCCTCATAATAATAGCGCGCCGTAGGCTGCAGAAATCCGACGATGGCGAAATTCACTGCGGCCAGCACGATCGCGAACATGAAAGGCACCCGCAACAGCCGAAAATAGCTCATGCCCACTGCCCGAAAAATGTCGAGCTCCGAAGAGGTTGCGAGCCGCCGGAAGGCCAATAGGATGCCAAGCAATAGCCCGATCGGAATGCCCAAAGACAGATATTCGGGCAGCAGATTGGCAAGCATCCGCCATACCACGCTGACCGGCCCGCCCTCCGCCGCGACAAAATCGAACAGGTTTAGCATCTTTTCAAGAAGCAACAGCGAAGCGGCAATCGCCAGCGTCGCGAGCAAAGGCAGCATTACAAGTCGGAAGATGTAGCGGTCCGTGGCGGTGAGAAATTTCAACTTATGGTCGCCCTGTCACCCTAATTTGGCCGCAAACTCATTCGATAGACGCTATCAGGTTCAGGGGCAATATCGATGGCATATCGACAGGAATATGCCGACGCATAATGTTCCAGGAGTATGAAGATGAGTAAGTTTTTCGCCTTGTTGGCCGCTGGTGCCGTGCTTTTTTCAGGTACTGCCGTCGCCGGTCAGCAAGTCAGTAACGATCTGTCGCGCTGTGCCGAGGGCAAAGGTCCTGCGGTGCTGGTCAGCGTGCGCGGCGTAAAAGAATCGTCGGGCAAAGTGCGTGTGCAATCCTATCCCGCAACCGGCAGTGCCTGGCTTGCCAAGGGCCGCTGGCTGCATCGCGTCGAAAGCCGAGCCGATGCCGGCAACATGACCTTCTGCGTGCCGGTACCCGCCGAGGGTCGTTATGGCATTGCCGTGCGCCATGACCGCAACGCCAATGGCAAGACCGACATCAGCCAGGATGGCGGCGGGTTTTCGAACAACCCCAGCATCAACATTCTGAACCTTGGCAAACCGTCGGTTTCCAAGGTTGCGTTTCAGGCGGGGCCCGGTGTGACGCGCATCGCCATCAACCTGAAATATATGTGATGGAGGGCATTTGGCACTGGTAGCGCTCCTTTCGAACCCCAATTCAACCGGCAACAGGTCGCTGTTGCCGGCGGTTCGCTGCTATTGTGCCCGCAATCCCGACATCTTCCACTATGAAGTGGAAGAGATGAGCCAGGTGCCCAAGGCGCTGGAGATGATCGCACGGGTGAAGCCCAAGGTGCTGGTCATCAACGGTGGCGACGGCACGGTGCAGTCGGCATTGACCGAGCTCTATCATGGCGGCCATTTCCAGGGCGATCCCCCGCCGGTTGCAGTGCTACCCAATGGCAAAACAAACCTGATCGCGCTCGATCTGGGGGCGCAAGGCAGCGCGCTCGAGGCGCTGGAACGGATATTGGAAGTCGCCAAGGGCGACATGTCCGACCATATCGTCGCGCGCGAAATGATCGCGCTGACCGACGGCAGCGAAGGCGCGCGGCCGGTATTGGGCATGTTCCTCGGAGGCGCGGGACTCGCTGAGACCATCCTTTACTGCCGCCATAAAATCTACCCGCTGGGCCTGCCCAACGGACTGAGCCATTTCCTCGCGGCAGTCGCCGTGATGTTTTCGGCAATCTTCGGTTTGAAGGCTGATTTCCTGCCGCAACGCGCAAAACCGGTGAGCGTTTCATTCGTTCGTAAGGGCGAGTTGCAGGGCATTTTCTCGGTGCTGATCGTCACTACGCTGGAAAAACTGCTGCTCGGTAGCAAGGCAGGAGACGTGGGCCGCGGCAATATGAAGTTTATGGCCATAGACCAGCGTCCCGGAGCAATGATCCACGCGGTATTTACCTCTATCATTGGAAGGATCGGTCGGCATAAGGTCGACGGGCTCTATTTGCAGCAAGGCGACAGCATTCGTATCGACAGCGAACAAAGCAGTGTCGTCCTCGACGGCGAGGTGTTCGAGGCGAAGAGCGGCCACCCGATCGTGTTGCGTTCGACGCCGCCGGTGCCGTTCTTGCGGCTGGCGGCTTAGAAGACTGCTTGCGGTCTCATTAATCCGTCGCACCAGCGCAGGCTGGTGCCCATGTCGTCTATCTGCTTGTCACGACCCTGGTTTGTTACGATAGGCGAAATAGGCCCCAGCCTTCGCTGGGGCGACGGCGGAAATTGAGTATAGAAGTCATGCTTTCGTTACAGCAGATGGTTGCCGACGAACTGGCGACGCCTGCCTTACCGCAGGTACAGGCCTTTGCCGCGCATATCGCCGCGCAATATCCGCACGCCGCGCGCGCGGTGCTGTTTTACGGCTCCTGCCTGCGTTCCGAGCAGCTCGAAGGGCAAATGCTCGACTTCTATCTGATCGTCTCGGATTATGAAGCGGCCTATGGCAAAGGCTGGCTGGCAAAATGGAACCGCCGCCTGCCGCCCAATGTTTTCCCCTTCGAACATGACGGCCTGATGGCCAAGGTTGCTGTGCTGAGCGAAGCGGATTTTCATGATCTCAACCGTGCAGGTGCGTCGGCGGTTTCGGTCTGGGCACGCTTTGCGCAGCCTGCCCGGCTGGTCTGGACGGTGGACCAAGCGGCAGCCCACAAGGCAGCGCTGGCGATAGCAGGCGCAGCACCGACCCTGCTCAACGGTGCGCTGGCCTTTGTCGAACGCGAGGTCGATGTACTCGACCTGTGGCAATCTGGCTTTGCCCTTACCTACAGCGCCGAACTGCGCGCCGAGCGCAAGGACCGCCCGGCCTCCGTCGTCGAGTTCGACCCCGACCGCTACCTGTGTTTCGGACAGGCTGCGTTGCGACACACGCCAATTGCCAACGAACTGCGCGGCGACAAGCTCCACATCCTCCCCGATCCGCAAGGGCGGATATTGCAGGAGCGGGGCCGCTGGCCCGGATTACGGCGACGCGGCAAGTTGCTGACCGTAGCGCGGCTGGGCAAGGCGGCCTTCACTTATGCGGGCGGCATCGACTATCTCGCATGGAAGATAAACCGCCATGCCGGAACGCAGATCGAGATCAAGCCGTGGCAGCGAAGATGGCCGCTGGTCGCGGCGCTGTTTCTGGTGCCTAAGTTGTTGGCAAAAGGTGCGGTTAGATAATCCCGACAGCCCTACCGGCACGTTCGAAGCGGTCGAGAATGTCCTTCACTTGCTCGCTACTATGCTCGGCGCAGAGCGAACAGCGCAGCAATGTCATCCCTGCTGGTGTCGCGGGCGGGCGGGCCAGGTTTACATACAGGCCGTTTTCGAGCAATGCTTCCCACATTGCGGCACCTTTTTCGAGGTCGGGCATGATGACCGCGATGATCGCGCTTTGGGCTTCTTCGGTGCCGAGCGTAAAGCCGAGGTCGCGCAGGCCCTTGTGCAGCGTTTTCGAATTTTCCCACAGATGCGCGCGCTTGTTGCCGTTGTGCATCAGCTTGCGGATCGAGGTCGCGCTTGACGCCATCACGCTTGGCGGCAGTGCGGCGGTGAAGACATAGGGGCGACAGACGAGACGGAGGATCTCGAATTTCGGGTGGTTCGATACGCAGAACCCGCCGACTGTGCCGACGCTTTTCGAGAAGGTGCCGATGACGAAATCGACGTCGTCGAGAACGCCTTGCTCCTCGGCCACGCCGCGCCCGTTTTTGCCGATAAAGCCCATGCTATGCGCTTCGTCCACAAGCACCATCGCACCCGCTTCCTTCGAGACGCGGATCATTTCCTTCAATGGCGCGATGTCGCCGAGCATTGAATAGACGCCTTCGAGAACCACCAGCTTGCCCGCCTCGGCAGGCAGGCGTTTCAGCCTTTTTTCCAGCGCCTCGACATCATTGTGACGGAAGGCGACGATTTCGGCATTGCCCATCGCGCAGCCGTCATAGATCGAGGCATGGCTGTCGATATCGAGAATGACATAATCGCCCTTGCCCGCGATCGTGCTGATGATCCCCAGATTAGCCTGATAACCCGTCGAA
>JAESFX010000258.1_pt1 | contig 33234 bp, 30 predicted proteins | sample 9269501 | NCBI WGS metagenome assembly JAESFX01 (sample SAMN14515570, study PRJNA621655) | algae metagenome | isolation source: Desmonostoc geniculatum HA4340-LM1 and co-occurring heterotrophs from cave... | place: USA: Maniniholo cave, Kauai, Hawaii | collected 2009-07-28
TGTGCCTTGCTTCCCACATTCTCACATTTAAAGTGGATGTTTGAGTGGTTTATCCGAAACACTACCTTTGATTTTATGTCTCTCCAGATGTACGGAGTTTTTTCAGAAATCAAATCATAGTCCTATAGACTGTTTTCAACCTCAGCAAGGCGACTTAATATATTGACGTTACCTAAAATAGCTAGACTACAGTGATTTGTATCGATTAGGTACATTATTCAAAAGGATTATCTTCATTAAACTCTGCTTGACCACGGCTAGCAATTACTAGATTCAGGCACTCCTCTAAGTCATCACCTTCCCAAGTACCTATAGTTTTGAGATGTTCTAGAAGTGAGCTTCCTGTGGAATTAACAGTAGTATGACTAGCAAATTCTACTTGATGTTGTGTTGGTTGCACTTGGTTTTGCTTTGTTTTCAAAAAACGTAAAAAATTAAGTGTTTCAGTCAAAATTGCATCTGGTGCTGATTGAATTTCCTGGATAAGTTGCTCTTTAATTTTCATATTTACGCCTCTTGAACTGACATTTTTTAGTAGTATAAAACAGCAAGTAGGATTATGGCTACGTTGGTAGACCTCCAGCTTGAAAAATCTGTTCAGCGGTTAAATTCAATTCCGGGAAAGTAGGCGATATGATGCGAGCAGTGCCTCTAAATTGAATAAATTGGTATTCACCATCGATTAATTGATAAATAGATATAGTAGGCTGTTTAGGGTTACCAGTGAACTTTTTAGCGGCCAGACCAAGATAATCTACAACCCAGTATTCAGGAATTCCAATACCCTCATACTTACCCTGTTTTGTGTAGTAGTCATCATCCCAGTTGGTACTAACTACCTCAACTACTAAGGGAATTGATGCTGCAAGGCTTACAGTTGATTCTTTTTTCCATAGCGGCTCATTTATCAAATTAGAGCGATTGAGTAATAGCACATCTGGAGAGTAGGCAGATTCCGATTTAGTTGGTTTAACAAGCACAGTTTTGGGGATTGTATAAGGCAAATTTAATCGGTCAAATTCTACTGTTAGTTTTCTTGCTACAAAACCAATAACATCTTCATGGTCTCCCACTGGTTGTGCCATTTCAACAATCACGCCATCATGTAATTCGTATCTTCCACCCTCAGGCCGCCAAGCTGCAAAATCTTCAAAGGTTACTAGTTTGGGTATGGCTTGAGTCATAATTTATCGCCCCTAGTAGTCGTTTCCGGTGATACTGCTTCCTTGCCTTGGCTCGATTCACGTTCAGCCTTAACTGTAATATTAAGGGATACAGTACTGAAAAATGTTTGTTGTGGAGAACTGAACTATGGTGGCGATAACAACATCCGCAGAAAATAGAGTTTTACTCCACAACATTAGCTGGCAGACTTTCAAAACCATGCTAGCTGAAATGGGTTGCGATCGTAACTCCCGACTTGCTTATGACAATGGAACTATAGAAATTATGACCCCACTCATGCCGCACGAGAACTCAAACCGTATAATTGAAGGTTTTGTTGTTGTTCTGTGCGAAGAGTTGGGACGGGAAATTAGACGTGCTGGTTCATTAACTTTAACGCGAGATGATTTAAAGCAGGGAGCTGAGCCAGACAGTAGCTACTACATCCAAAATGAAGCCTTAGTTCGAGATAAAGAAAATATTTACCTCGCCACCGACCCGCCCCCAGACCTGGTGTTAGAGGTGGAATATTCCAGGTCTGCAATAGACAAGCTGAGGCTTTATGCTGCGATGGGAATTCCTGAATTTTGGCGTTATAACGGCAGTGTGTTGCGAGTTTACACGCTTGCAGATGGGCAATACTCAGAAGTCCAAACTAGCCCTACTTTTGCGCCTGTGTCAGTGAAGGAGATTCCCCGATTTATTCAAGAAGCTAAAAAAAATGGGGAGATTGCTACTACCCGTGCTTTTCGGGCTTGGGTGCAAGAGAATATTTCTCGTAAGGGATGAGGGGGATGAGGAAGAGGAAGAGGGGCAGGGGGCAGGGTGCAGGGTGCAGGGGAGAAGTTCCTTCCCTCTGCTCCCTGCTCCCTGCTCCCCTGCTTCTTCCCCATGCCCAATGCCCAATGCCCCATGCCCAATAATTCACCAAAGTATCCGCACCGTGGAAGCCACAGAATTTATCTGTGGGGAATCCTTTACAAATCGTAATCTCTGACAAATTTTTACAGCTACATTTTCAGATACTTGATTGAGAAGACCTGCGACAAGGTGAAGCGATGCCAAAAGCCAGCTGCGCCAATGCACAAATTAGCTCACACCCCTGTCTCCTTGTCCCGTTGTCTGCCCACCTCCCTCATCCCCCTCATCCCCCTCATCTCCCTTATCTCCCCTCTTCTGTTCGCCTCATAACTAGGGTTTTCACTAGGTATTTTTTCCTACTTTTGGGGTGGTTTTTAGTGAAACAAGTACCCTAAAACAACAAAAAATCCTGAAATCTATATAAATTAATGGTTTCATCTATCCACATCAGGCTACAACGCCTTAGAATGATTCATTGAAAAGTCGAGCCGATGGGATGTACAGCCGTTTTGAGTAAAAATACTCCCAAAGGATGATTTTTGTATTTCTAAGAACAGAGATTTCAGTACAGATGTATCAACATGCATCCGTAAAAAAATCTCAAGTAAACTTTAGGAGTTTGACATGAACAAAGGTGAATTAGTTGATGCCGTAGCTGAAAAGGCTAGTGTTACCAAGAAACAAGCGGATGCAGTTTTAACTGCCGCACTGGAAACGATTATTGAGGCGGTTTCCTCTGGTGATAAAGTAACGCTGGTGGGATTTGGTTCTTTTGAATCACGGGAACGTAAAGCCCGTGAAGGTCGCAACCCGAAAACAAATGAAAAAATGGAAATTCCGGCGACGAAGGTACCAGCCTTCTCGGCAGGGAAGCTATTTAGAGAAAGGGTAGCACCCCCAAAATCATAGGCTCTGTTTCAGGAAACCTTTTTTTGATGCGGCAACCAGCACACGGGGGAAATTTAGCCTGGGCAGCAGCACTGGCTGGCTGTCCCCCTGATGCTATTCTGGATTTTTCTGCTAGCATCAGCCCATTGGGACCGCCAAACAGCGCGATCGCTGCTATTATGTCCCAAATTGGTAATATTAAGCACTATCCAGACCCTAGCTATAGTGAACTGAGACTAGCTCTCAGTCACTTTCATCAATTGCCGCCTGAGTGGATTCTGCCGGGTAATGGCTCAGCAGAATTACTTACTTTAATGGGTAGAGAATTATCCCAATTAGTCGAGACAGTTTTAATCACTCCAGCCTTTGGCGACTACTACCGAACCTTGGCAGCGTGGAAGGCTAAAGTCCTGGAATGTCCTTTGTCATTAGTCATTGGTCAAGAGTCATTGGTTATGAGTCCTTTGTCATTAGTTCTTGACAAAGGACAAAAGACTAAGGACAAAGGACTATTGCTAAACAATCCGCATAATCCAACGGGCAAGCTATTTTCGCGGGACTCGATTTTGCCCTATCTAGAGCAATTTGCCTTGGTAGTGGTGGATGAAGCGTTTATGGATTTTGTGCCACCGAATGAGGAACAAAGCTTAATTGGGCTGGTGCAGGAATATGCGAATTTAGTAATATTGCGATCGCTGACAAAATTTTACAGTCTCCCCGGACTGCGACTGGGATATGCGATCGCTCACCCCGACAGCCTGTCTAAGTGGCAGCTATGGCGTGACCCCTGGCCTATAAACACGCTAGCGGTAGCGGCGGCAATTGCGGCACTCCAAGATAGGGAGTTTCAACAGCAAACCTGGACATGGCTACCACCTGCACGAAATCAACTGTTTCAGGGATTAGCTAAAATACCAGGATTGCAACCCCAAGCAAGTGCTGTTAACTTTTTACTGGTTGAGTCTCAACAATCTACTTCACAGCTACAGCAAGAGTTACTCAAGCACCATCAGATTTTAATCCGCGATTGCCTTAGCTTTAAAGAACTAGGCGATCGCTTTTTCCGGGTTGCTGTACGTGAAGAGTCGGATAACCAACGCTTACTCACAGCGCTAAATGAGTGGGGAGTAGGGAGTGGGGAATAGGGAATGGGGAGTGTGGGGGGAGAGGGGGGAGAATATAAAAAAGCTTCCCACACCTCCCACACTCCCAATGCCCAATGACAAATAACAAATGCCCAATGACAAATGCCCAATGACAAATGACAAATGACTATTGATTACGATGTCGTAATTATTGGTGGCAGTCTTACTGGATATCACGCTGCCCTTGCTGCCAGCCAACTACGTGCTACAGTCGCCTTGGTGCAACCGGAAGTAGACTTCGGGTTTGTTCATCATTACGCTCTGAGCGAAATTGCTAAACTGGCACAAAAATTGGGTAATGCAGCTGGTTTTGGTGTTCATGCCACACACACTGATACCTCAGAAAAATGCCACATATCTCTGGCATGGCAGGAAGCGATGCTGTATGCTCAAGCCGTTACCTCAAATCTCGAAGAACAGCATTCTCCTGCTACCCTAGCTGCCCAGGGAGTCGATGTCATTGTTGGGACTGGGCAATTTCAATCCTCGTCCCAACTGGCCTTTGTTGTTAACAATCGCTTACTACGGGCACGGACATATTTGCTGGCTAGTGGTTCGCGTCCAGAAATTCCGGAAATTGAAGGATTAGAAGCTACAGGCTATCTTACGCTAGCTAATATTTGGCAATACCTAAATAAAGTGACCTTACCCAAAAATTGGGTAATTATTGGCGGGATTCCCCAAAGTATTGAAATTGCTCAAACTTTAGCGAGGTTTGGTTGCAATGTGACGCTGGTAGTCAAGCATCCGTATGTTTTACCTCATATTGACCCTGAGATAGCCATATTGCTTCAAGCACAATTGGAAGTTGAAGGCGTGCGCGTCCTTACTGCCAAACCAGTGACTCAAGTCAGACGAATTGATGATAAAAAGTGGCTTCAGGCGGGAGATAAAGCCATTGAAACTGATGAAATTTTAGTGGCGACTGGACAACAGCCAAATCTTGAATCTCTAAATTTAGCAACGGTAGGTGTGAAATGGCATGGGCGTCGTTTAGTAGTGAATGATAAACTACAAACCACCAATCACCGTATTTACGCTTGCGGTGATGTAATTGGTGGTTACGACTTTGCAAATATCGCTAATTATGAAGCCAAAATTGCTCTGAAAAATGCACTATTTTTCCCCAGGTTACGAGTAAATTATCGGTGCATTCCTTGGGGGATATTTTCAGTGCCTGTGATGGTGCAAGTGGGTTTGACTGAGGCACAGGCAAAAGGCCAATTTCGTCGAGATGAATTTTTAGTTTTGCGACAATATTTTAAAACAGTGGCAGCAGCCCAACTCCGGGATGAAACGACTGGTATATGTAAATTAATTGTATTACGCAATGGCGAAATTTTGGGAGCTTCGATATTGGGGTCAGAAGCTGGAGAATTAATTAATTTGATTGCTTTGGCAATGTCCGAAAAAATTAAAATCAAAGATTTAGCAAATTTCTCTCCTATTTATCCCAGTTTTTCCGAAATTTTGGCACAAATTGTCAGAGAGTGGAATAAAGAAAAGTTAAATAGCAACATTGCTTTGCAAGACTTATTGGAAGGCTTCTTTCATTTTCGCCGCAATTGGAATTTGTGAATTATTGGGAATGGGGAATAGGGCATGGGCGATGAAAAAAATTATGGGACTTGTAGCGATCGCAGTTTTAGCAATAACAAAGAGATAATAAATTCATTATTCATGCTTTTTGTGTCTTTTTTAGCAAGCCCTAATTATATCCATCACAGTTTTTTTAGATTAAGTTTCTTTTTTTAAAACCCCATTATCATTTTTTAACTTAATAATAAATTCGTTCGTCAATGGAAATGTACTGTATTGATAATTACCAGCGCTAGTTTTACATTGTGCCGTGAGTAATAGTTCTATATTTTTAGAACTTTTCCTATAACTACCTGCTGGGTAATAGCAATAGCCATCATGGGGATTACTCCAATCGCCCTCGTCCTGCAATTTTAATTCACCATTTTGATTATAAATGAGATTCAGTAGTGGATGGAAATTAAATAGTTCAATTTTTGACGGATTCCAATTGCCATCAGCTTTTTGACATTCGGCGCTAACAATCAATGTGACATCTTTGGAATCTTTAATATAACTCCCTAATGGAGCTATTCTCTGTGGATACTCATTTTCATAGCGACTGTCAGCATTAGCGAAGCATTCTGACATATATTGAGTTTCCTTATAGCTTTCTTTTTACATACCATTAATATCTATCAAAGCCACATATAGCTCAACGAGTTCGCTTTGTTGAGAAACTTTGCTAGCCGTATCTTTTGCAGCTTCAAGTTTTACGCGATCGTTTAAATAAGAACTGTCATGACTGAAGAATAAAACCAACTTTTAATTGAACACGCTCGTGGGATCACAACCTTTGCTGGCTGTAAACTTAAACAAGCTGAGAATTTCTGCGTTTACCTTGAGAAACATCGACACCGCATTATCAATTACCAGTATTATCAAGCCGAGCAAATTTGTTCTATAGGCTCTGGCGCAATTGAATCTATAGTTAAACCTTTAGCTTCCTAAAAATTAGCTCTTTGTATATTGGTGTTATGTATAAAATGCTTAAGATAACAATTGCATTATTACCCAAACTACTGCTGCGACTACTAATGGTACACTGAGGTTATCTGTGCCGTGGGGTGAGACTGCTTCAGCTAGGGTTGCAAAAGTAGCAGTTGCGATCGCCGTCAATAAAGCCCATCCCAAACCCAAAGGCATTGCTAGAGGGCTAAGGGACGAACCAGGAAGCAACAACAGCACTAAAAAAATCGCTGCTGTACTCGCCACAAACATCGCTGCTGAACCCTCCCAAGAACGCACAGAATTACCCACTTGGTATTTATGCTCCCCAAAGCGCCTACCGATTAATGCCGCCAGTGCATCACCCCAAGTCATAGCCATTACCCCAGCCACGGCAATTGGGACGCTATCTACTGGGCCATTTGGTCGCCAGAGTAACCCAAATAGTAATGTCACGGAAATAGCAAAATAAACTGTACCAGGTGAACTATCTTCGGTATCCATTGCAGCAATCACTCGGTAGCGGTAGAACAGGTAATTGAGTGCGATAAACGTAGCAAAGGGTATAATTCCGATTTCCCAGCGCTTAAACAGCAGCAGAACGCCAAAAACCCACATCCCCGCACCAACATGGATTACCTTCCGAGTCAAATCCGGTTTCACACCAAACAGCTTACGTAGTCCCTCACCAACGACGAGTAGACTAGTTGCGTATACGTAAGAAACTACTAAACCGATAATATCGTTGTTTGTCATTTGTCATTTGTCATTGGGCATTTGTCATTTTTCATTTGTCATTTGTCATTTGTCATTGGGAGTGTTGGAGGGATGGGGCGAAATTCTCTCCCCATTCCCCATTCCCCACTCCCTATTTTCGTCTAAAGTTCTTTTCTATCAACGAAACACTACCAATACCTTGGAGAATACCACGACCGATTAAACCTAAACCACGACCTATTATTTTGGTCAAAATGAAGACAATACCGCTACCTAAAAAGGCTAATAGTGATTTTAAACGCGGTGCGATCGCATCACTGAATTCTAGAACCAATGTCACTAATAAAGGAATATTAGAAAGTTTTGCTAATTCCTGATTTCGCGGGGCATAAATTGATGTTTTGGCAATGCCGCGTGGTGCAATCACAAATATTTCGTAGCGACTTTCAAAAATTGTCTGGGCTTCATTTATATAATTATTAAAACGATATTTCCATGACAATTCATTCCGAAATCTTTCAATCTCTCTTGTGGAAATCAATCGGCTACCATAAAAATTTTGCTTAATGATTTCTACATCTGCTAAGGAATTGAGCAGTGGTTGTACTACTGCATTTGCTACCTGAATCAACAAGTTCTCTAAAATCATTGATGCTTGGGATTTTGCTTCAGCGCTGGTTGCTGGATAAGAAGCATTATCAATGTACATTTCTGTTTGAAATAACAGATAACTGTATAATTCAAAAACTAAGGGAATTTTATTGAGAATTTCTGCTTGCACAACCTGGGTATTTTGCAGCAACACATTCACAATTTCTATATTTTGTTTACCTAGCTTAATCAGAGAAAATTTACCAAAAAAATCTGTGACTGCTGCTTGCCATAAATCCCTTGTTAATGTACTTTTTACCAGGGATAATTGACTTATCTCAATTTGAGAAACCCGTAATTCATCCAATTGTTGAGCTAGTTTTTGCAGAATTAAATAAAGTAATTCTCGCTTTTTTTGTTCGCGCAAAATGTCAATTTCTAAAGGTATATCTGTGACATTTTCTAAAGGAAATTGAAGTTTAGTAACGCACGATGTAAACAAAACAGATTGTAACGCTGCCGGAGTTAGCAGACGTGGCTGCATTTGGGTTTGTTGAATGGCACTACTCAATGAAGGACTCACAAGCGGCTCATCAGCAACTTGAATATTGTCCTCTTGTCTTTCTTGTGGCGAAACCAGCAATTGATTGAGCAACCAACGAGCTGCTAGCAGTTCTCGTCGTTGTCCAGCCAGAATTGCCCGATCTAATACTGGTATTCCAGGTACTTGTAATTGTGCTGTTACTGACGCTAGGGTAGCGTTAATGTAATCAATTCCTGACAAACGTAAATTATTTCGCAGCTTGAAGAAAGGAAGTGGGAAATTTGTAGAGACGCGATGAATCGCGTCTCGATTCATCGCGTCTGTAGGGGATGAGGGAGTTATTGTTGTTTGGATTTGGTCAAACCAATAGGAACCACCAGCTGCAACTTGTTGCATGGCAATGACTAGCTCAGAAAGAGATGTGCCTTTAGGAGAGTAGCCATTTACACCAATAGATTTAGCAGCTAATAGTAATCCTTGTTCTTGAATAGAACTGAGGAGGAAAATCGGTAGGTTGGGATACAAGGCTCTCAGTTGCCGACAGAATTGCAATCCTAGCTGCTGGCTGGTAGTGGAGCGACCATTACCTAATTCCAAAATCACCAAATTCACCTGGTTAGGGTCAAGTTCTGCAATTTCTGCTAAAATCTGCAAGGCAGCAGTATCAGTTTCTACCACTGCTGTAACTTGCAGATCGGGAATTGCTTCGAGAGCTACCCGTAATCCCAGACGAAAAATCGGGTCTTGGTCGATTAACAGTAACTTTAAAGGGCGATCGCTCATAATCTACTCAATGAAATAATTACTGTTTTTTACTTATTAAAAAACAGTTTTGATACAAAACTTTGTCTTCCCCATTGTGACGTGTTTTCGGAAACTAAATAAATCGATCATAATTGCCATAGCAAGCCTTGGGCGTGTAATTAAATGAACCTGAGTATTAGGCACTGGTTGGCAGAACGCAATATCGCAATCAATCAAATCAGCGGATTTTCAGCGGGGGAATTGGCAGGTATTGGCTACCGTATTGTTCAGGTTATGGAAGTCAAAAGCCTGACGCCTCTTGATATCTGTACTTTGGTAGAAGTCTTAGAACTACCCTTAAGTATTGTTTGCCAAGAAATTAGTATTATTTCCGAGTTGACAGCAAGCTTGTTGCGTAGCCTCAGCCAAAAAAAACCTTTAAAACGTAACGAAGGCACATGGTTAGCCTTTCAAATTGCTTATCTCCAAGCTTTGCAAGCAATTTTAAAGCAGGAATCAAGCCTGCAAAGACTGTGGCTAGACAGAGCAAGAATACCTACCCAACCAAACATCCCCCAAGAGGAACTCGGTAAAATCACCCTCCAAGATTCTCAACTGCAAGGACTGCTGAAAACTCTCAGTCCTGGTAAATTAACTGACACTCAAGCTGAACAAGCACTATCTTTGCTTGCTGACTCATTACTGGTACAACAAATAAATAATGCTGTTATGGCTTGGTTGGTGGCCAATGGTGCAGAGGAAGCTGAAGCTAAACTCATTACACAGCGTCTGCTTAACTCGTTTCCTGGTCACTTACTGATAGTAGTTACCGAAAATGCTGCCCCTTTAGCCCAACTGCAAAAATTTGTCCGATTGGGAATTTCATCAGTTGGTTCTACCGTGGCTGATAAAATTGACTTTCACCGAGAAAATTACCGTGCAAGTTTGATTCAAAATCTGAGTCTGCCGTTGCTCACAGAATATTTTGCTCTTAAGGATATTTATGTCCAACAAAAAGGCTTACCAGTAGAGGAAAGCATTTCTGAGCAAGATAACAAAAACTCCAAGCCAGTTGATTTAAAAACATGGGCACAACAACAGCTAGCTGATTTAGAAACCATCGCTGTGATTGAGTCGGAACCTGGTTATGGAAAAACTAGTTTTTGCCAAGTTTGGGCTGCACAAATTGCACAAGAATTTTACCCTGAATGGATGCCGATACTAATTAGTTTGCGAGATATAACATACAGCAAAACTTTTACAGAAACTCTCAATTCCGCTTTTTCTGTTAATCTTTCAACTTGGTTAGAACAAGAAAATCCTCGGTGTTTGTTGCTGCTGGATGGTTTAGATGAACTACCTCTTTCTGCTCAGGGTATTAGAGCAAAAGCAATTTTTCTTCAGCAATTACTTAACTTTCAGTCTCAGCGTCGCCACAAAATTGTGTTAACAAGTCGGTCAAATACGTTGCAGAAAATTGACCCGGAAGTAGTATTTTTATGTAAGCGAATTACTATCCAGCCGTTGGATGTGGAAGAACTCAAACAATGGTTTCAGCATTGGACAAAAGTACAATCGTTGCCGATTGCTCAAAATTTCTTTACATTCTTAAAACAGGCGGGGTTATTTGGCAAATCAAAGTTTGCAGAATTATCTGTCTTTGTGCGTCAACCTTTAATGCTGCATTTATTGGGCATTTTGCACCGTGAGGGATTGCTAGATGATGAGTTATTGCAATTATCTAGTAAGGCTACTTTGTTATGGGAAATTCATCATCGGTTGAGTCGCTGGTTGTTAGGCTATCCGCTAACTGGTGGGATGAAAACGATGCTGTTGCGATGGGGATTTGCTCATATTCATCGGACTCCAGAAGCGATCGCTAATTTACTCGGCGATCGCCATCCCCAGGATTTAGTTGAGCAAATGCAAGCGATCGCTCTGAAAATTCTACAAGCGCAGGGTTATCAGGTCAATGAGGAATGGAAGAATTTACCGGGGTTTTATTTTGAAGTTAGAGATTTGGAAAGTTCACGCAAAGGCGCAAAGGCGCAAAGTAATTTAATTGAGTTTTCGCATACTAAGTTGGGAGAATATCTTTGTGGGGAGGCTGTTGCAGGTGAGTTGAAATTGTTGACTCGGTACCGAGATGAAGGTTATGGGGCGCTGAGTTTTGTGCTTGATTCTCCCAGTGGTGTAGCCGAGCATATTTATAAGTTACTGGGTTATGGGATACTTAGTCAGGAAATTGAAGAACTGGCGATCGAGGGATTACGCAAAGAGCAAAAAAACCGCTTTTCTTTTGAAGTTTTGTTTCAACGTCTTTTGTCTTTTTGGCGTGCTTATTGTCAAGGATGTTGGTTAGATAAGGGAATAGCACACAAAGCTTTGACTCATTTTCACGCATTGCAAAATCCTGTGAATGTAGAGCAGGTAAATGCTGCTGTGGGATTGAATGTATTTTTATTGCTTTGTGCTTGCTACCGGGAAACAAAAATTCCTTTTTGGCCTTGTGGTAATCCAATCAATTTGACAGAATTCAATCCCCAGTCCTTAAGTGCGCTAATTGCGAGAACAACGGTTTTACATAAAAGCGCCTTCACAACTCGAATCAATTCTCTGGCTGGACTCAATCTATCGGGAGCCTCTTTATTTCAAGTGGCGTTAACTGAAATAAATCTTGAGCAAACAAATTTATCTAATGCGGAGTTAATCGGGGCAAATTTCGCAGGTGCAAACTTACACCAGGCGAATCTCACAGGTGCAAATCTTCAACAGGCAAATCTCGCAGGTGCAAATCTCCAACAGGCAAATCTCACAGGTGCAAATCTCCAACAGGCAAACCTAATGGGTGTAAATTTGAATTTTGCCAATCTCACCAATGCGTGCTTATTTGATGCCGTTCTTACTGAGGCTAACAAAAAATTGGCCGCCGATAATGGTGCTTTGTTCTCCAAAGATTCATTTCAAAAACTGAAAAATTTGCCATCGCCTACAGCAGGGCGTAGCCCATCGCAGCAACCCTTATTCAACAGCGAAAAAATCACGCCAAACACAAATGTTAATTGGAACAATCCCGCGACAATCGGACTAATTGAAAGCTGCGAAGGCACAATTTTACCAGTAGATTTATATGATGATGATTCAGTTGATGAAACTATTTTTTAGGGAATAGGGCATGGGGCATGGGAGCAGGGGGGCAGAGGAGCGGAGGAGCGGAGGAGAATTGTGCCCAATGCCCAATGCCCAATGCCCAATCCCTAGCCTTCTTGCGAATTCCGGTAACCATAAAAGTTAATACTATACTCAGTAATTCGCACTCCAGTTTGTTCTTCAACTTGGCGGATAAAATCTTCTGGAAGTTGCACGTGAACGTCCAGAATTTGATTTGTATCTATACAGTTGACATGACTGTGAGAATCACTGATATTGCCGTATAAACGCCCGTCGCATCGTTCAATGCACTCGATGATGCCTTGACTTGATAATGCTTCTAAATTTTGATACACCGAAGTATGACCGATTTCTTTGCCTTGTTGGTTTAAGCGATCGTAAATCTCTCTAGCAGAAAGATGTTCGTTGGCTTGCCAAAGTAGTTCCAGAATAAAGCGACGCTGGCGGCTGACGCGCATACCCAGGACTTGACACCGCTCAAGTGCATCTTCTAGGGAACGAATTGGTCTTGTAGAAATTGTTTGTTTTTGCATATTACAGCTTGTTAACTGTTGGGGGAATTTTCCCGTCTCAATGTTTATTGGTTATTTAATATATGCATGGATATTGCACACAACTTTTATACCTGTACTTGTGTTTTGGCTTTTGATGCTGCGAAAGTTACAGGTTGCAATAATGATTTTTTTGCTTTTGATGCCTACTTTGTCAGACCTTAATCTAAAACAAACTCATTACAACTTTAGCTTAAAAATGCTCTAAATGTCTACCTGAGAGTACAGTTTGTCTTGACAAAAGACGCTTATTCTGATGGGATACCATGTTATGATGTAGTAATTTTTTCAGTTAAAGGTGTGTAATTATAGCAGCTATCAAAGTAATATTTCAATTGAGCAAAATATGGTGTGGGTGGCGATCGCCAGACATCAGAGGTTTTTTGACGGCTTTTTTGCTGAATGTAGCGTCAACGGCTCAAAACTGCTACTGTTGATTCTCGATCCTACAGTTGAGCATAAAGAAAGTGGCTGCTGAGTCAAAAACAATTGCGATCGCACTCAATAATGACCTGATTAACAATCTGGATATATCTCCTGCGTCAACGGTGATTGAACAACTGCTGCAAGATGTGGCTGCATCCCATGAACAGCAGCTACGCTTTGATATCAATTACGATCTCGAACCTGACGATCCACGGGAACTCTCGGAAATTCCAGAGGTGCGGCTGTGGTTTGTGCGCCTAGATGCCAAATACCCCTGGTTAGCATTTTTCCTAGATTGGAAAGCTGGAGAATTTGCTCGTTATGCCGCCATGCTTGTACCACACCAATTCAGTTCCAAAGATGGCATTCAGTACAATCCTGAAGCCTTAGAAATATTTTTGATGCACAAAATCTTTGTCTTAGGTGATTGGCTCAAACAGCAAGACATCCCCAGCCTCTCGCGGCTGAAATCTATGGCCCAAATGCTGGGTTATGAATTAGATGATGCTTTTTTTGAGATATTTTAGCTGCGTGAAAGTTCAGTTGGCACACTAAAATCAAACTAGGCTAAAACCCAATTCCCCATTCCCCATTCCCAATTCCCCATTCCCCATTCCCAATTCCCCATTCCCCATTCCCCATTCCCCATTCCCCATTCCCCATTCCCCAACTAGCTGCAATTGAACAATGCGGATTTTGCTAGTAGAAGACGATCCAGAGCAAATTGAACCGCTCCATGACGCCTTGGCTCGTTCGGGGCATATTGTAGATGCCGTCGAAGATGGGGCAACAGCCCAATGGTTGATGGGTGAAAAAGATTACGATCTGCTGATTTTTGACTGGATGTTGCCCGATGAAGATGGTATCTTTCTGTGCAAACAGTATCGTCAAGCAGGAAAAGCCGCTCCTATCTTGATGTTGACGGCAAAAGATACCACTGTCGATAAAGTGATGGGATTAGATGCCGGAGCCGACGATTACCTTGTCAAACCTGTAGATATTGAAGAATTACTGGCACGGGTGCGGGCATTGCGACGGCGATCGCCCCTGTGGTGTGGTGATGCTTTGCAAGTCAACGGGCTATCCCTCCATCTCGACACTATGCGCCTGGAATGGGGAAGCACTAGCCTGAAACTGAAAAGCCGCGACTTTCAGCTACTAGAGTACATGATGCGCCATCCTCGCCAAATTCTCACCCACGATCAGATCGAACAGGCACTCTGGGAATGGGGACAAGAACCTGAGAGTAATGCCGTAGTTGCTCGTATTAAACGCTTGCGTCAACGACTGCGCGAGATTGGTGTAGAAACTTGGATTGAAACCGTTTATGGCACTGGCTATCGTTTAGAACCTCCTGCGGGGTAGTAATCTATGGCTTATCGGGTTCAACGGCTCTATCAACGCTGGCAAACTTTGCCAATTCGAGTACGGGGAACAGCGATCGTTGCCATTCCCATAACCTGCTTGTTTATGGCTCTATCAGCCTTTGCTTGGCTAAAAGCCAGTCTGGTAGAAGATGAAACCTGGGTGCAGCATACTCAAACGGTACGCCTAGAAACAAAACAGCTTCTCAACGCCTTGATTGATGCTGAAACTGGAGTTCGAGGTTATGGGCTAACTCAACGGGAGGAATTTTTAGCTCCTTATAAGCAAGCTCAGACAATTATTCCTCCATCCTTGAATCGATTAGAAAAACTGGTACAAGACAATGCCCAACAAACCCAGCAAATGCAGAAAATTCGCACACTGGTTGATGATAATTTAGAAATCTTTCAGCAGAAATTAACCTTACAGCGAGAACTGAAACGAATTCGTGGACAAACTGATACCTTGGTTCCCGTAGCGTCCCTTTATGAGTGGTTGGAGGAAGGGAAATTAACGATGGATCAGGCGCGTCAACAAATAGATCGCTTCGCTCAAACCGAGGAAGAATTATTAGTACAACGCATACAACATCAAGATTTTTATCGGCAAATTACCTGGATTGTGTTGTGTATTTCTGTTGTATTCGGGACGATCGCAGCTTTGTTTGCAGTTCATCTTTTCTATCAACTGGAGCGAGAATTAGCCAACCGAGAAATCAATCTGCGAGAAACCAATCAGCGTTTAGAAATAGTCTGCGATCAACTCCAGCGATTTACTGCCAATGCTTCTCATGAACTCCGAGCACCCTTAGCAGCAATCATGAGCAATGCCCAAGTTGGGCTAATGGATTTAGATGAGCTAGACGACTCACCAATGAAACTGCGAAAGCGCATTGAGAAGATTATCAGCCTTACCAAACAGATGAGTACATTGGTGGGTGATTTGTTATTTCTGGCGCGACACGAAGGATTATTGGCTCCTGACTCGATGGAATCTGTGAATTTAACAGAGCTTTTAGGGAGTATGTCTACTGAATGGCTGTCACAGGCAAAAATCCATTCTTTAGAACTCACCAGCCAGTTACCCTATACGGCTGTTGTAGTTCAGGGTGATGCAAACTTGTTACAACAGGCGATCGCCAATCTCCTCAGCAACGCCTGTCGCTATACAACTGCTGGTGGAACCATTGAACTGCACCTGATTCGGCAAGCAGAACAAGCCTTAATTCAGGTTAAAGATACTGGAATTGGCATTCCCAGCCATGCATTACCTCATGTATTTGAACGGTTTTACCGAGCCGATCCCAAACGTTCTAGAACATCTGGTGGATTTGGACTAGGATTAGCGATCGCCCAGCAAATTGTTCAGGTTCACGGGGGACAAATCAGTGTCACCAGTACTCTCGATCGAGGCTCAACCTTTCAAATTACCCTGCCACTTTTGACGCACAAATCCAAATAAATTCTGGTCATTTTTTGGTCATACTTCCTGTTTACATTTTATGCAGTGAAGTTCAAACCAATAAATTCTTATGAAATCCACTGTTGCTATGACCTTTACATCTGCACTGTTAGCGGTAGTTATTCCCACCGCTCAAGCACAGATCCCAATTCGTGATTTGCAGCGCGATCCAGGAGTCAGCGTTTCTGGTGAAATTCGCAGTGTTGTTGGCAATGAATTTATCCTAGAGGACGGCACTGGACAGATTATTGTCGATGCCGGCCCACGTTGGTATCATCAGCTAAATTTGCGCCAGGGTGAAAAAGTGACCGTCGTGGGAGAATACGACGACTATGATTTTGATGCCTTTAGCATCACTCGCAGTAACGGAGAAGTTATTCGCATTCGCAATGCCGGAGGCCCACCCCCTTGGGCAGGTGGACGGGGAAGGGGCGATCGCAAATAAGCACAAAGCATTGCTAGAGAAAAGTCTAGTTTTTAACACTGAATAACCGCAAAATCTAGATGTCACGTCTAGGTTTTGCGGTTATTCAACAAAGGCGTAACTACATTTGGATATCCAATAGACTTATTGCAGAAATCGGGACAAACTAGTAGTTCGCCAACCCAAAATTGCTGGGTGGAGGTCGGCAGAGGAGCAGGGGAGCAAGGGAGCAGAGGCAAATACCAAGTTCTTTCCCCTCTGCCCCTCTGCCCCTGAAGCTAACCACCATGCAAAGTTTCCTTGGCAGACTACTACCCTTTAACCACCCCAAATTTTTTCCAAAACGGCGTTTGGTGAAATATCCGCCGTTTTTCCCGTGGGGGATGCAATGGCTAGGAATTTATCGTTTTTCGGTAACGACTTAGCTGGATCAGTGGGGCCAAACAAGGCAATAGTGTAAGTTTGTACTGCAACACTGAGTTGTAGTGCCGCACTGTCAGTAGACAACATCAAATTTGCCCCGGCAATCATGGCAGTTAACTTGCCAATATCATTTGGGGTAGTTACTTTGATATCTGGAGAAGACTCCAGAAGCGATCGCACAAACTGGTCATCCTCAGCCCCCTTAATTACCACCACAGGCAGATCCGGCTGCTTGTATTGGAAATCTTGGATAATTTGCCGCCAACTTTCAACAGGATAGATTTTATCCTGTTCTTTAGATTGAAATAACTGCTCAGAACGGCCATGATGAATCAAGACATAGCCTGTTTCATGTATTCCTAAGCGTTTTTGTTCTTTTTGTGCCCACTCAATATCTGGTTTTCGCACATTTACAGCTAACTCTGGTACAGGAGTATTGATACCCAATGGTTGCAGCAAGTCGTGATATGCTGCCGCCGCATACTGAGATGCTTTAAATGGCACAGCGTGGGTCAGAAAAACCGAACCTTTGCCTTTGTAACCAATACGTATGGGAATTCCCGTCAACCAGAGCAAAAGACCAAGCAACCAAATTTGCTTAACAGCAATGACAACATCGTATTCGCGATCGCGAATTGTGCCCACCAGGTTGCCCCAATCTGCCAGACTGTTACGGTCTTTGAAATCAAAAGCCAGTACCTCGTGAACTGACTTGCTAACCTGGTAGGCCGCCTTTGCTTGGGGTTCAACAACGACATCTATCTGAGCGTTTGGGTAATAGCGCTTCAGGTCATCTAGAGTCGGAAAGAAGAGAATTTGGTCGCCAATTCCGCCAGGTACAAGGGCTACTACTCGCATAATATTTATTGACGCTTACTCGCTCCCTATTTTAGGGGAAAATATATAGCTTAAAGATTGAGGAATTCTGTGTATTTACTAATTCCAGCTGCGGGAATCGGAAAAAGGATGGGGAGTAACCGCAATAAACTCCTACTTCAGGTGCGATCGCAACCAATTATTGCTTGGACTTTGTTAGCCGCCCAAGCAGCCAGTAAAATCAGTTGGATCGGAATTATTTCCCAACCCACTGACTGGCCTGATTTTAAGGCAATTCTCACCGATTTGAAACTAACTAAACCAGTAGAATTGATTCCAGGCGGCTCCACCCGCCAAGAGTCTGTTTACAATGGTTTACAAGCCCTGCCAGCCAATGCCGAACAAGTTTTGATTCATGACGGAGCCAGATGTCTAGTCACACCAGATTTATTTAACTCCTGTGCCCAAGCCATTAGCCAATGTCCCGGTTTAATTGCTGCGGTGCCCATCAAAGACACCATCAAAGTTGTAGATGGACAAGGAATAATTCAAAGTACACCCGACAGACAACAACTGTGGGCAGCACAAACGCCCCAAGGATTTGATGTCAAATTGTTGAAGCAGTGTCATGCTGAAGGTGTCCGTCAAGGCTGGGAAGTAACAGACGATGCCGCTTTGTTTGAAAGATGCGGCATCCAAGTGAGAATTGTCGAAGGAGAAGAGACAAATTTAAAAGTTACCACCCCACAAGATTTAGCGATCGCAGAATTTATCCTTACGAGCAGGGGTCTTTGAAGAAGTGGGCATGGGGCATGGGGCATGGGGCATGGGGAGATGAGGGAGTGAAGGGGGATGAGAGAGACTTGGGAGACTTGGGAGAAAAATTGCTACCATGTCCCCCTTGTCCTCTTCTCATGCCCAATGCCCAATGCCCAATGCCCCATTCCCCAATTTTGAAATTATCAAAACATTTTTGACATTTTAGGATATGATCCCAGAGACTTATTATTAGTTGTCAATCCAAAATTCAAAATCTAAAATCCAAAATTGTTTGACCAATGACTAACCACTAAATGATTACAGCCACAGCGACTAAGATAGAAGCGATTCTCTATTTAAAGGGTAAACCCTTGTCGCTCGGCGAAATCGCCGAGTATGCCGCAAGCGATCGCACCACTGTTAAGGAAGGCATTATTGAACTAATGGACAACTATGCCCACCGAGATAGCGCCCTAGAAGTAGTAGAAACCCCAGACGGTTACAGTTTGCAACTACGGTCTGATTTTCATGATTTAGTGCAAACAATGATACCAGTAGAATTGGGTGTAGGTGCATTGCGAACTTTGGCAGCGATCGCTCTCAATAATCCCATACTCCAGAGCGACTTAATTAACTTGCGGGGTTCAGGAGTATATCAGCACGTTCCGGAACTCGTTGAACTTGGTTTCGTTCGCAAGCGGCGAGACAGCGATTCTCGCTCCTACTCGCTGCAAGTAACCCCGAAATTTCATCAATATTTCCAAATCGAAGAACTTCCGCAAATACTTGCCACCAACCAGAAGGAAGAACAATTAGAACTAGAACTAGAACTCAAGGGAGTGGGGAGTAGGGAATAGGGAATGGGGCATGGGGCATGGGGAAAATGAGGGAGATGAGGGAGCAGGGGAGGCAGGGGAGGCAGGGGAGGCAGGGGGAGAAATAACTAATGCCCAATGCCCAATGCCCAATGCCCAATGCCCAATGCCCACTCCCCACTCCCCACTCCCCTTTATGACTTATACCCGTGGTGAATGCGCTACCCTTGTACTATGGTTTAGAGTAGAGTTAGCAATTAAGCTAAATAAAACTGCCAATGGTGTTTAATCCTGACTTTTTGAATGACAACTCTGAGGAACACCCTAATCAACTTCTTTCGGATCATTCTGAAGAATATCCCAATCAATTACTCAAATATCTACAACATCAGTCTCCTGATGTTCTAGCCCGGGTCGCCCAGTCTGTCAGCCCTGAAATCAAACAAATCATCTCGCAAAATGTCCAAGGGCTAGTAGGAATGCTCCCGGCAGAAAATTTCAATGTCCAAATTACAACAGATCGGGAGAACCTAGCTGGGCTTCTCGCATCGGCCATGATGACGGGTTATTTTCTGCGTCAGATGGAACAAAGGATGCAGTTAGAACAAAAGTTATGAGTGATGAGTTGAGAGTTGAGAATTATCAGTTATGAGTTAGGAGTTGCGGGAAATTTTTAACTTCTAACTCCTAACTCCTCACTCTTGTACAGACGCGATTAATCGCGTCTCTCCTAACTATTTTTTGGGATAAGTCCCTGATTGCACTTTGAAGGTTTGAATTTTACCGCTGCGGTTGACTTCCATCGCTAAAATATCCCCAACTTTGCTGGACTCTACCAGCTTCTGTACTTGGGCTAAGGTTTTGACTGGCTGACCGTTAACTTTTTGAATCACGTCACCAGGAAGAAGTCCTCCCCGTTTGGCTGGAGAGTCCTCTGTTACTCCTTTAATCACAACCCCCGCATCCTGCTGAATATTCAGCTGATTTTCTTGATTAATCTGCTGTTTTTTGCTAGGAGAAAGGTCTGCCATGTCAATACCCAAGAAGGGATGTTCTACACGCCCTTTGGTGAAAAGTTCATTGGCAATGCGGGCAGCGGTCTCAATGGGAATGGCAAAGCCGAGTCCTTGGGCATCAGCACGGATAGCAGTGTTAATACCAATAACTTCGCCTTGGGCGTTTAACAAAGGGCCGCCGGAATTGCCGGGGTTAATTGCCGCATCAGTTTGGATGAAAGTAACTCGCTTATCTGGGACACCAACTTGAGCGCTAGTGCGGTCTGTAGCGCTGATAATCCCGATGGTGACAGTGTTATCTAAACCCAGAGGATTGCCAATAGCGATCGCCCACTGTCCTGGTATCAAGTTTTGGGAATTTCCCAGCTTCACCGTTGGTAGATGATTGGCTTTGATTTTCACTACCGCCACATCAGTCATCGAATCAACTCCCACCACCTTACCCTCTAAAGTCCGACCATCCTTCAGAGTGACTAGTACTGTATCTGTATCGGCTACTACATGAGCATTGGTGAGTAGTTGTCCATCTTCGCTCAAAATAAATCCCGATCCTGTACCGCGTTCAATGCGTTCTTGGGGAATTGGTTGCTCATCTTCTCCAAAGAATCGCCGCAAGAGGGGATTTTTCAAAGCATCAGAAATGGGATTGGCTACTTTGCGGGTGGCATTAATTCGCACCACAGCGGGGCCAACTTTCTGCACTGCCGTTGCAATAAAATTTACATTATCGCCCCCAGGAATCCCGATCGCCCCGCTGGGAGAATTGGGAACTACCGATTCTGGAGGCAAAGCCATCGTTACATTTTTTAACTGCTGGAACGAGGAATTTTGTGGCAGCAGATAACGACTGCCAAACAAACCTGCACCACCGCCGATCACCAGTAAAAACAGATAAACGGCAAGTTGCTTTAAGGATAACTTCATAATCATTCTGCTCAAGGACAGCAATGCAGTTGCTAATTTCTAAGTGTAGTCAAGCTAACGGCAAGTGGACAGATCAATTTAGGGAATTGGGCATGGGGCATGGGGCATGGGGTATGGGGCATGGAAGCTGGCGTTGCAGGGGAAGCAGGGGAAGAAGAAGTATTGATTATTGACTCATGCCCAATGCCCAATGCCCAATGCCCAATGCCCAATTCCTAAAATCTCCATCTAAAATCTAAAGTTAATGCGCTCTTGACTTGTATACATGACTTTACCTTTTCGTCAACTATTTCTCTGTAGCTTAGTTAGCGCCTTGGGGTTAGTATCCATACTGCCAAACTTTAACAGCGCCAATGCTGCTGTAGGTGGTTGCCCAACTCCAGCCCTATCTCGCTTCCAACGCCATAAAGTAGTTCGTGGCGAAACTTTGGAGAGCATAGCGCAGCGCTATAATCTCATTCCCACAACTATTATTGGGATGAATCCGGCTTTGCAGAACAACGGGGCGATCGCCACCGTTGGCACTGTACTGCAAATTCCTCCCTACAATGGGATTGTAGTCGAAGTGCCTCGCGGTCAAACTTGGCGGCAAGTAGCGGCAAAATACAAGGTTCGTGCTGACAGCCTTTTTGAGGTGAATGGTTGCCAACAAGACCCCAGAATCGTGTTTGTTCCGGGGGTAAATTGGTCGCCCGATGGTGTTGTCACTAAGTCCCCTATACCTACTGATACAGGCACGCAAAACCGTGCGTCTCTGTCTGGATATCCCCTGGCAGAAGTGGTAACTGTGGCATTAGCTTATGGTTGGCAGATTAATCCTAGTACAGGTCAAGTTTTCTTCCATAGCGGCGTTGATTTGTTAGCACCAGTTGGTACAGATGTGCTAGCGATCGCACCTGGAACCGTAGCCTTTGCCAATGAGCAAGGTAGTTATGGCAAATTGGTCATCATTAACCACAGTGGCGGACTCCAAAGCCGCTACGCGCAACTTGATAGTATCAATGTCAGCGTTGGTCAAAAAGTCAACAAAGGCGACTTACTGGGAACTGTAGGCATCAGTGGAACACCAAGCGCCAGTCAACCCCATCTCCATTTTGAAATCCGTTCTAGTTCATCTCTAGGTTGGGTAGCGCAAGATCCAAAGAGTTATTTGAAGAAATGAGGTTTGTTTTGAAACGCAAAGGAACGCAAAGGAAATCTCTGTGTTCCTCTGCGGAACCTTTGCGATCCTTTGCGTTAAAAAAACGATGCTATATTTTCACTAGATTTTATGATGTGCATTCCTGCCTCCGCAAATCTTGTAAACGCTGCATCTGCCTGTTCTGTGTAGTCCACAACACCGGGAACAACAACAGGGGAAGTGCAATCTTCTAGCAAATATATTTTTTGAGTAAGGGTGGCATCTACCTGTTTAATTTCTGTTAATAAATCGTCAATTGTCCAGGCGACACAATGACTTTTAGCTTGACCACCAATAATTACAGCATCAAATTCTAAAAGTTGCTTAATTAACTGCGTGTTCTTTTGAGCAAGTGGACGGTTTTCAAAATCTTCTAAAACTTCTGGGCGTAAAATAGAATAGTTTTCTGTTAAAGGATTTTCGCCTTTAATTTCAAATTGGGTTTGATTTTGACGAGCAATACCGTGAAAAAAGATTGCTTCTTCTACTGATGAAACTAAAGCATGACCAATGCCACCCAGCATTGAATGATAAGGCCAAACTGTGAGGGGATATTTACCGTCTTGACTGAGTTGCTTAACGTAATGGTAAGCATGTTTTTTTAATAATTCGTAATTGCCATTAGTAACACTATCAGCAACTGCTGGGTTGACTTTCCAGATGCCTTGTTCGATATCTCCAGGAGTGATACTAGTAGCTGCCGGGGTGGGATGTTCTCCGGCGGCGTTCACCCAAAAGATGGGATGAAAAATTTGCGTTGCTGTGTGAGTATCTAAGGTGGGGACAATTTTTGTGATTAGTCCTAAGTTGCGATAGATAAACTCAGATAATCGCCGATTATCATCCACTGCCGCAGTACCGCTTCTTCCTCCTACAAATAATTCAAATCCAGGAATGCAGAAGGTATTTTGAACATCAATTAATAGTAGGCAAATGCGGGTTTTCTCTGAAGATGCAGGTTGAATATTCTGTTGTTTTGCCCAGGTTTCGGCTGCCGCTGCAATTTCTTGGTAAGGTACGCGCCAGACTTCGCCGACTTTATCGGGGTTAAAGTGCGAGGGAATTGGTAGTTGGGGTGTTGTTTGGGTATTCATAATTACAGTTTGATTTATTCTTTAATAACATCAATAATTTGAATCCCCAAATTTTTCAAGCCTAGTGTTACGTGGATGTTTTTTCTAGCATGGGAGTTAAAGCATTTGGTGATAAGTCTAATTTAGCTGATGATGTGGCGATCGCCTTCTGTTGTCCTCTCTACAGCATTAACCTCACAGTTTTTCGCTCTAATCCATACTCTGTGATTGGTTAAGACAATTTAAGGCGATCGCGCGTTATGATGCGATCGCCTTTGTTTCTTTATTTTCTTTTTTGTAATTCCATTACCCAAAAATGCCCCTACTATGGCAATCTGGGAAACAGAGATTTATCAAATCTGATATTTTAGCTACAGCAAATTTGCCATTACAGGTTATGCAAACTCTGCCCACACTGGATACTGCAAATACTACATCAACTCAACCTACCTTTGATACAACTATCAAGCGGCGTCAAACCCGTCCTGTAAAGGTAGGTAATGTCACCATTGGGGGTGGCTACCCCGTTGTGGTGCAGTCAATGATTAACGAAGACACTCTTGATATTGATGGTTCTGTGGCTGCTATTCGTCGGTTGCACGAAATTGGCTGCGAAATTGTCCGCGTCACAGTGCCAAGTATGGCTCATGCCAAAGCGTTAGCAGAAATTAAACAAAAATTAATTAAAACTTACCAAGACGTGCCAATTGTGGCTGATGTCCATCACAATGGCATGAAAATTGCTCTGGAAGTCTCCAAGCACATAGAGAAGGTGCGGATTAATCCAGGGTTGTATGTCTTTGAAAAGCCAAACTTTAATAGAACCGAATATACTCAAACCGAATTTGACGAAATCGGCGAAAAAATCCGCGAAACTCTAGAACCTCTGGTAGTTTCTTTGCGCGATCAAGGTAAATCAATGCGAATTGGGGTAAATCACGGTTCCCTGGCTGAGAGAATGCTATTTACCTACGGTGACACCCCTGAAGGAATGGTGGAATCAGCCATAGAATTTATTCGCATCTGTGAATCTTTAGATTTTCGTAACTTGGTAATTTCCATGAAAGCTTCACGAGTACCGGTGATGGTAGCCGCCTATCGCCTCATAGCTAAACGTATGGATGAGCTAGGTATGGATTATCCGTTACATTTGGGTGTTACCGAAGCCGGTGATGGCGAATATGGACGAATCAAATCCACTGCTGGAATTGCGACATTACTCGCTGATGGCATCGGCGACACAATTCGCGTGTCACTGACAGAACCACCAGAAAAGGAAATTCCCGTTTGCTACAGCATTCTCCAAGCTTTGGGATTGCGGAAAACAATGGTGGAATATGTCGCCTGTCCTTCTTGTGGACGAACTTTGTTTAACTTAGAAGAAGTGCTACACAAAGTCCGGGAAGCCACCAAACATTTAACTGGTCTGGACATAGCAGTTATGGGCTGCATTGTCAACGGTCCGGGAGAAATGGCAGATGCCGACTATGGTTATGTCGGTAAAACACCTGGTTACATTTCTTTGTATCGTGGCAGAGAAGAAATTAAAAAAGTCCCAGAAGACAAAGGCGTAGAGGAATTAATCAACCTGATTAAGGCAGATGAACGCTGGGTAGAGCCGTAAGGGGAATGGGGGCATGGGGCATGGGGCAGAATTTCTAACTGATTACTCAGCACTGGCTCAACGCCCCGCTACCGCTAACAACACTCCTCAGTCAACAGTCAACAGTCAGCACTCCCATGCCCCATGCCCAATGCCCAATGCCCAATGCCCAATGCCCAATTCTTAAAACTTTTGTATAGATAGCCACCAAGATCGCCTGATTGTCAAGTATTTTGTTGAAATTAGAAATACATGCTTGACCTTTACAGTAATACCCTGTGTTAGATTGAGCATACTGACTATAAATTTTCCCTCTGACGCAGCTGTCATTATGGTGATTACAAAAAATAGGCTTGTTTTGGGTGCTACGGCAGTAACACTCTCCACGATCGCAGTTACTAGCCTTGGCATTCACTCGCGAGGTCAGGCTTTATTTAAAGCAAGTCCGAAAGAATTGGTGGACGAAGTATGGCAAAATATATACCGCAATTACGTAGACGGTACCTTTAACCAGGTAGATTGGCAGGCTGTTCGTAACGAGTATGTGAAGAACAAGTCCTACAGTAATCAACAGGAAGCTTATAAGTCCATTCGGGAAATGCTCAAAAAGCTAGATGACCCATATACCCGATTTATGGACCCAGGGGAATTCAAGAATATGCAAGTGGATACCTCTGGAGAATTAACAGGAATTGGTATCACAATCAGTCAGGATGAAAAAACCAAACAACTGGTTGTAATTGCGCCAATTGAAGATACGCCAGCCTTTAAAGCTGGTGTTTTAGCCAAAGATGTCATCCTCAAAATTGATGACAAAAGCACCAAGGGGATGGATACCAATCAGGCAGTATCTTTGATTAGAGGAGAAGCAGGAACCCAAGTCAGCCTAACGATTCAGCGAAACGGTCAGACAAAGCAATTTAACATCAAACGGGCGCGGATTGAAATTCACCCAGTTAAATATTCTCAAAAACAAACTCCAGCAGGTAATCTTGGCTACATTCGCCTGAATCAATTCAGCGCCAATGCTGGTAAAGAAATGCAAGCGGCTATCAGAGATTTAGAAAGCAAAAAAGTATCTGGATATATCCTCGATTTACGTGGTAATCCAGGCGGTTTATTGTTCTCCAGTATAGAAATTGCCCGGATGTGGTTAAATAAAGGCACAATCGTTTCTACCATTGACCGCCAAGGTGAGCGAGAACGAGAGGTGGCAAACGGGCGGGCGCTGACAAATAAACCGTTGGTGGTATTAGTGGATAAAGGTTCAGCCAGTGCCAGTGAAATACTCTCAGGAGCTTTGCAGGACAACAAACGTGCAGTTTTAGTGGGTACTCAAACCTTCGGTAAGGGATTAGTGCAATCGGTACGTCCCCTAGAAGATGGTTCAGGTTTAGCGGTGACCATTGCAAAATACCACACACCTAGCGATCGCGATATTAATAAGCATGGTATCGATCCAGATGTGAAGGTGGATTTAACTGATGCCCAGCGACAAGACTTGTGGCTCAACGAACGTGACAAACTCGCTACCCTAAAAGACCCCCAATTCGCTAAAGCAGTGGAAGTGATAGGTAAGCAACTTGCTGCTAAACGCACAGCCACAGCAGAAAAATAACCATACTCCTGTGGGCATGCGGCATGGGGAGATGGGGCATGGGAGCAGGGGGGCAGAGGAGCAGAGGAGCAGAGGAGAAGTTGCTGCAATCTTTCCCCTCCGCCCCTTTGCCCCTCCGCTTTTCTGCCTCTTGTGCCCAATGCCCAATGCCCAATGCCCAATGCCCAATGCCCCATGCCCAATGCCCCATGCCCAATGCCCCACTCAAACTGGTTGGCACTTCCCAGTTCTAATGAGTCCGACACGATGGGTGATCGCTTCTTCTTGTGAACTATAAGGCCCCCACTGTTCTATAATCTCTGGATTGTCCTCTCCTACTTGGTTGCTGGAGACTATTTCGCAATAACCAGCAGGATGCTTGATAATATACCATTTTTGTGTGTTGTTCATGCTGGAAGTGAAAATTTGGTTTTTTATAGTAAGAATTGTACAAAGCAGATCGCTAGGACATACATTAAGACTCTTGTATAGTATGAGAATTGTCACTCAACGAATACGTACAAATCCAGCTTCACTCATCAGTTGTTGTCCCTGATTTGTTAGCAGCATTTCGGCGTATGCCTCGCCCACTTTTTGTTCTAAACTGCCATTATTCTGCTTAACTATGACAAACATCTGGCGTGTAATTGGATACTGACCTGTTTTGAAAGCATCAATGTTTAACTTGTTCCGCTGATTCGGACATTGATCGGCTTTAATCAAAGGTTTTATGTAAGGAGCTACAAAACTCTTTCCTTGTCTGGCGATTGGCAATGGCTTAACCTTGCATTGGGGAACAACTTCTGGTGCCGAAGCGTAGTAAATACCACCGCGATCGCTCGCTAATTTTCTCAGACCATCTGTTGTATTGTAAACGTATACTACGTTACTTCCAATTTTTTCTCCACTGAGAATGTTGTCAGCAAAAAACTCTACAGTGCCTCCGTCTTGAAAGTGACGGGAGTAAGCAGTAATTTTAAGGTCAGGGCCGCCTACCTGTTTCCAGTTAGTTATTTTATCAGTGTAAATATCTTTGATTTGAGTTAGAGTTAGCCCTGGAATTTGCAGATCGGGGTGAACAGCGATCGCTAATCCTTCTAAAACCACTGGAATCTGTGTGAGAGTAAATCCACGTCGCTGAGCTTGTTGATATTCTCTGTTGGCGATCGGGCGGGAGGATTGAGCAAAGGTGAGTTGTCCTTCCAACAACATCCGAATTCCCGTACCGGAACCTGGCGTAGCATTAATCGCATCGGTATAGCGTAACTCAAATTTCGGATGAGCTTTGTTGATTTTAGGATCTATATTTTTCCGAATTGATGCCCAAGATGTGCTACCACCATATAGCCATGTTCCGTCAGGAGCAGCGACGGAACTAAAATCGGAGTCGGGTTTTTTGCCAGGAAAAAAATATAATGCACCACCGCTAACAAGCACACCAAGTAAACCAATGAATAACCACGGATTGATGTTTTTCTTTAGTTTATGAGTTGAATTTTCTGCCTTGATTGGAGTCGGCTTTGGCGGAGAAATTTCACACAATCCATCCCAAGTCAATGGTTCAACATTGGCTTGAATACAAATTGTTGGCAACCAAATTGCACCAGGGTAATCTGACTTAAAATGTTCTAGACGTTTGCGTGCTTTTTTAACAGAAGTAAATAGTGATTTATGATTATGGGTAAATTCTTTAAAAAAGTACCTTAAAAAATCTATTGCTACGGGATCGGGCACTGGTTCCCGCATGACAATAACTTGAGGCAAATGTAGTTGTGCAAGTTCGTTAGCTAATCCCAAACCATCGCAGGAATTAAAAATTGCTAACTGTAATCCTTTATCAATAGCTTGCTTTAAAGCCTCCTTAAAATCTTCAATACTCAACCTATCTTTGTCATTGAGTTCAATCCAACCTATCTGTCCATCTTCTTGACTGCCACTGTGTCCTGTAAACACAAAAATATGATAACCTTGTTCATCCCAAAGCGCTTCACACAACTCTTTGCGGCTAGGCTGCATTAAACAGAGTACTTCTACTCCATCTTTTTCTAAATCCTGAATTAGCTTTAAGTCATCTTTTGTATTAATTCCATCGCTCCTACCAACAGCGACTAAAATTCTGATATGTTGGCTTTGAGGAACTAGTTTATCGCTCTGTTTATTTTTATTTTTGGGCGCATTTAGAGCAATTTCGGCATTGGGATAGTGTTCTTCAAATAAATTCCATTCTTGCCAAGGAAGGCGGCGGAAGTCGATATCTTTGGCATCGATGATGACGCGAATCTCTTCATTTGATTGATGCAATTGCTGAGCGATCGCAATTAATCTATCCCGAATTGGTCGCCACTTGTAATCGGAAGTATTCAGCCATTGATTTAGCTGGTCTTTGACTGCGGCAGTCTGTTCCGCGTGGGAATGAATTGTCACACTTTTGGGTGTGAGACGGAACGTAGCACAAGAACGCACAGCCTCGATTTGGCGATACGCTGACTGCCATTCATTAAAAGATGATTCTAAATTTGCTGGTAACGGAGGCAGAAACCCTTCTGTTTCTTCATCCAAGTTCTTCACCGTCAGAATCACCAGAAATCCATCTGGTAAATTACGTCTGAGTTTCAACTTGACGATCGCCATTGTTGTCTCCTTTTGTTTGTTTTAAACAACAAACTCTTCCATCAGACTTGTTTCCCCTAACACTATCTTGACACTGAATTTTTCCTCGTGTTGGCAGCTAAACTCTAGTTGCATCCAATCATCTGAGCTTCTTGCTTGCACTTCCATGCCAGTGTTTCCATCTGTATCAAGGACTATCAGTTGTAAAGAAGCTGGTAGATGAATAGCATCGTCACCCGGATAAACCCGCAAGCGAATGTCGAAAACTTCACTGTCAGTGGGAGTCAACTGCACTAACAACAGCACTTGTCTGCCTAAGTCAATCACTTTTGCCCGACTGATGGAATTTGTGGAAGGGCGAGTCATTGTAGTACTGCTTCTGAAATTGTTAGCAAACACTAACTCTGGGGGTTGCCAATTTGCTTGGAAGATTCCCGTCACCCATTGACGCAGATTTACCAATAGCGAACACCTGTGTATAATCTCGAAAAGAGCATCAAAAGATTGTAATTGTGCTATTTCCAGTATTTGTGGTGATTCAGTCATCGCCACTGCTGGGGTAAATCCCAGTAATTCTACATAATCTAATTTCTGACTAAACTGAACTGCTACATAACCAATGCGGTCTTGTGTCATCGTCGGAGGTAAGACGATGGCAACTTCACCCGGTAGCACCGGACGACATTCGAGTTTGCCAACACCAGGCAACACTAAGTCAGCAACATCAAAAATTGCCCTTAAACCGCGATGCCAGCTATCGCCTTGATTTAGGGCTGTTTGAATGTTTAGCCATTTGAGATAACTGTGAACGGCATAAACGGCTAGGGTATTGAGATAAACTTGTTTTCCCTTTTGGGGGTTATCTTGCTGGGCGGCAAATTCCTCAGCCCAACGATGGGCATTTGGAGGGAGAGGGACGCTTAAAACATGTGATTGTGTGCTACTCATTGGTCGTATCCGAAATTAATCCCAATTTCTCTTAACAGGGGAAGACAATTTTTCTTCCAGTGAGAGTAAAGAGTTTGATTGCTTATATTTAAATCTCTAGCAATATCAGAGATTTTATGAGGTGGATTTTCCACAAGTAAGCGCCTTGCCAATAATTGACAATGGCATTCTGGTTTTTTTCGCAGATGACTAGCTGTTAATTTACCTTGTTCATCTTGCTCAATGTATTGCCAGATGCGTTTTCCAAGGCACTGACGCTGATTTTCTTGGATTTGGGCAATTTTGATATCCAGTAAATCTAAGGTAATAATTTGTGACTGACGGTCTGGCAAGATATTTAAGAGGCTTGTTTCGTCGCCCTCATCGTTACGGGTAAGTCTGTCTAAACTAATAGTATAATTACTGTCTGAAATGTATAAATCTTTAATGCGCCACTTGAGAAAGCCATTAATCCAGATTACTAGGCTTTGTTGCAGAGAAGGCGATACTCCTTCGGAGTCACTTCGTGAACGCGCTTCAAATGCACAAATCTTCCGGCTCACCCATTCCCAAGTTAGATTTAAAGCTTCTAAATAGTCTTGATGTCCTGACTTATAAATTCCAGGGAATTGTTGAATAAGCACAAGCAGTCTGTTTAACGCTTTCTGCCTCTCTGGACTGGGGTCTGGGTAGCAGCATACCTCATCAATTAGTTTTTTAAGTTGTTCATCCACAACGATTTTTCTCCCAAGCTGCTATGGGGGTATTAATTACTTACCCGAAAGACAAAAAAGCTTTTGCTGCTTGAGTTTACCTGATTTTGAATTCACTTATTACTTGTGGATGTTACAAATATCAAAAAGTTTTTATTACTCTTCCCAGAGAAAATTCATCGGGTGCATGGCACGAAGTTAAGCCAAAACCCAAAAGCCTTTTAGCTCAAGGATTACCTCTATTTTATCGTCAACAACAAGATCCCCGACTTCTCTAAAAAGTCGGGGACTTGAGCTTCTAGAGTAAATCATTTCATAAAAATAAAAATACTGCATGTAAATCTAATAAGAGTGCCAAGCATAAAACTTGCTGTATCTGAATTAAAACCACTCTGAGTGTGACATATGAAAAAAGTTATGTACTGGTTAATGGGTGAAAAAGCCGGACGAACCATAGTCGGTACTTGGAATTGGCTATGGGGAATGCCGATAGAATCTGGTGGTAAAGTAGCTGTTGCCGTAGCTGAAGAATCACTGCAATCAATGCAGGAATCAGTGCAAAAGTTGGCTGAAGCTGTTGCTATGCAAGAAGCTTCTTACAAAACAGCCAAAAACAAATATGAGACAAAAGTCAAAGAATTAAGGACTTTAGAACAGCAAGCAAATATTGCTCAGCGCAGTGGTAATCCGGAAGCAGCGCGGATGGCAATGACTAAAGCAATTCAGACAGAGCAAATCTTGCCGAAGTTGGAGGAGTTAGTCAAGCAGGCCGAATCGGCTGTAAATGCTTCCAAAGACAAGCTAAATCGAGAGCGCATGAAGCTAGAAGCCTACAAAGCTGACATGCAAAATATGAAAGATATGTCAGAGGTGAACGAAGCACTAGCAATGATTGCCAAAGTCAATAATGAATTTGACATTGGTTCGGCTAAAAGTGACTTTGAAAAAGCTAAAAACGCTCCTCCTCCAATTGTTTTTATCCTGATTTTTTTCGCTTTAATCGGTGGTGGTTACTGGTTCTTTTTCAACCGGGAACCAGTACCAAGTAACACACCCTCTACTAGTTTTTCACCCCCAAGTTCACTACCAAGCGGTACTACCGTGAAAATAGACGGTTCTACGAGCATGGTGACAATTAACCAAAATCTCAAAAGAACTTTTGAGAGGCAATTTCCAGGTGCAAATGTTATTACTAGTGCCAATGGTTCTCAAAATGGTATTGCGGATTTAGTAGCAGGTAAAACGGATATTGCAGCAGTATCTCGGCCACTGACTGCACAAGAACAGAGTCAGGGATTAGTGGCGGTGTCTGTGACAACAGATGCGATCGCTCTTGTAGTTGCCAAAGCAAATCCTTTCAATCAAGGATTAACCAGCGCCCAAGCAGCAGATATTTTTCAGGGCAAAATTAACAACTGGTCAGCAGTAGGTGGTAACAATGGAACTATCCGAGTAATTAATCGACCAGCAGTTAGTGGAACTCATCAAGCGTTTCAGGAAATGGTGCTAAAAGGAGCTAATTTTGGCACTACACCAAACATCACAACACTGCAACGAGATGCCACAACTCCCCTACTCCAAGCTTTAGGAACTGATGGCATCGGCTATGCTACTTTTGCACAGGTTGCTAATCAACAAACAGTGCGATTTGTTCCAATTGACGGGTTAACGCCAGATGCAAGTGGTTATCCCTACCAACGGCAGTTATATTATGTCTATAAAAATCCTGCTAGTCCTGGAGTTCAAGCATTTTTAGGTTATGCAACTTCGGCTCAAGGACAGCAAGCGATGATTTTGGATAATTGATCGATCGTTCGTGAGAGACAAAATACCCGACTTTTTTTAAGAAGTCGGGTATCTATGAGTAAATATTTTTGTTCTAATTACGAATTACGAATTACGAATTATTTTGAATTTCCTCTCTTACCCATTGCCTAAATGCTCTAAGTGTTGGACTTCTAGCTAAAGTTCGGCTCTGTTCAACAAAACAGGGAATTGCTTCAAAAATAGGCAAGTTGGAAAAAGTAGGACTAATTTCAGACTCAATATATTTGCCATACTGAAGAAGATTAATGGTTCTTCCGCTACTTTTATGGCGAGAATCAAAATTAATTAAATTTTAACAACTCTAATTTAATATAAAAAATGCTTGAAGTTTAGATATTGTAGTAGTTTACAAACTTTCAAATATTATCAAATA
>JAESFX010000259.1_pt1 | contig 33234 bp, 28 predicted proteins | sample 9269501 | NCBI WGS metagenome assembly JAESFX01 (sample SAMN14515570, study PRJNA621655) | algae metagenome | isolation source: Desmonostoc geniculatum HA4340-LM1 and co-occurring heterotrophs from cave... | place: USA: Maniniholo cave, Kauai, Hawaii | collected 2009-07-28
ATATTTCTACACAGACAGTTAAAAACTACATTGCACAACAACGAAGCTGACTGGTAGGCTAAAGCCTACGAAATAGCTTTCATCCCTGGGCTAAAGCCACAGGGTTTTCAGCATATCCTTTATAAGGAAATTGCAGACGAGCAAGTGATTACGCAATCCTAGAACCAACCGGAAACCACTATTCAAGGCTGTGGGCATCTATCCTCAATAAGTTAGAAATCAAAATTCTCTGGGTTGGTCACGTCGAACTCAGACGTTACCGGGGTGGTAAAAATCTTCCGAATAAAAGTGACCCTGCTGACGCTTTAGCAATGGCCGCTTACGGTCACGATCCAGATCATCAACTGGAGACTGGGGAATTAAACATGAAATATTTCCTCATGCACCGCCCCGGATCCATTGATTAACTACCGTGACTCACTCAAAGCTAATGTCACTGAGCAAGGTGAAAAGCTGCTGGGTGGTAAGCACATCCAAGGTAAGCTCATGAGTAAGGTTGTAAACCTATTGTTTGGTGAATTGTGTAAAATGATCTGATGTACTAACCCTTCATACAAATGAAGGGTTTTAAAATTCAATAAACTTTCAGTTACCCTGAAAACATTCTGGAGACAAAACCACGGTTTACGCACGTCCTTTAGCACGGTTAATTGAGCAATTGCAACGCTTGCCGGGAGTTGGCCCCAAATCTGCCCAGCGACTGGCTTTGCATATTTTGAAGCGACCAGAAGCAGAAGTAGAAGCATTGGCACAAGCCTTGGTAGAGGCAAAAAAACAGATCGGTTTGTGTTCTGTCTGCTTTCACTTATCTGCTGAGCCAGTTTGTGAAATTTGCCGCAATGTCAACCGTGATAACAGTACTATTTGTGTAGTAGCTGATTCTCGTGATGTAATTGCGCTGGAAAAAACCCGCGAGTACAAGGGCAAGTATCACGTTTTGGGTGGGGTGATTTCTCCCATTGATGGAATTGGCCCAGAACAGTTGAACATTGAAGCTTTGGTGCGCCGGGTGAGTAAGCAACAACCCCAAGAAGTGATTTTAGCAATTAGTCAGAGTGTGGAAGGGGAGACAACAACACTGTATCTCGGTCACCTGCTGAAGCCATTTACTAAGGTGACACGAATTGCCTTTGGTTTACCTGTGGGTGGTGATTTGGAGTACGCTGACGAAGTGACTTTGGCAAGAGCCTTGGAAGGACGCCGGGAATTAGATTAGATTTACGGTCAAAAATCGGCTGATTTTACTGGCGACTGTACATGACATCCGATCGCAACACGTACTTCCGTCCCTGGATAATAGCAGCGCCCTCATGTACTAGTTCGTGGACAAAACACAAAGCCATGCCTGTTACTGGAATGACGGCTAAATTAGATAAATCCTCATAGTATCGGGGAAGATAAAAGCGGGTTTCCCCGCCTTCAAAGCCTTCAGTCATGGTTGAGCCGATTAAGATTTAAGCCTTCTGATAGTGTATTCCTGATAACCTTTTCTCCAAGTAAATCTGCAATTGAGGTTAGTAGTTGATTTGGTTGTACTGGTTTGGCAACGTGTTTTTCAAAGCCAGCTGCCAAAACTCGTTCTCGATCGCTTTCTCCCACATAAGCCGTCAGAGCGATCGCCAGAATTTCTCCACCCTGCTCTTTTGGCATTACTCTGATCTCCTTCATCAAATCATAGCCATCCATCTCAGGCATTGCTAAATCACTGATTAATAAATCAGTGACCGAAAATCATCTACCTCAAGTCCTCTAGTATTTTCAGCACAGCTACAGTTATCCTCAACCTGAAGGCGTTTAGATTCAGTAATATCCGAAAAAGTTGTGGCGATCGCGTAGGGAGTAGTTCCTGTAACCTGAAATAGGGGTTGTGAAGATAACAACAGCCAGATTAGCTGACTATTCGGCTTATAAAAGCCACACACCATATTCAAACAAGGTTTACCCGTTTTCAGGGCAACCATAGCTGGGTGAATTTCACTGAGCAAAGGCGAGCCATTTTCATCAAGAAATTGCCATTTGGGATCGAGGAAATTTTGCCCCACAAACTCCTCAGTTGTCAGTCCCAGAATCTTTTCAACAGCGGCATTACAAGCCTGAATCCTGCCATCAGGTAACAGAAGAATCATTCCTTCTTCTTTAGTGGCTACCAACGAATAATTTAATTCTTTACTAACTTGCCGATACAGCAGCTTGTCACTAGCCAGCTGGTTTTGGGATTTTTCCGCGTCTGGCATTTTATTAAAGTTAAATAAATTTAAAGTGAATAAATATAAGATTCAGTGCGTCATGTTTACATAAATTTTACGGCAAATTCTTCTACCCAAAAGGTGAAAATAACTGAAATCATTGGGCATGAGGGAGTGTGGGGGGATGGGGGGTGTGGGGAGATGGGGGGGTGTGGGAAGATTAAAAAAAACCTTCCTAACCTTCCACACCTCCCACACCTCCCCATGCCCAAGATTTAGTTAACCTAGTTAGGGAGCCGACTGTACAAAGTTGATGATGTAAATGCAACCCTTACAGGAGATGAGACTGTGAGTAATCTGGGTAAGAAAAGATTGGAAGCTGTTTTGGCGATCGCCACTTATTCTATTGGTAATGGTACTGCTTCAGCTGCGCCAACCCCTGGGATAGAAATTCCCAAACAGATTGTGTTAACGGCGTCTGATGTTGCGATGTATACCACTATCTGGAAAATCTATTTTCATGATGATTTATCTAGTAAGGGAATCTTGGAGATGTTGGCGGAGTTGGGTTTAGTTACCCTGGCTGCCACAGGCACAGCTTATATTGTTGGCAAAACCACCACAGCCATCACTTCTGAGATCGCAGACTGGCTAGGCCCGGTAGGATGGGGCGTTACAGTAGTTATCGCTACATCTATCACTGGTTTATTTGCCGCTAGCTGGGCAGTATATTGCGATCGCCTTTACTCTGAATCCCCAGAGAGTATTGCATTGATACGTTTGTCTTGCGAGAGGCAAACTTATAGGACTTACGCACTGTACAAATTAATCATGGTATGCGTTCACGAAAATAGTTCGTTTCAGGCTTTGATTAATCGTTCTTTGATGATACATAAACCCGCGTTGTAGGGGCACAGCAATGCTGTGCCCCTACGATAGATATGGTTTTCAAACTGTGCATACTTTGTATTTTGCGTCAATGCGTAAGTCCTAGAGACTAGAAATTTCCCCCGCTGGCAAAACTCGACTTGACAATCTGTACAAAAAATCCATTGCTCACGAATATGGAATTACAATTGACTCCATTCTGGAACTGCACGCTGATTGGATGTGCGATATCTCATTTTATGAGCAGCGCTTAGAAGCAAGAATCACTGAAATGCTCTCTGAGGAAGCATTCAAGCCTTACATGAAGGTGTTTAATAATTTCGGTTTTGGGTTGAGAGTGCGATCGCGTTTGCTCACCAGAATTTACCCCTTTGAGTCATTCCTGGGTGTAAACGGTAAACCCGTGATTGAGTATGAGGTTCGGGAAGTCAAAAAAACAGAGCGCGATCGTCAAAATGGAGAAACCATCGTCAAGCGCTTAGCTGGGGAGACAAAACGGATTAAACGCAACCGCAGCCGCGACACCTTTAAAATGAGGTTAGGCATGGGTACTGTTTTGGAACAGTCAGGCGATGGACTTGTTGAAAAGGCTAGCGGCTCCCAGCTGTGTCGAATTGGCCTGTGGCAATATGTTTTAACCGGCGTGGAAACTGGCAGACTACCAAAAAATGAACTAACAAAACAATTGATTGATTACCGCGACTTACTCAAGGCTAACGTCACCGAACAAGGTGAAAAGCTTTTAGGTGGTAAGCACATTCAGGGTAAGCTCATGAGCAAAGTAGTAAATTTACTGTTCCAAGAATTGTGTAAAATTACTCTCACCTGATGTTGAGACCCTTCATTTATATGAAGGGTCTTAAAATATAGAAAACTTTCAGTTACCCTGAAAAGATAAGCGATCGCTTGTCATCTAAGTGTACCTATGGTTGCAATAACCACTAAATTACTGTTATCCCTGTTTCGAGGGATATTTTAAAGCAGAAATAAAACTGATGATTAAGTATCACTCAATGAAAGTAAACTGGCTTGTGGTTGAGGAATAAACTTTTATGAAAGCGATGATTCTCGCGGCTGGCAAGGGTACTCGCGTGCGTCCAATTACGTACACTATGCCCAAACCGATGATGCCCATCCTGCAAAAGCCAGTGATGGAGTTTTTGCTGGAACTGTTACGCCAACATGGATTTGACCAGATTCTTGTCAACGTTAGTCATTTAGCTGAGGAAATAGAAAACTATTTCCGTGACGGTCAGCGGTTTGGTGTACAAATTGCCTATTCTTTTGAAGGTAAAATAGACGACGACGGTAAACTCGTCGGTGAAGCCATTGGTTCCGCTGGAGGAATGCGGCGCATTCAAGACTTTTCCCCGTTTTTTGATGATACTTTTGTCGTGTTGTGCGGTGATGCTTTGATTGACCTAGATTTAACTGCCGCAGTTAAATGGCATAGAGCTCAAGGGTCGATCGCTACTATTATTACGAAATCTGTCCCCAAGGAAGAAGTTTCTAGCTACGGTGTGGTTGTTACCGACGAAGACGGCCGCGTTAAAGCTTTCCAAGAAAAACCTTCAACTGAAGAAGCCCTCAGTACCAACATTAACACTGGTATTTATATCTTTGAACCAGAGGTATTCAATTATATCCCCTCTGGTGTAGAATATGACATTGGTAGCCAATTGTTCCCCAAACTAGTGGAAATCAAAGCTCCGTTTTATGCCATCCCTATGGACTTTGAATGGGTAGATATTGGTAAAGTACCAGACTATTGGCGGGCGATTCGTGGTGTACTGCTGGGTGAAATCAAAAATGTGCAAATTCCCGGTCATGAAGTCGCCCCTGGAATCTACACTGGCTTAAATGTTGCTGTCAATTGGGACAAAGTGGATATCACAGGCCCAGTTTACATTGGTGGGATGACAAGAATAGAAGACGGAGCTAAAATCGTCGGACCAGCGATGATTGGCCCCAATTGTTGGATATGTAGTGGCGCAACAGTAGAAAATAGCGTGATTTTTGAATGGTCACGCCTCGGACCAGGAGTCCGCTTAGTGGATAAGCTGGTGTTTGGACGTTATTGCGTCGATAAAACTGGCGCTGCAATAGATGTTCAAGCCGCAGCTTTAGACTGGCTGATTACCGATGCTCGTCAGACAGTACCATCCCATACCCCTGTTGAACGACAAGCAATAGAAGAATTGCTGGGGACAAGCGTGAATTAGGGATTGGGGACTGGGTATTGGGGACTGGGGACTGAGTACTCAAAAAGAGATGTAGTGATAAATTCTTTAATCCCCAATCCCTAATCTCTAATCCCCAGTCCCTAATCCCCAATCCCTGATCCCCAGTCCCTAACTATTTAAATACGTATATCTTCTGAGACTCTGTTCGTAGGTTTGTAGGAGTCGCTGAGATTCTGCTAGAGTAATGCGCTTTTCCTCTAAGGCTTTCTCACAACGCTGGCGGATGTTTTCGACCATATCTTCGGAGTCATACTGGACGTAACTCACTACTTCACTCATGGTGTCGCCTTTGACTACGTGTTCAATTTGGTAGCCTTTGGGCGTTAATTGGATGTGAACGGCGTTGGTATCGCCAAATAGATTGTGCAAATTACCCATGATTTCTTGGTAAGCTCCATTGAGGAACATGCCCAAATAATAGGGTTCTCCTGCTTTGTAAGGGTGCAGTTCTAAAACCGATTTGACATCGCGTAGGTCAATAAAGCGATCGATCTTACCATCACTGTCGCAGGTGAGGTCTGCTAAAATCCCCCGGCGCGTCGGTTCTTCATCCAAACGGTGGATTGGCATGATGGGGAATAGCTGATCGATCGCCCAGCAATCTGGTGCTGATTGAAACACTGACATATTAACGTAATAGATGGAAGCCATGATTTTTTCTAGGTCTTCCAATTCATCTGGTACGTATTCTTGCTGTCTAGTAATGTTTAAAATCTTTTGACAACAAGCCCAGTAAAGCCGTTCGGCTTTGGCTCGTTCTCTGAGGCGTAAAATTCCCAAGTTAAAGCGGCTGATGGCTTCTTCTTTGAATTGTGCCGCGTCGTGGTATAGCTCTTGGTAATTTTCCTTGTTGATGGATTGGTAGCTTTCCCAGAGGTAATTAATGATTGGGGATTCTCCCTCTTGTGGTGGCTGTGGCGTGTCCAATGGCACGTCACTAGTACTGAGAACATCGAAAATCAACACCGACTGATGGGAAGCGATCGCTCGTCCACTTTCACTAATCAGTGTTGGTACGGAAATTTGCCGTTCAGCACAAGTATCTTTTAACTCTGCCACAATATCGTTAGCATAGTTCTGCATGTTGTAATTTTTCGATGCGTAGAAGTTGGTTTGGGAACCGTCGTAATCTACACCCAAGCCACCGCCGACATCCAGGTATTTCATATCTGCCCCCAGCATTGCCAATTCCACGTAAATGCGGCTGGCTTCCTGGATGGCATCTTTAATCACATTAATGGCAGAAATTTGTGAGCCGATATGGAAGTGCATCAACTGTAGAGAATCCAGCAGATTAGCATCCCGTAGCTTGTCAACTGCCTCGATCACCTCAGGCATAGTCAAACCAAATTTAGCGCGATCGCCACTGGAAGTTCCCCAACGTCCCATACCTTGGGTACTGAGTTTCGCCCGAACTCCCAAAATCGGCTTAATACCTAACTGGCGGTTGGCAGCAATCACCAAATCCACCTCTTCAATCTGTTCTAAGACGATGATTGGTGTTTGCCCTAATCTTTGGGCTAACATTGCCGTTTCAATGTATTCCTGGTCTTTGTAGCCATTGCAAACTAACAATGCTCCTGGTGTATCCAAGACAGCCAGAGCAATCATTAATTCTGGCTTGGAACCGGCTTCTAAACCAAATTGATGGGGCTTGCCAAATTTGACTAAATCCTCAATCAAATGCCGTTCTTGGTTGCACTTAACAGGAAACACACCACGATAGACACCAGGGTAGTTGTAACGGGCGATCGCTTTGGCAAAACAAGCGTTCAACCGCTCAATCCGATCTTCTAAAATATCGGAAAAGCGAATTAGCATGGGTAATCCCAAATTGCGCTGCTTCAAGGCGTTGACTAATTCAAACAAGTCCAGAGAACCCCCGCGATCGCCTTTGGGCGCAACGGTAATGTGACCGGCAGCATTAATGGAAAAATAAGGTTGTCCCCAACCTTCAATGCGATACAAAGATTCGCTATCCTCAATTTTCCAGGAGCGAGGTAAATCTCCTGTGGTAGTACTCGGTGGTAACAGCTTTTTTTGCTTATTATTTTTCACGTCAGATTTTTGTCCATTGGACGGTAGTAGTACCACCTCGTCAGATGTAGCAGTTGACTCAACACCCATTTCTTCCTAACCTCTGTGTTTCACCCACGAATTAACAATTTAGCGCATTCGTTTCAGAACCGATATGCACCCAAGGTTAATTTCTGGGATAAACTCTGATTGGTCAAGAGTCATGTGTTATTTGTCATTGGTCATTACTCATCAGTTATGAGTGCAAAACCCTTGGACAAAGGACAATCGACAATGGACAATTGGCTAGATAAAAACTTTATTAAGTTTTGGGAGATAGTTTTGGAACGCACATTCTTAGCAATTAAGCCTGACGGAGTACAACGCAAATTAGTCGGTGAAATTATCCGTCGCTTTGAAACTAAAGGTTTTACCCTAGTTGGTTTAAAGTTCCTGAAAGTCAGTCGGGAATTGGCTGAACAACATTACGATGTTCACAAGGAACGTCCCTTTTTTGGTAGCTTAGTCGAATTTATCACTTCTGCGCCAGTGGTGGCGATGGTGTGGGAAGGAGATGGCGTCGTTGCAGCTGCGAGAAAAATTATCGGTGCAACAAACCCGTTAACAGCCGAACCGGGAACAATTCGCGGCGATTTTGGCATTAATATTGGTCGTAACCTAATCCACGGTTCCGATGCTCAAGAAACCGCCCAACGTGAAATAGCCCTCTGGTTTAAGGATGAAGAATTAGTCAATTGGCAACCGCATTTAACACCCTGGTTGCACGAGTAGGAAGTAGGGGGAGATGAGGGAGTAGAGACTAGGAGAAGATGACGAAGTTTCTTTATAATTATTCTCCCTTAGGACTTGCGCAAACAATAGCCGAAACCCTTATTTTCACGTAGGGGCAATTCATGAATTGCCCCTACAGCGTGTACTTTTGCGTAAGTCCTATCCCTCATTCCCCTCATCCCCCTCATCCCTTCTTCTCACTTCGGTACTTCAGTTTTTTCTGGTTCTGGTTGGGGTATTTCTGCTTGAGGTGATTCGGTGCCAACACGCTTGGAAAATCCCCAGCCTAAAATTAGGAAGATGGCAGTAATCATTACCCATTCTGGTGGGACTAAATTATCGTTGACTACTTTTAACAAAAGTCGCAGACCTACGAAAGCTACAGTTATATAGCCTGCATCTTCTAGATTTTCATATTCGTCTAGCCAACGGATAAACAATCCCGCCATGAATCGCAGCGTAATAATACCGATTGTGGCACCCGTCAGTACCAACCACCTTTCTTGAGAAACAGCGATCGCAGTTGTCACACTATCCAACGAAAATGCTAAATCTGTAAATGCAATTACGGGGATCGCTTGCAATAATGAGTTAAAACGCGGCCCGTGATGATGATCGTCCTTGGCTTCTTCTGAGGTAAAGTGTTGGAATACCAGCCAGAGCAAGTAGGCAGCGCCCAGTAATTCAAACTGCCAGAATTGTTGCACCCAAGTGGCGGTAAGAATTAGGGTGATTCGCAACACGTAGGCAACAACTAAACCAAAGTTCAAAGCTTTACGCTCAAGTTCTTTGTCTTCTAGCCCTTGGGCGATGGCAGCCAGGGCGATGGCATTGTCAGCAGATAGCACCGCCTCTAAAAATATCAAGATCAGCAGGACTATCGGGGCTTCAACGCTGAAATGAAAGTGGAGGTAATCAAAAATTCGGTCTAGCATTCCAAGTTTCTCAAGCAGGAAAAAATTAAAATTTGACAGGAACAGAGATTTTATTATTCAAGAGCGCAGTAAATTACCACTTTAATCCAGCTTAACGTGGTTATGGTGCATTCTAAAGAGGGTTGAGTTGGTGCGTTCCCCAAAAGGGTTGCCGCAGGTATCGCCGTACAACTGAGGTATTTTCAGTGTAAGTCAATACACCAAAAGTTTTAATATTCGGTAACATACGTCACGACTCTAGCGAATTGAATCAGGAACGATTTGCTCTGGTTGACAAATGGCGGCAGAATGCTCTACTTACCCCCTGGCACATTTATTCCAAAGCAATCCGAATTGAAACGTCAGAAAATACGGAGATTAAAAGCACCTATTTATAAGCTTTTCAGCTATTTTCTTTCTCACGAATGATTCAGGATTGCTATATCGTATCAAGTCCGGCTAATTTAGTTATGATTCCCGAATCTATGCAGAAACCCAAAAACCCTTCTCCTCTGCTCCCCTGCCCCTCTGCTGCCTTAATGATAAGTTTTTAGCCGAACATAGCACCATGTCCGCCTAGTCACTGCTGCCACTATAATCTGGCTCAACTACCAACCCCTACTGAGTGGGTGAAAATCAGGCGTATTCGTGTCAAAAATTCAGTAACTACAGTTTGTTGGTTATCTAAAACACCAAATCCTAAAGCAAATAACAAAAAAGTTTTAAAACCCCATAGCCAAAGTATCAAGCAATTACTTAAAAATGGCTACAAGGCCAAAATACGTCCTCAGTGGACATGATAATTTTTGACAAATTTCAAAAAGATAACCAAGGTGCAATTCCAGCAAATTTGATTGAAATTGCCCATACTAAATCGAATAGCGCTTATTTACAACGTTGTAAAACAGCAGAAACTAGACCTCATCCAGCAGGTTTTTCTCAAGGGTTCACTGAATTATTCATCAGATTTTTAACCGATCGAGTTGATATAGCATTAGATCCATTTGCAGGTTCTAATACAACTAGTTTTGTTGCTCAGACTTTCCAACGCCGATGGATTTGTTTTGAAATTAATGAGGATTATCTAATGGAAAGCCGTTATCGTTTTAGTCAAGATTCAGATTACCTGAAGAGTGGCGAATGAAAAGTGAGGAGTTAAGATTTATAACTCATAAATAATAACTACTCACTTAAATTTCTCCATTCACTTGCATTTGATGAACTTGATCTGCTAACTCTTGACGACCCTGGTCATCTAGTTTATCAATCGCTAACATCCCCATAAGAATAACTTCTTTCAGGGTCAAACGTGTCGAATGTGCCTGTTTTTGCACAATCTCCTTAATAATGGGACTAACACCAATCGCTGTACTAGCTCTAGCCACGGAAGAAAAAACGCTAATGATTCAGCCTAAATCTTAGCACTTCCAATGAAGTTATTCTCTATAGTTAAAACTTAATTCAAATGTGTTTCAACTCATACTTCTAGGAGCAAACATAAATTTGAAATTATGTACATAGAGAACTACAACAGAAATACACAGTATTATCCTTCCTGTAGAAAGAAAATTTTCATCTAACCCTCAATCATCCCATAAAACCTAAAAACCAACTTTTGGATGAACATAAATTTAACTATTGTTATACGAACACTATAAGTATACTTTATGACATGCGTATTTAACCCTCCAGAGCTATCCCAAACCGACTTGAGGGTATAACTTTTTTTGAGCGAGTTCTCGAACTTGTAGTATTTTTAAGTGAAGCTGGCTGATTGAGGTATGAATCAACAAGTACCTTTTCGACTACTCCTCTAAAATTTCCACTAAGTCTTCAATGGTCACCTCAAAGGTGCGAGCCAATTTATGGATAGCAGTAAAGTCAACTGTTGTCATTGCTGAACGACGAGCATAACTTCTAACTGTGCTATAAATTACCCCAGAACGCTCAGAAACTTCCTTGAGTGTCCATCCCCTCTCTTGTGCTAGTTCTCGAATCTTCAATCTGACTAATCCCATATTTGATAACTGATGCATTTGCACCGCTTAATTTCATATGAGAATTGACTCTCACCGAGATGGAGGCATGGTGATTCAAACTGTTACTCCGAACAAGCCTAAAGCCGTGGTTGTGCGTTTTTTAGAGTTATTCTTCTAGAGAAAAACTCTCTATGGCACAGCCAAAATTTCCCTACCAACGGATTTTTAGGGATTTACTTCGGGGTTTTCGGCATTTTTATGATAAAAAAGCGATCGCCTCTTGGTTAATTAAACTCTTATGCGTTCACGAAGTGACTCTGAAAGAGTATCGCCACAATTTACTGAAATCTGTAAAGCTGAAATCAAATGGTTATCCCCTATATTAGCAACGTCAAAAGCAAAAACCTCTACCCTGGGAGCGTCAAAAATCATCAAGTAATGGGCAAGTTTGCAGTCACTGGCAATATTTGTCACAACAAACTCATGGAAAGTCACCCTTTGGTCAAAATACCCCTGCGAGTAAAAGTATTCTCACAAATTGCGCTTATGTACCACCGGGAAAACCCTACTTTAAAGAGATCGTAAATTGTCCAATATAATCTCGTGAACACGCTTTACAGAACTATACAGTGTAAATAAGAATAATAATTTGACCTAAGTAAAATTTTCCTGAATACAGGCAACTAATGCTGTCATAAGGAAAAGCAGTGAGTAGAGGAGAGACAAAGCGATGAGGGACCCTTATCTGTTGGCAGCAGGCTTGTTAACAGGATTGGCAATACCAGCATCGGCTCTTCCACATCTGTCGATTATCCTGCCAGAAAATTCTAGATTCCTGTGGGATTTAAAACAGGGTTCGCAGACAATAGTCAGTACAAAAATTATCAACAACGTCGATCTTTCCTTACCAGAACTCAGCGGCCAAGCGCTGCAACCTTTAGAAAGTTCGCAGTCAACAGCAGATGAGCAAAACATCAAGAGTGTTGATTCCTCATCACCAGAACTCAGTAGCCAGGGATTACCGACTCCAACAGAGTCATTACTCAACTCAAAAGCCCAAGCAGCTACTATTTCACTGACATCTGGCAATCAACTTTACTACCAAAGATTGGCAGCTCTGAAAACAGGTCAGATTTATACACGTGGGGATAGTGATAATCTGCAATCATTGTGGGAGTCAATCAAGAAACGTCAACTAACTTATGAAGACTGGAAAAGTTTACTAGCTTTAGAAGCCAGAGCCATCGCCCAAGGTCAAGGTGCAAATCATCTGAGTATCTTAGTTGGTGATTCTTTGAGCATGTGGTTTCCTCGAGAAAAATTGCCTGCTGGAAAGTTATGGCTCAATCAAGGTATATCTGGAGATACTTCCGGCGGCGTTTTAAGAAGATTGGGGGCATTTTCCACAACTCGGCCGGATGTAATTTACATCATGGCTGGGATTAACGACTTACGAAAAGGCGATACCGATCAAGCAATTTTGCGTAATTATCGCCGAATTGTCCGCCGCTTACGACAAACTCACCCCCAAGCTCAAATCATTGTTCAATCCATTTTGCCGACTCGCCTACCAAAAATTTCCAATAGTCGCATTCGTCACATCAACACCCAGCTAGCTCAAATTGCCAAACAAGAAGGCGCGAATTATCTCAATATCTATAGTTGGTTTACAGATATGGAAGGCAATTTGCGCCCAGAATTAACTACAGATGGGTTGCATCTGTCGCCAGAGGGTTATGATGTATGGCGATCGGCACTACAGCAGATAGAATACAAGCTGACTCAGCGCAAGAATTAAGCGATCGCAAACAAGTAAAAAGAAAATCCCCATCAATAAATTTAGGTGACTCACAACCCTTCTTATTTATTCTTTACTTTGGGATTTTTACTTTGCCTTGATAAATCTAAAATCCTATGCTTTAACACCCAAAGCTTCCCGATTTAAAACTTGATTCAACTTACCGCTACGGTAACCTTCTAAATCTAAGGTTACATAGATAAATCCAAAATTTTGAAATGCGCCAACTAATGTTTGTAAATCCGTAGTCAACACAAACTCTTTAATTTGTTCTGGTGCTAATTCAATACGTGCTGTATCGCCTTCAGAACGCACGCGCAAATTCTGCCAACCCAGCTTTCTTAAGAAAATTTCGGCTCTACCAACTCGTTGCAACTTAGCTACAGTAATTTCTTCACCATAAGGAAAGCGGGAACTCAGACAAGGTTGAGCAGGTTTATCCCACCAAGGTAAACCGAGTTGTTGCGAAAGTTGCCGGACTTCAACTTTGGTAACACCCGCTTCTGCTAAAGGCGATCGCGCACCTCTTTCTTTTGCCGCCTGAATTCCTGGGCGATAATCATGCAAATCATCAGCATTTACCCCATCCACAACATAGGGATAACCCAACTTTAGAGCCAAAGGTTTGAGAGTATCGTGCAATTCACTTTTGCAAAAATAACAGCGGTTGACAGGGTTAGAGGTGTAATTGGGATTTTCCATCTCGTGAGTTTGGACAATTTGATGCCGAATCCCAATAGTTGCGGCTTGAATTTTGGCGTCTTCTAACTCTTCTGGTAATAGCGAAGGAGAAACCGCAGTTACAGCCAAAGCGCGATCGCCCAACACATCATAAGCAATTTTGGCAACCAAAGTGCTATCAACCCCCCCAGAGTAGGCAATCAACGCCTGGTCTATTTCTCTAAATAAAGCTTTTAATTGCTCAAATTTTTCTGTCAGCATCATTTATCAACCCTGCCAAAACCCGATAGCACCAAACAAATTCCATTGTAGTCATTAGTTACCGGGCATTGGGCATGGGGCATTGAGCATTAGTTATTTCCCCTTTGCCCCTCCACTCCCTACTCCCTACTCCCCATCAATCGGTTTACTATACTTAGCCACTAAAGTAGCTAAAAGTGGTAAATCAATCGGTTTAGAAATATAGTCATTGACTCCAGCTGCTAGACAAGTTTCGCGATCGCCTTTCATCGCCATTGCTGTTTGAGCAATCACTGGAATATTCTGATACTGGGGATTTTCTTGTAGTTCCTGCACCAACTTCAGACCATTTCCATCTGGCAGGTAAACATCCATTAAAATTACTGCTGGCTCTAGCTGTCTTAAAGCTTCCCACATTTTTGCAGCGCTCTTGACCCAAGTCACTTGATATCCCAATTTAGATAGATAAATTTGCATCAAATCACCGTTGGGTAAGTCATTTTCTACCAGCAATATCTGAGGAGACGGACTAGGAGTCACAACCAAATCAGATAAAAAATATTTTGGTTCCCCTGCTTCCCCTACTTCCCCTGTTTCCCCTGCTTCCCCTGCTTCCCTCAAAGGAAGCACCAGCGTAAAACGTGAGCCACGATTTAGTTCAGATTCCACTTTCACCGAACCACCATGAATTTCGGCGAGTTTGCGAGTCACAGCTAAACCCAGACCAGTACCTTCAACACCAGCTACAGCGTTGGCAATTTGGAAATAGGGATGAAACAGTTGAGCTTGGTCTGCTTGGGACATACCAGCACCAGTATCCCAGACTGTAAAATGCACAAATACACCTTCGCAAGCAACCTGTAAGCCAACACTTCCTTTGCTGGTGAACTTTAAAGCATTGAAGAGTAAATTCAACAGCATTTGCTTGAGTCGTAAGGGGTCGGCTACTAAAGTCGTGATGTCAGGGTCGAGTTCTAGGAGTAGTTTCAAACCTTTGTTAGCGGCTTTCTCCTTCACCAACGCCAAAACATTGCTACACAGCAGTGGTAGATCTACTGTTTCCCACTGTACTTCCATCTGGTTAGCTTCAATTTTAGAGAGATCTAAAATATCATTAATCAGAGCTAGCAAGTGCTTGCCACTAGACTGAATGATATTTAAATACTCTTGCTGACGTTCTCTACTAGGTTCGTAGCCTTGAGCTAACAGCAAGTGAGTAAACCCAATAATCGAACTCAGCGGTGTGCGAATTTCATGACTGGTGTTTGCTAAAAACTGATTTTTGAGTTGATTAGTACGCTCTAGTTCTTGATTAGAGCTACTTAACTTTTCATACCGTTGCTGCCAAGATACTATGTGCCTTAGTTGGATCAAAGCTGTAGTACACTGCTTAGCAGACCTGGCCATCAATTGCGATGCGAGCTGAGCTTGCGATCCTATGAGTGGCTCAGAATCAGACCCTAGCGATGCCGTGGCAATAACTAGCCAGCCAATGACACCGCCAGAATCATCAGCTAACCGCCAAGCATTCGGTGTTGGTTGATTCTCAAGCTGCTGCAAATCTTTGAGTTCTATGGTCTGTTCCAATCTCAACGGCAGTTTTTTCCCCGGTGTCAGCGTCACTTCTAACAGTGGAGATTTTGAGCCGGAAAATGGGGAACGAGAAACATAGCAAACTTTGGCAAATGTTTTGTGTGGCTCAAGCAGAGCGACGCCTACGGCAAATTGGACGAACGCTAGATGACTGGTGTCCACAGCAGTGTTAATTTCATTGACCACAGTTTGAAAAATTTCTGCTTCTGCGGTTAGTGGCTGTGAGACAGTATTACAAGCAGAAAGCAGGAAATTATTAAGGCGACTTTGCAACTGGTTTAAGCTTTTCTCCAGCCACAAGTCGGCGCGAAGTTGCTGAATTGTTGTCAAAAGTTTTGGCGTTGCATCTATCTGTGAGTTCTGTTCTGGTAAGCTTGAATACTGCTGCATGGTCAACTAGACCGCTGAACAAGTTTAGCTTTGCATAAAAATCCGAATAGGATTTTATGTATGTGGGCGGGCAATCCTTTTTTATTTATAAACCATAACTTATGGTGTCGGGTTTAGCACCTAAACCACAAAAAATTATTGTATGAAAGACTCACCTAAGAATTCAGGAGTCAGAATTCAGGAGCCAGAATAGTTAAATAATTACAATAACTTATGATGAATGAACATACTAATCATACTAAACTCCTTACAAATTCTGACTTCTGAGTTCTGAGTTCTGAATTCTTGCAGACTGACCTAAAATTTTTTCAAAGCAACTTCAGACTTATGGATACACAATTCGCCCAACTAATCGTCAATGGAATTGCAGTGGGGAGCATTATTGCTTTAGCCGCAGTTGGACTCACACTTACCTATGGAATTTTACGTCTATCTAATTTTGCTCATGGTGACTTTCTGACTTTAGGAGCTTATCTCACTTGGCTGATCAACTCCATTGGAGTCAATATTTGGCTGTCCACGATCCTCGCAGCAGGAGGAACGGTAGCAGCAATGTTGTTATCAGAAAAGTTACTCTGGTCAAGGATGCGCTTTATTCGTGCTACCTCCACCACGCTGATTATCATTTCTATCGGACTTGCCTTATTTCTTCGCAATGGAATTATTTTTATCTGGGGTGGCAAAAATCAAAATTACGATTTACCTGTTACCCCGGCTTTAGATATCTTCGGCTTGAAAGTGCCGCAAAATCAATTATTGGTATTGGGGTTGGCAGTATTAGCAATTTTGGGGCTGCACTATCTCCTGCAAAACACCAAAATTGGTAAAGCTATGCGAGCGGTCGCCGACGATCTAGACTTAGCTAGGGTTTCTGGTATCAATGTTGACCGAGTAATTTTTTGGACTTGGCTAATTGCTGGCACTCTTACATCCTTGGGCGGAAGTATGTACGGGTTGATTACAGCCGTGCGCCCGAATATGGGATGGTTTTTGATTTTACCATTATTTGCCTCAGTGATTTTGGGAGGGATTGGTAACCCCTACGGTGCGATCGCCGCAGCTTTTATCATTGGCATTGTCCAAGAAATTAGCACTCCTTGGCTGGGTTCTCAATATAAACAAGGTGTGGCACTGTTGATTATGATTTTGGTGCTGCTCATTCGTCCCAAAGGTTTATTCAAAGGAACTATTTGAGCAGCACCTATCCACTTCTAACTACTCAATAATGTGGAAATACCAGGCTGCTACCAGGAAATTGATAGCTAACAAGAACAGTGCCCAGCCTGTGCGAAAGGCGTAGGGAGGTTTAGCTCCACTGTCAGCAACTGCGGAATTCTTAGCTTTAGCAGTCATAATGCGGTTCTCCTAATGTCAGGACTTTTTAAGAAATACCAAATTATGTGTACCAATCCCCCAAATTCTTTAGAAATATTTGAAGTTGGGGAATGGGGACTGGGGACTGGGGCATGGGGCATTGGGCGTTGGGAGTGCTGAGTTAGGAGTTAAGAGTTATTCTTCCCTTGCCTCCCCTGCCTCCCCTGCCTCCCCTGCCTCCCCTACTCCCTCTCCCGCATGATAGGAACTACGAACCAGAGGCCTGGAACGGACGTGGCTGAATCCCATTTTCCATGCTAAGGAGCCGAGTTGATCGAATTCTTCTGGAGTCCAATATTTTTGGACTGGTAAATGCTCTAAAGAAGGACGCATATACTGACCAATAGTCAAGCGATCGCACCCCACAGTTCTTAAATCGGCCATTGCTTGGAGGACTTCATCGGTAGTTTCTCCGTGTCCCAGCATCAAACCTGATTTGGTGGGAATTGTCGAATCCAGTTCTTTGACCATAGCTAGCACTCGTAGGGAGCGATCGTACTTGGCTCCCCGGCGCACCGGCCCGGTTAACCGTCGCACTGTCTCAATGTTGTGGTTGAAACAAGCCACTTTAGCTTCGACAATCATCGCTATCCGCTGGCGTTGACCCGACTCCCCACTACCAACACCACCCCAAAAATCTGGCGTCAGCACTTCAATTTGAGTTTTTGGGTTGAATTGGCGGATAGTGGCGATCGTCTTCACAAAATGCCCAGCACCTCCATCGGGCAAATCATCACGGGCTACAGAAGTCAACACCACATAATGTAATCCTAACAGCTGCACCGCCTCGGCTACCTTTTGTGGTTCCTCTAAATCAATAGGCATTGGTGCATGACCTTTATCTACTTGACAGAAAGCACAAGAGCGTGTACAAGTAGGCCCCATCAATAAAAAAGTTGCAGTTTTTTGGGCGTAGCACTCTCCTCGATTAGGACAACGCCCTTCTTCGCAAATTGTGTGAATTTGGCGCTGTTTAATAATGCGTTGTACGGTAGAGATTTCGCTGGCTTTGCCAATGGGGCGACGCAACCAGCTAGGCATTGCCATAATTTCAGACTTGAGTTCGGCTTCTTGTGACGAAATCATCTAAAAAATCTCCGGGAGTGTCGAAACGGCGTATCTTCGTAAAATGCGGATGTGCAGTCACGTGGAAAAAAACTCTTTGTGTGCCCCTGTCCGTGATGCCCTAGATCGAGGCTAAAGCTTTAAATATCACAATGACACAAATTTAAAAGAACACAAAAAAGTTTTGCAAAACACGTCTAGTAGTGTCATTTATACCGAAATATACTATCCCCCAATTCATAGATATTTTGTATATAGTGGGAGAATTCTCAAGGACAATCGGCAAAGCCGCTATTTACACTTAAAGTTTCTGTTAGAGCGAACAGTCGTGGCAAGCAATAAAATTTTAGTTATCGATGACACTACAGTTGTCAGGGTAAAAGTACGAGAAATGTTGCCTCCGGGCAATTTTGAGGTACTGGAAGCAAAAGACGGTGTGGAAGGACTAAATTTCATTCTTCAGGAAAAACTCAGCCTAATTATGCTAGATTTCCTGCTGCCTAAAATGAGTGGCTGGGAAGTTTTCCAGCAAGTTCAAGCCCACCCAGAGTTAAGGAAAATTCCTTTGGTGATCATGTCTGGTCGCAAAGAGGAGGTGACTGAAAAAATCCCGGAACCATTTGAATATTTTGAATTTCTGGGCAAGCCTTTCGATCAAAAGCAACTAATTGGCGCGATTAAGTTAGCTATGACAAAAGCGAAACAGCCACGCCCAGAACTAGTTGCAGTAGGAGCAGCTGCTGCTAAAAATGGTACTGTCACAACCTCTAGTGTCACCAGTGCTACGGTAGCTACTTCTAGTGAGACAAATAGCATAGCAACAGCCCCACCTCCCGCAAATACTACAATACCAAGCTCTACTTCCCCAGGAGCCTCCCAGGCAGAAATTGAGGCGTTGAACGATAAAATTGCGAAAATGCAAGCAGAAATAGAGGGCTTGAAGAAGCAGCTGACTCAGGTTGTGACTTTTATTAAACAAAAAATCAAATAAGCTAAAACACATTTAAATTGCATAACTACTTCATCTGACTGTCTTTGGTCATTGGTCAAAGGATAAATGACTAAGGACAAACGACAGTCTTCAAGAGAATAAGCAAGTTGGACACAAATTAGCTTAGAGTTGGCGATCGCTATTATCCTCTGCACCTTCAATTACGAATTAATAATTACTAATTACTTGGTCAAAGTGGGAGGATATTATTAACCTCAGTTGCTAGTCTAGCAAAGCATCCCTAGACCCATTAACCCTGCTATGCTCTTTAGTTCAAGAGTATGGCAGGGTTTTTGTTATTTATATGATGAATATTTTACAGCAATACTGATAGTTAATCCCCACTAAAAAGCGAGAATTTAAAATATTAATGATATATATTAGCTATTAATATAACTGGCAAATATAACTATTTTATCCTAAAAATAAAGTTTTTATATTTAGAAAACTATAGATAAAACACTAGATTTAAAATTATATTTATAAAGACAAAGTAAACAAGAATTTTTATATTTTTTGATAACGATAGTCTGAACACGGGAATACTAAGCCATAGAAACAAAAATTATGAGCATAGGTTGCAATGTCAGTAGTACTAGATACACTATATGCGTTTCCTGGCTATCGCATCACTGAGCAAATTTACTCAGGCAGTAAAACCTTAGTTTATCGCGGTATTAGGGAACAAGACCAAAAATTAGTCGTCCTCAAATTGATGCGAAATGAATATCCTACATTCGGAGAAATTGCCCAGTTTCGCAATCAATATATCATCACTAAAAACCTAGATATTCCTGGTATAGTCAAAACGTATAGCTTAGATAATTACCGTAACAGTTACATCCTAGTGATGGAAGATTTTGGTGGCATTTGCCTACAAAAATGGCGACTGGAAGACAAGGATAAGAAAGAAAATAAGATTTTGCTAAATGAGTTTTTCAGCATTGCTATTAAAATTGCTTCTATTCTTGAAGGGCTACACAGCAACCGCATTATTCACAAAGATATTAAACCTGCCAATATTCTGATTAACCCAACCACTAATGAAATAAAAATCATCGATTTTAGTATTGCCACACTCCTGCCCAGAAAAATTCAATTTCTCACAAATCCCAACGTTTTAGAAGGCACTCTGGCTTATATTTCGCCAGAACAAACTGGCAGGATGAACCGAGGTATTGACTACCGTACTGATTTTTATTCCCTTGGTGTCACCTTCTTTGAACTCCTTACCGGACAGTTACCCTTCACCAGCAAAGATCCGATAGAGCTAGTTTACTCTCACATTGCCAAACAACCGCTAAAAGCCAGCCGGATTAACTCCAATATTCCCGCAATTCTGTCTGATATTATCAGCAAACTGATGGCAAAAAATGCCGAAGACCGCTATCAAAGTGTCTTGGGGTTAAAGCATGATTTGGAAGTGTGTCAAAAGCAGTGGCAAGAGACAGGAAATATTCCATGTTTTAAATTAGGCGATCGCGACATCTCAGACCGTTTTGTAATCCCCGAAAAACTCTATGGTAGGCAACATGAAGTTGAAACTCTACTTGCTGCCTTTGAGCGAGTTGCCAACCCTCCTGAATCCCATGCCAAATGGTCTTCTGGGGGTTCTGGGTTGATCCAGGCTTCTGTGTACAAGTCAGCAGAACTGACACCACTTGCTTTAAGCCAAGAAACTCCTTCAACGCAGTGGCTCCCCAAGTCAGTGTCTCCTTTGAATCAGGGGGTAGAAATGATATTAGTCGCGGGTTTTTCTGGTATTGGCAAAACTGCCGTAGTCAATGAAGTCCACAAACCCATCCTCCGCCAGCGGAGTTACTTCATCAAAGGAAAATTCGATCAGTTTCAACGTGACATTCCCTTATCAGGATTGGTGCAAGCTTTTCGAGATTTAATCGGGCAACTACTCTCAGAAACTGATGCCCAAATTCAACAATGGAAAGCTAAGATTCTCCGGGAATTAGGTACACAAACTCAGGTAATTATTGATGTAATTCCTGAGATCGAACAGATTATTGGCAAGCAGCCTCAGGTTACAGAACTCCGTGGAAGTGCTGCCCAAAATCGTTTTAATTTATTGTTCAAAAAATTCATTCAAATCTTCACTACTAAAGAACATCCCCTCGTTATCTTTCTCGATGACCTACAATGGGCAGATACCGCTTCTTTGAGATTAATTCAGTTATTAATGTGTGAAAGTAGCTTGTCTGATATTTCAGAAGAAACAGACGAAATAACTGAAATTAAGAAAGGTTTATTATTAATTGGTTCCTATCGAGATAATGAAGTTTCAAAAGCACATCCGCTTTATTTAACATTACAAGAGATTGAACAAGCAGGCGCAACTATTAGTACTATTACTCTAGCACCCTTAAATCAGGGTGATTTGAATCATTTAATTGCTGATACCCTTCACTGTCCAGAATTAGTTGCTGTTCCTCTGACTCAGATGGTATTTGCCAAAACTAAAGGCAACCCATTCTTTTCTATTCAATTCCTCAAGTCTTTATACGATGAAGGGCTAATTGTATTAAACTTTGATATTGGTTATTGGCAGTATGATATTTGTAAAATAAAAGAATTAGTTTTGACAGATGATGTGGTAGAGTTTATCGCAATTCAAATAGAGAAGCTATCAATAAATACCCAAAAAGTATTAAAACTTGCTGCTTGTATCGGTAACCAATTTGACTTAAAAACTTTAGCGATCGTTCACGAAAAATCTGTAGTAGATACAGCATCAGACTTGTGGCAAGCATTACTTGATGGACTAATTTTACCACAAAATGAAATTTACAACATTTTTCCAGCAGATAATACTAATCAAGAGTTAATTGTTCAGGGAATAGAATCTACACAGTTTGCAAGTATTAATTTACAAATACCTAAATATAAATTCGTACATGACCGGGTACAGCAAGCCGCTTATTCTTTAATACCCGAAGAACAAAAAAAGCCAATTCACTTAAAAATTGGGCTACTGTTATTGAGTAATACTCCAGTTGCAGAACAGGAAGAAAGGATTTTTGAGCTTGTTAATCAGTTTAATATTGCAGTAGAATTCATCTCCCATCAAGCTAAGCGAAATGAACTAGCCCAAATGAATTTAATTGCTGGACGTAAAGCTTTAGCATCAACAGCTTATCTAACTGCGGTTAAATATTTAACTACCGGCATCCAACTATTGGCAGCTGATAGTTGGGAAACAAAACATCATCTCACCTTAGCGTTATATGAGACTGCTACAGAAGCAGCATATTTAGCTGGCAACTTTGAACAGATGGAGCAATTAGCAGAAATGGTGCTGGTACGTAAACCACTGCTAGAAAAAATAAAAGTTTATGAAGTTAAAATTCAAGCTTATGGAGCGCAGAACCAAGCACTGGAAGCTGTAAATACTGGACTCAATTTTTTGAAACTTTTGGGAGTGGAATTTCCTCAACATCCAAGCGAATCTGATATTCAGTTAGCAATGGCAGAATTAGCATCAAATCTCAATGGAAGGCATATTCAGGACTTAATTAATCTGCCAGATATGATAGATCTCCAGCAAGTAGCAGCTATGCGTATTTTATCGACTATCGCTGCTATTAGTTATTTAGTTACGCCGCAACTTTTTCCGCTAATTTTTATCAAACAAATCAACATATCAGTTAAATATGGTAATACTTCCCTGTCTGCTTCTGCTTATGTGAATTATGGTTTAGTACTCACTGGAGTGGTGGGAGATATTGAGTCTGCCTATCAATTTGGCAAACTGGGTATAACTTTAGTGGATAAGTTGAATGCTAAAGAAGTTAAAGCTAAAATTATTCTCGCATTTAATACAACTATTAGGCATTGGAAGGAACATACTAGGCAAATATTAAAACCTTTACTGGAGGGTTATTATATAGCAATAGAAACAGGAGATTTAGAATACGCAGCCTATTGTCTTAATGCCTATTCCTATTCTGCATATTTTGTTGGTCGGGAACTGACAGAACTAGAGCGAGAGATGGCAACCTACAGTCATGCGATCGCTCAAATCAAGCAAGAAATAGTATTGAACTGGATTAGCATTCACCGACAGAGTATTTTAAATTTACTAGGAAATGTAGCAAATCCCTACTGTTTAATTGGTGAAGCTTACAACGAAGAAAAAATACTACCGCTTTACTTTGAAGTCAATGATGTAATGGGAATTTTCTATTTTTATGTAAGCAAATTGCATCTTTGTTACCTATTTGAACAATACCCTTTAGCCTTAGAGAATGCGGAGCTAGCAGAAAAGTATTTACACGGTGGGAGAGGACAGCTAGTGACTCCTCTGCTGTATTTTTATGATTCACTAACACGACTGGCATTATATCCTAATGCATCCGTTTTTGAACAAAAGTGCATTTTGGATAAAGTTCAAGTGAATCAAGAAAAAATGCAGCAGTGGACACATCATGCTCCAATGAATTATTTACATAAATATTATCTTGTAGAAGCTGAAAGGTATCGGATTGGCTGTCAATATCTCGATGCAATAGAATTCTACGATCGCGCTATTTCCCTAGCTAAAGAACATGAGTATCTGAATGAAGAAGCACTCGCTCAAGAACTCACCGCCAAATTTTATCTAGGATGGGGCAAACATAAAATTGCCCAAACCTACTTCACAGATGCTTACTATAGCTATGTTCGCTGGGGAGCGGTAGCCAAAGTTGACGATTTGGTAAAACGCTATCCCGCATCACTCGCTCCTATATTTCAGCAAGAAAAACTAAAACTAAATATCCATTCCAGCCAAGAAAGTACTTCTTTTAATAACATATCTCTATCTACTTTGAGCGATCAACAAACTGTAATTGGCTCAAAGACAAGTATTTCTGATTCTCTGGATTTAGCTACATTTATTAAAGCATCTCAAGCGCTCTCTGGAGAGATAGAGCTTGAGCGATTGATTTCTACTTTAATGGAAGTCGCGATCGAAAATGCAGGAGCTTCTAAATGTGCTTTGATTTTAAGCGAAGATGATAGCTTATCATTAACTGTTACGGCAGTTTGTTCAAATTCAAATTTTGAACATACATACACAGAGTTTCCATCAATTCCTCTAGAATCAAGTTATGATGTTCCCATTACTTTGATTAACTACGTTAAACGTTCCACTGAAATATTAGTTATTGATGACGCAATGGCTGTTTCATTTTTAGCAGCTGATAGCTATATTATCTGCGAGGAACCCAAGAGTTTATTGTGTATACCTATTATTAATCAAGGGAAATTGATTGGTATTATTTATCTAGAAAACAATTTAACGACAGGAGCATTTACACGGGATCGCGTTGAAGTTCTGAAACTACTCACTACCCAAGCAGCAATATCCCTAAAGAACGCTATTCTCTACAAAAATTTGGCACAAGCTAAGGAAAGCTTGGAGACATACAACCATACGCTAGAGAAGAAAGTCAAAGAAAGAACCCAGGAACTGAACGACAAAAATGAAAGATTACAGCAAGCTATACAGGAATTAAAACGTACTCAAATTCAATTAATTCAAAGTGAAAAAATGTCTTCCTTAGGGCAAATGGTGGCGGGAATTGCCCATGAAATTAATAATCCCATCAATTTTATTCATGGTAATATTGCTCACGCTAGCGAGTATGTGCAGGATTTGCTAGATTTGATAGCTGTTTATCAGCAAGAATACTCTGATTCTTCGTCTGTGGTTGAGGATAAATCTCAGGAAATCGACATAGATTTCCTAGCAGAAGACTTGCCAAAAGTTCTAGATTCAATGAAGATTGGAAGTTCACGCATTCGCAATATTGTTTTAGGCTTACGCAACTTTTCCCGCCTGGATGAATATGAGATGAAGCCTGTAGATATTCATGAAGGGATAGATAACACCTTAATGATTTTGCAGCATCGACTTAAGGAAAAGAACGATTACCCAGAAATTCAAATCATTAGAGAATACGGAGATATCCCAGAAGTTACTTGTTACGCAGGTCAGCTTAATCAGGTATTTATGAATATTTTAAGTAATGCGATCGATGCTTTAGAAGAGTCATTTGTCATTGGTCATCAGTCATTGATAAATGCTCAACAAATAAATTACACCATAGATTTACAACTATCAGAAAGTCAAGAAAAAATAAAAAATCCTCAAGCAAAAATTCGCATATTTACTAAATTAACAGATTCTAATACGGCGATGATTCGGATTGCTGATAATGGTTGTGGTATGACAGAAGCTGTGCGGCAGAAAATTTTTGACCCATTTTTTACCACCAAGTCAGTAGGAAGTGGTACAGGCTTAGGGTTGTCAATTAGCTATCAGATTATCGTGGACAAACATAAGGGTAGTTTAACCTGTCATTCCATACTAGGAGAAGGGACTGAGTTCGTGATTGAGATACCAATGCAACAAGGATAATTGGGCATGGGAAGGGGAGACGGGGAAAGTCTTTCCCCTTGTCTTTCTCATCTAGCTAAAACAACGTGAGTTCGATGAACCTCACGTTAAAACAAAAATTCATCCCACGCTGTTTTACGAGTCAGACATGGGATGAATTTTGGGGTGGTAAAATCCCACCCCATCTCTATTAGAAAGATGCCAAAGACTCTTGACGCACACAGCGTTGTCCTGTAATTACCATCTTGACTCCACGGGAAGGCGCAAAAGTAAAGCCTCGACGTTGAGGCCGTTCTATCCGCCGATCGACTAGTGCTAGCTGATAGTCTGACAACACCGTTGCTAATACCAGCTTCATTTGAAACATAGCCAAAGCCTCGCCAATACAACGACGGACACCACCACCAAACGGCAGAAATTCATAGGGAGAAAATTGCCGTTGTAAAAAGCGCTCTGGTTGAAACTCCTGTGGTTGGGGATATAAATCCTGACGCTGATGGGTGAGATAAATACTCGGAAGTACTACAGTCCCAGGTTCTAAACGATGTCCCAAGAGTTCAACAGGTTCTTGCACTACTCTAGGGAAAGAGGATATTAAAGGAGGGTGAATTCGCAACGTTTCGTTACAAACAGCTGTCAGATATGGTAGTCGGTAAATGCTCATGGGATCTGAGGAATCAGCGAGAGTGTCTAGTTCTTCGAGCAGTTTTTCATGAACTAGGGGCTTTTGATGAATCCAATACAATCCCCAAGCGATCGCTGTTGCTGTAGTTTCATATCCTGCAACCATTAACGTCATCAACTGATCGCGCAACTCTCGATCTGTCATCGGTTGACCAGTCTCATCCCTTGCCGATATCAGCATAGATAAGATATCGGTACGTTCTGGATCGGGTTGCTGTTTGCGTTCAGTAATTTCACTGTAGATCAATTCATCAATTTGCTGGCGATCGCGCAGAAATTTTCCCCAAGGACTCCAAGCTCCTAAATCCTTTTGCAAGAATGAGAAAAACAATAAACTAGAACTCAAAGGAGACCGAAAAAGATCCAACATCTGCAACAATAGATGCTTAAGTTTTTGAAGTTTTTCTCTTTCATTCAAGCCAAAAACAACCTGTAAAATGACTTCTATGGTTATTTCTTGTGTTAAATTTCGAGCCAAAAACTGCTGATTTAGTGGTAACTGATTAAAAACTTTTGTACACAGTCTACAGATCAGTTGACCATAAACTCGCATTCGCTCTCCATGAAAAGCAGGCATCAGAAGTTGTCGCTGTTGTTTGTGATGAGTACCCTCCAGTAAGGGAAGTGAATATTCTCCTACTAAGGGTTCTCCAATTTTATTTATCTTGCCGACGGCTACAAACTTTTTTCTGTCGTTGCCTAGAATTTCCTGGATTGCCTGGGGATGGTTGACAAATACCACAGTATCGCCAAAACCAACTATCATACCAGTAAAAATGTCAGGATATTGCTGAGCCGCTTTTTCCATATACCCGATAGGATCGGTAACCCATTGCAGCTTTTGTAGCAGAGAAGGAGTTTTAATCAGATGAGGTAATGCCATGTAATTTTTTTAATTTGATTAAATCTAGCTCAAGAATTCACCATTTCATAATTTTGTGTTAACTCCAGCCTTTCTACACTGTGATACCGAGTTGTCTGGGAATACCAATCATTGTTGCTACGTATCCAGGCGTGCATTCCTAATATATATTTTGCAACTTCAGCATCGACTTCTTCTCCAAATGTGGGAATAGATGCTTCTAAATCCATCATTCTTTGTACGGCACTATTGTGCATTTCTACTACACGCTGAATTGCTTGATTTATAGGAATCTGCTGTTGATAATGCAGTACAAATACTAAATTATGGACATCACCACTGGATATTTCTCTAGATGCAGAAAAGATATCATTACAACAGGCAATAATATGTCCTGTGAGAAATTGCAGTTTGAGAATTGTTTCATCTTTTCGTAAAAAATCGGGAATGGTCAAATTATGGCAAAATTCAGTCAATGTCAAAAAAGCATCCACACCTATACTTGATTTACGTGTCATGATATAGGCATCCACATCTGGTACAATTCCCTGTGCGCGGATGGTTGCTTCATCAGTACATGCCTCTAACCATTCCCCAAAGCTAGTAATAAAATTACGAAACCATGTTAAGCTTCTTCTTGCAAGAATCCTTTCTCTTAGGTTACTTAAGGCAAGAACAAGGGGTGGATCTTCGCTTGTAACTTCTACCCCATTTAAGATTTCCAGATATCTCTGATTATGAATCTTTAAAACTTCAGGTTTTTTTCCTAAATCTGACAAATCACATTGATCGTCCCAAAGAAACACCCAGCTTAACCAATCATTTGCAATCTTAAGTTCTTCAAGATCGCTGTCAGGATAGGCAGATGCAGCTAATAAAAAGAAATTAGACTTACAAAATCGCTTATAAGTTGATTCATTGGCCAAGAGGTTGAAGCGAAGCACCCATTCAATACCGAGATCTTGCAAAACATCGATATGCCGATTGATTTGCATTGCAAATGGACAATACAAAGTAGGAAAAATTAATTCTTTCATAGAAAGTCTGTTAGTTAAATGTAATGAATAAACATCTGCGATCAGACCACAAAGGCAATAGCCTTTTTCAGAGTTGATGGCAGAGTTTTATGAAAAAAGTCACTGTAACAGCACGTTTTCTCAAGTATGGAACTCATACTGACCTCGCTTGTTGCGGTGCGTAAAGGTATTTGAATATTTTAAAACTTACTTGGCTATTGTTCAATATTTTTTAAAAAAAACATAACCGTAATTAATTACCTGTAATTATATTTTTTTGATAAGAATAGTTACATTTTGTTTATGTTCATTATAAATACTATTGACGAATTATAAAAATTAACTTATGGCATGGAAAATATTCTTTTGAACTAGCGCTATTTCTATAAAAAGACAAGGGTAATAACGAATAATTTCAGAAAATAATCTATTAAATTTTGGTAAAAACAATAGTTTTGTCTGTGGCGATCGCCCCAGTAAAAAACTATGAGCAATTTGGTATGAAAATGTTGCTGTTATCAGAGTTTTGGGAACTATAGAATTGTCAGATTGTAAATTTATCAGTCAGTCCGTTAAGAGAATAGAGGTGACTTGGTTGCAATTCGAGAGTCAATGATAAACAATTAAGAACGAGTAAAACTAATTTAAATACATGGATGATAAATCAAATATACAAATGTCTAATTTTCACGAAACTAATTTAATTTTAGTGGTTGACGATACTACTACCAACTTAGAAATTGTCTTAGACATTTTGACTAATGCAGGCTTTGAAGTTGTGACAGAAGTTAATGGAGAAAGGGCGCTAAAGCAAGTTGAATCTAGACTACCTGATTTGATTTTGTTAGATGTGATGATGCCGAAAATAGATGGCTTTGAAACGTGTAAAAAATTGAAACAAAATCCCGATACTTGTGATATTCCCGTAATTTTTATGACGGGAAATTCAGATACAGATAGTAAAATCAAAGGTTTAAGTATCGGTGCAGTTGATTACATCACAAAACCCTTTAACCAAGAAGAACTATTAGCTAGAATTAAAACCCATCTTCAATTACGAAATCTCACAAAAACTTTAGAAAAACGAGTTGCCCAAAGAACAGAAGCATTGTCTAAAGCACTAAAAGATTTACAAGAATCCCAACTCCAGCTTGTACAGACAGAAAAAATGTCTGCCCTTGGTCAATTAGTTGCAGGGGTTGCTCATGAAATTAATAATCCAGTTGGTTTCATTCATGGTAATCTCGGTCACGCTTGGGTATATTTCCAAGCCATGACTAAGCTAATTCAGCTTTATCAAGAGCATTATCCTCATCCAGTTGCAGAAATTCAAGAAGAAATTGCAGCGATGGATTTGCAGCACATGCTTTCCGATTTACCTAACTTGATGTCTTCTATGAAAGAAGGTGTTCAACGGATTCGCAACATCAGTACCAGTCTGCGAAACTTTTCGAGAGCAGATAGCGATCGCAGCTAATAATCTAGGGTATGCGAAAGTAAAATTGCAAGATACCATAGCAGAGGGTGCTTCTGGATGCAGAGTTATTGTTTATTTAAAATTTACTCCAGAAGCGGAAGATGCAGAAGGTCGAGAATACTTTAGAGGATTAGAGTCTGTCTAAAATAACCCCAGCATACCAACTCTGGTGTAGATCGGTGAACTGTAGTCCAACTTGAAATTGCAAGCCTCATGACTCCTGAACAATTTCTTGAACTTGCCAGAGTTTTACCAGAACCTTTACTTCTGGTGACTAGTGAGGGTCAAGTCTTAGCTACCAATCAACCACTAGCAGATATGCTGAGATTACGCCGTCAGGAGCTGCAAGGGAAAATGCTCTTTGATTGGGTAACTGAGTCTGCCAACGATATTATAAAGTACCTGCAAGCTTGTTCTACTAGCAGAGCAATGATTTTAGGTTCTTTAACTTTACGTACAAATGATGGGCAAACATTAATATGTCGTACTCAAGGAGCAGTTATTCAACCTTGGTCTGCTGAATCGTTAGCTTTAATTCTTTTGCGCTTAGAAAATAGAACCGTAGCCAGCAATAATTTCGTCCTTCTAAACCAAAAAATTGATGAGTTAGCAAAAGAAGTTCAAAAACGTAAACAGGCTGAATTAGAACTTCAAAAAGCGAATGAAGAACTAGAAATTCGGGTTGAGGAACGTACAACTGCTTTACAAGAAACATTAAACGAACTACAACTTACCCAAACTCAGCTTATACAAGCTGAGAAAATGTCTAGTTTAGGGCAGATGGTCGCTGGTATTGCCCATGAAGTTAATAACCCCATCAGTTTTATTTATGGTAACCTTCACTACGCTCATAAATACACTCAGGATCTACTAAATTTGTTGAAAAAGTATCAACAAATTTGCCCCAATCCCCCTCTAGAAATTCAAAAAGAAATAGAAGAAATAGACTTGAATTTTCTGATTCAAGACATAACTAAACTCTTCCAATCTATGACGAGCGGAACACAGCGCATTCAAGAAATTGTTAAATCATTGCGAAATTTTTCCAGACTTGATGAAGCCGAACTTAAGCAAGTCAATATCCACGAAGGAATTGATAGTACTTTAATGATTTTGGATCATCGGCTGCAAGCTACACATGAGTGCCCAGAAATCAAGGTCATTAAAAAATATGGGCAATTACCTAATGTGACTTGCTACCCCGGTCAACTCAATCAAGTGTTTATGAATATCCTTGCTAATGCGATCGATGCACTGGAAAAATCGGCACTCAATGGTCGGTGGTCAGCAGTCAATTCCAAAACAACTGACAATCCCCAAATTCAAATTACAACTGAAGTAATCGATGAAAACTGGGTAGTGGTTAGTATTACCGATAATGGTTTGGGAATCAATGAACAAGTTCGCTCAAAGCTATTTGACCCATTTTTCACTACTAAACCCGTGGGCAAAGGTACTGGGTTAGGTCTATCTATAAGTTATCAAATTATCGTGGAAAAACATGGCGGACAACTTAGCTGTTTTTCTACTCCGGAAAAAGGTGCAGAATTTGTAATTAAGATACCTGTTAACTCATAGTATTTTAGATTTTAAATTTTGGATTGTAAATAGTGGTCTGGATCTCAATTTAGTGAATCTCAATTGAAAAACGCCTGGTTGCTAATTAGCAAACAGGCGCTTCTTTAATAGCACAAAGTTTTATTGAGATTCAGATTGTTAAATCTTAGCAGTCGAATCAACTGAGGGTTGAGACTGACTTACTGAATCTACTTTTGGTGCAAGTCGTAGATTTTGTGCTTGTGCAGCGCTATTGACTGTTGCTTGCAAAATTGCAGTGTGGGAGATGGAATTGTTAGCCAGTGTAAATAGTGGATTTGACAAAATCCCTCCAATGGAAGTGGCGATTAAAGCGACCACCAAGCCAACTTGCAAAGGTCTAAATCCAGGCAAATTCCAACGTATTGGGGGATAATTCTTCACTGCATCGGACATTTCATGGGGTTCTTTGACTACCATCATCTTGACTACGCGAATGTAGTAGTAAATGGAGACGACGCTAGTAACTAAGCCGAGCAAGACTAATCCATAAAGACCTGCTTGCCAACCAGCCCAAAACAAGTAAATTTTGCCAAAAAACCCAGCTAATGGTGGAATACCGCCCAAGGAAAGCAGGGAGATACTCAACCCCAGTGTTAGGAGTGGGTCTTTTTGATATAGTCCGGAGTATTCGGCAATCTGGTCGGTTCCTGTCCGCAAGGAGAACAGAATGATGCAGGTAAAGCCGCACAGGTTCATGAACAAATAGACCAGGAGGTAAAATATCATGCTGGCGTAACCTGCCTGTGTGCTAGCAATTAAGCCGATCATCACAAACCCAGCTTGGGCAATGGATGAATAAGCTAGCATCCGTTTCATGCTGGTTTGGGCGAGGGCGACTACGTTACCCAAAATCATGCTGAGAACGGCCAGAGCAGTGAAGACAAACTTCCACTCTTCAGCTACAAGGGGGAAGGCTGTTGTCAGCAAGCGGATAGCTAGAGCAAACCCAGCTGCTTTAGAACCCACAGATAAAAAGGCTATTACTGGGGTGGGAGCGCCTTCGTAAACGTCTGGTGTCCACTGGTGGAAGGGTGCGGCGGAGATTTTAAAGCCAATACCTGCGATCGCAAAAACCAGAGCAATCACTAAACCTAAAGATTGACCAGCCTTGGCTGTGGCAATGCCAGTGGCGATCGCACTTAGTTCAGTTTGTCCACCTGATAATCCATACAGCAATGATACACCGTACAAAAATACTGCTGTACTGGAAGCTCCAATTAACAGGTATTTCAGCGCCGCTTCGTTGGAGCGGGGGTCACGCTTGGTATAACCTGTTAGCAAGTAAGAGGATATACTCAGGGTTTCTAGGGAGATGAAAATCATTACCAACTCACTAGCCCCGGATAAAAACATTCCTCCAAGGGTAGCTGTCAGCAAAATACCGATGAATTCGGCTAAAGCGGTGCCACTCTGCTCAATGTAGCGAATTGACATCAATATAGTAAAAGCGGCAGACAAGGCAATAACACCGCGAAAGATTATACTGAGGTCGTCACCAATGAAGGCACCAGTAAAAGAGATGGGATTGGAAGCATCCCATTGAAAATACAGGGCGACAATGGAAGTCACTAAACCCGCGATCGCTAGATATCCAATCCAGCGCGAGGATGTACGCCCCAAAATTAAATCAACAATCAAAACCCCCAAGAGGGTGAGAATTATAATCCCCTCTGGTAAAATCGTTCCAGCATTTAACTGGGATGCAAGATTAGCAAAATCCATGAGATGTATAGGTTTTGGGGATTAGACATTAAGGCTAACTCTGTTCATTCTATCTATTGTTCTTTACCAAAATTGCATTGAAAAGAAGAATTCAGAATTCAGAATTCAGGAATCAGAATCAGAAAGTGGAGTAATAACTATGGCTACCATCAAATTAAATTATGTTTAAGTCTAGGATTGGCTCCTTTGCAAGTCAACATTCATATCTAAGAGGATGTTTGAAAAGTTTTAGGGAGTCAAAAATTAAGCCAATCGCTTCACCATAATACGGATCATTGCAAGGTAGATAAAAGTTTCTGAGGTTTCGGGCAATAATTCATAATCTCTGACCAA
>JAESFX010000260.1_pt1 | contig 33093 bp, 19 predicted proteins | sample 9269501 | NCBI WGS metagenome assembly JAESFX01 (sample SAMN14515570, study PRJNA621655) | algae metagenome | isolation source: Desmonostoc geniculatum HA4340-LM1 and co-occurring heterotrophs from cave... | place: USA: Maniniholo cave, Kauai, Hawaii | collected 2009-07-28
TCTTGTGTTTGTTGGGGGTTGAGTGTGTATGCTTTTTCGCTGATTTGTTGGAATTGTGTCCCGATTTCGACTGTGATGATTTGTTGATTATTTTCTGATAGCTGTTTAACTAGTTCTTCTCCTAGTCCGCTTTCATCCATGAATACTAACGTCCATGATTTTTGATTTGTCAATTCTCCTTGTTCTAGATGCACTGGTAGAACAGATGGCTTCCAAATAGGTTGATAAAACCAGTCGGCGATATCCGGCTTTTTATCCAGTGAGACTTGAGTAACATGATTATCCTGTGCTTTTCTTTGTGGTTCAATCCAGTAACGTTGTCTCTCAAAAGGATAAGTCGGAAGGGGAAGGCGATCGCGCCGTTGATGGTGATAAAATCCTGACCAGTCTATTTGTACTCCATGCAGCCAAAGTTGACCCAAACATCTGTACAACAACTCCATATCTAATTGAGTTTGTTGAGGATGAGGTAAAGAATTCAATATCAACTGTTGTGGCTGTTTTTCTGGATGTCGCCCTGCTAACTTACTCAAAATCCAACCAGGCCCGACTTCCAATAAAATTTGTGTTGGCTGTTGTAATAATAGTTCCAAGCCTTGGGCAAAGCGTACAGTTTGCCGCAGATGAGTAGCCCAGTAGTGAGGATTTGTCGCTTCATCGTCTGTAATCCAAGAACCAGTAACATTAGAAATAAAAGGAATTTGAGGTAGTTGCAGATTAATTGTATTTACAGCCTGGGTAAAGGGTGTCAAAATTGGCGACATGATATGAGAATGGAAAGCACCAGATGTATGCAACTGCCGACAATCTACGCCTTGACTGAGAAGTTTTTCTTGGAATGCGGCAACTGCATCCTCACTACCAGAAACCACACAATTATTAGGTGTATTAATCGCTGCAATTGAAAGTTCTGGGAGTAATATCTCAGACACTTGCTCATAGGGCAATGGCACAGCCAGCATTCGACCTGGTGGTAACTGCTGCATGAGTTTTCCTCTAGTTGCTACGAGGAATAACGCATCTGACAAAGAAAAGACACCTGCAATGGTGGCAGCGACATATTCACCGATACTATGACCAATCATCGCCGTTGGATGTATGCCCCATTTCATCCATAACTGAGCAACGGCGTATTCTGTGACAAATAACGCCACTTGAGTAATTGCCGTTTGTTGTAATTGTTCGCTAGCCGTTTGAATTTGTTCGGGGTTGGGGTAAAGGAGATGACGGATATCTAAACCCAGGTGTGGTTTGAGAATCTCTGCACAAGTGTCTACATGCTCTTGAAATGTCGGTTCCTCTTCATAGAGTTGTCGCCCCATGTTCAGATACTGGCTACCTTGTCCGGGGAACATGAATACTACTGGGCGATGACCAGTTTGTGGAGTGTGGGTAAAAACTTTTTCTGGGTCTAAAGATTCGAGTAGATTGATTGCATTTTCTGTGTTTTGGCAGACTACTAGGCGACGATAGTCAAAAGCCCGACGACCAACTGCCAAAGTGTAAGCTGCATCTGCTAGTTTGATGTCTGGATGCAACTGAAAGTGATTTGCTAAATTTGCGGTTGCTGTTTCTAAGGCACAACTGGTTTTGGCTGAGATTAGGAGTAATTGGTAAGGTCGGGATGGACTAGAAGGTTCAATTGCTGGGGCTTCTTCGAGGATGATGTGGGCGTTAGTACCACCAACGCCGAATGAACTGACTCCGGCGCGGCGGGGAGTGCCGTTAGTTTTCCACTCTGATAACTGGGTGTTGACGTAGAAGGGGCTATTGTCGAAGTCAATTTCTGGATTGGGTTGTTCAAAGTGTAGGCTCGGTGGAATCATTTTGTGTTTGAGCGCTAGCACTGTTTTGATTAATCCTGTCACTCCTGATGCTGAACCAAGGTGTCCGCAATTTGTTTTCACTGAACCAATTGCACAGAAAGCTTTGTCAGAAGTACTTGTACGAAAAACTTCTGTCAGTGCGGCAATTTCAATGGGGTCGCCTAAGTTTGTTCCGGTTCCATGAGCTTCTATGTAGGTGATCGTTTCCGGAGGAATGCCTGCAATAGACTGAGCTTCTGAGATGACTGCTGTCTGACCATCTATGCTTGGTGCTGTATAGCTAAGTTTTAAAGAACCATCGTTATTTATTGCTGAACCTTTAACGATCGCGTGAATGCAATCTCCTTGTGCGATCGCATCTGTTAACCGCTTCAGAACAACAATTCCTATGCCATTGCCAAAAACAGCTCCTTTTGCTTTGGCATCAAAGGCTCGGCAGTGTCCATCAGGAGAAGCAACTCCACCTTCTTGATACAAATACCCACTTTTTTTAGGCACTGTAACTGAAACGCCACCAGCTAGAGCAATGTCGCATTCCCCATTGAGCAAGCTCTGGCAAGCCAGATGAATAGCTACCAGTGAAGTTGAACAGGCGGTTTGAACAACTACACTAGGCCCTTTTAAGTTGAGTTTGTAGGAAATTCTTGTAGATAAATAATCTTTTTCATTTCCCAGTAAAGTCTGGAAATTAGTTTGATAATCTATAGAACCAAAACTAGGATAAATGTTATTAAGTAAATAAGAGTTGTTTTCTGTACCTGCATAAACTGCAATCGAACCCTGGTAATTTTGGGTGTCGTAACCAGCATTTTCTATTGCTTCCCAGGCAGATTCCAAAAAAATTCTGTGTTGCGGATCTATGATTTCAGCTTCTTTCGGACTGAACCCAAAGAATTCAGCATCAAACAATTCGATATCTGACAATATGCCCTTTGCTTTTACGTAATTGGAGTCACTTAATAAAGCGGCATCTACACCTGAATAAAGTAGTTCTTGTTCGTTAAAAAATGAAATAGCTTCAACACCATCTTGCAGATTATTCCAAAACTCATCACTATTTTTTGCTCCTGGTAATCGACATGACATACCGATGATGGCTATTTCTAAATTATTATTCATAATAATTATTTTTTACTGCCTAAGCATTTGTGATAGTAGTTGCTGATGTTTTATTTTCTAGCAATAATTAGCTAGCCAATATAGTTATGTTTAATTATCTTGACTAATTAGCTGTTGTTTGAGCGATATTTTTGCCTGGTTTGTCTTTGTTGATCTCTAGAATTTTTCAAATTATTACGAGATTCAGCACGGTTATGTCCTTTTTGAGCAGCAGTTTGTGTACTCTGCTCCTGACTGATATACTGAGCAAAAGAGTTTATGGTCGGTGATTTAATCATTTCAAAAATTGATAGTTCTTGATCAAAAATTTCTTGCAATTTAACTTGAGTTCTAACTAGGAGTAATGAATTACCTCCTAGTTCAAAAAAATTGTCATGAATTCCCACCTTTTCTATTTGCAGTATCTGTTGCCAAACCGCAGCAATCAGATGTTCAGCCTCAGTCTGAGGTTTTACATAAGCTATATTTTTATGCAGGCGAATGCTTTTTGGCGTAGGCAAGGCACGACGATCCACCTTACCGTTAAGTGTCAGTGGTAAAGCATCTAGAAGCATAAAATCAGAGGGTATCATATACTCAGGCAGTTTTTTATAGAGAAAATCATGCCACTCTGCGGGCTTAATCTCTCTTAAATCATCTGTACTTTCCGTTGAATTGGAAACAATATATGCTACTAGTTGTTGATTATTTATTGACTCTGCGATCGCAGTGACTACCACTTCTTTGATAGAGGGATGCTGTTGCAGGGCGGCTTCAATTTCTCCCAACTCAATACGATAGCCATTGACTTTAACTTGAAAATCTTCACGCCCCAGAAACTCAATGTTGCTATCTGGTAAATACCGACCCAAATCACCAGTTTTGTACAACTTCTCTTGAGTTTGAGGATGAATTATAAAGCTGGAATTAGTCTTTTCTTCATTTCGCCAATAACCTTGAGCTAAACCAATTCCACCAATGTAAAGCTGTCCAGTAACCCATACAGGACATTGTTCTAAGGCTTGATTCAGCACATAAAAGCGTTGGTTTGCCATTGGACGACCGTAGGGAATGCTTTTCCAACTGGGGTCAATTTCTTCTATGGGATAGAGAATTGACCAGATAGAAGCCTCCGTAGCACCACCTAAACTAACTATCTGCACACCCTCAGACAAGGCTCGAATCTGGTTAGGTAAGGGAAGGGGCAACCAATCACCACTCAACAAAACCAACCGCAGCGATCGCGCCAGTGTTCTCTGACAACCGACGGTATAATCTACCAGCATTTGCATCAAGGCTGGTACTGAGTTCCAGACTGTGATCTGTTGTTCTACCATTAACTGCACCCAGTTAGCTGGATCTTTTGTTGAAGCAGCATCAGGGATGACAATTGTGCCTCCCGCCGCTAAAGTGCCAAAAATGTCATATACAGACAGGTCAAAACTTAAGGAAGATAGCGCAAATACCCGGTCTTGCTGATTTATCTGGAAACGCTGGTTAATATCAAGGATAGTATTAACCGCACCGCGATGGTCAATCATTACCCCTTTTGGCAAGCCAGTGGAACCGGAGGTGTAGATGACATAGGCTAAATCATCAGGTCGCTGTACCCACAAAGGCGATGAAAAGGAACTAGGTGATTCATAGGTATCCACACACAAGCGTGTGAGATTCTCTGGCCAGTCTAAACAAGTATCAAGCTTCGATTGAGTAAGTACCCACTGAACTTCTGTTTGCTCCAAAAGATACCATCGGCGCTCCCTGGGGAGATCGGGGTCTATGGGCACGTAAGCAGCACCGGAGGCCAGAATACCCAATGTAGCTACAACTTGTTCCCAGCCTTTCTCCATGACTATTGCTACCAATTGGTTGGGACGAGCGCCGAGTTCTCGCAGTTGTTGCCCTATTTGATGAGCGCGAGTACTTAACTCTTGGTAGCTAAGGGTGCGTTGACTAGTCACTACAGCCGCTTGCTGTGGATACTTATCTACTTGTTCAAAAAACAAAGTATGAAGTAAGGCAGCTTCGGGAACAGGTGCAAAAGTAGCGTTAACAGCTGCCAATTGCTCAATTTGTCTAGCTGGGAGCAATTCTCTTGTAGGTGCTTGCCACAGTTCTTCCTCTTGAGCTAAACGCTCAAGAAAATCACAGTAAGCGGTACACATCTCATCCAACAGCCCCACGGGAAAAAGTTCATCAACAGCATCTAAATCAACAACTAAGGTTCCGCCAATTTCATTAACTTGGATGTCTAGATAAACTTGGGGTGTTTGACTGATGTTGTAAACAACTTCTCCCAGCTTATGAATAGATGATAATTTTTCGCTGGTGGTGTCTCGGTTAATACCATCATTAATTAGGGTGCTGGTGAAAATAACTGGCATCAGCACTCCAAAAGAGCGCTTTTGGATACGAGCTAATTCTCGCAAAACTTGCACACCACTGAAATAACGGTGATCGAAGTCGTCCCAAAGCTGTTTTTGGATGCGCTGCGATCGCACAAGAAAAGATTCGCTCTTTGAGTTGTCTACCTCTAATAAAGTCAATGAAGTAAAATCTCCGGCAATTTGATTCACTTGCGGATGTAAGGGTAGGCGATTAAAAAGTGTCAGATTCAGGGTAAATCTGGGGCTTTTACTCCAAACGGTGAGAATTTCAGCAAAAGCAGCTAGTAGTAATCCAGAAGGACTTAAACTTGCTTCAGTAGTTCGCTTTTTCAGACAACGCCATTTATCTGGGTCTAATTTCCTCGTTCGGTGTACAAAATGGGGGTATTTTACAGCAGCCAGATTTTTCTCTAAAGGTAGTTCTGGGGACGGTGGTAATGTGGGAATCCGGCGCAACCAATACTCTCGTGAACTTTGGTACAGTTGGGAATCACGTAAGGCAATTTCGGCTAATACATAATCCCGAAATGACACTTCTAAAGGCGGCAATAAAATCTCATGATTTTGGATTAATTCAATCAATTCTCCGAGAATTATATCAAAACTCCAAGCATCGCCAATCAATATATCTAAACTCAGGCAAAGTCTGACTTTATTATCTTCTAACTGGGCTGCTTGAATTTCAAATAAAGGCCATTGGTCAGCAGGTATTACTTGATGTGATAATTGCTCACGCAGTTGGTTCAACTGGGAAGCAACTATTTCCGAATTTTGCTTTCGTAAATCTAATACTTTAATCTTATAAGCAGGCACTTCCTGCAAAATTTGCTGTTGTCCATCGGGTCGAATTACTGCCCTTAGCATATCGTGGCGGCGAATTAGTTGCTGCCAAGCTTGTTCAAACCTGATTAAATCTAGATCGACAGTTTCAATCTCAAAATAAACATGAGTTGAAATATTGCTTAACTCAAATGCACCACTACGACCAACCCAATAAGCTTGTTGAACGTCAGTAAGTGGAAAAGGCTGATACAGATCGTCTGGATTAGGAACGATTGTAGGTAGTTTGTCTTGTGTTGATTTACCTTGAAAATCAGACTCAGCTTCACCACGCAAACGTTTTTCTAGTAGTGCTAGTTTCACAGGTGAAAGTTGGGACTTAAGTGTGGAGTTTTTTTCTTGTGAAGACATTTTTTATCTCGATTATTAACAAATAACTTATTGGCTATATAAATCAGCAATTATTTTTGAACATTTTATCTGCTTTATTTTTTAGTGTACTTTACAGCTAGTTCTATTCATTTTTATTCATGATTTGTATGAAATTGCTGTGTACTTAAATAATTTCTATTTTCATGTACTCAGGGAAAGATTGGATTCGCTTTAAGTCATTTTGCAAAATTACCAAATCGCCTCTTTGTTCAATTTCCTTAAACCCGGCAAATTTATAGGCAATATACATCATGCGATTGCGATTATTAGAAACGAATTCCGCATAGAGACTGACATGATTTTCTTGAGCCAGCTTAATTACATAGTTCAGCATAACTGTACCTACACCTCTGGACATGACGCGACAAGACATAAGCAAGAGCTTAATCGTCCACTGGCTAGTTTGACATTCTATAAGAGCCAAACCAATTTGACCATAACTGCCATACTTATCTGCTAAACTGGCAATTAGCAATTTGTGTTTTTTTGATTGCCGAATATCATTGAGTTCATCATAGGAGTATGTATAACCAGTTGTATTTAGTTGGTTTGTTCGGACTGTTAATTCTTCTGCTCGCTGCAAATCTTCTTCTTTCGCTGAAGTTATAGTGAAATTCATTTGCAGAGTTGCTAAAAATTCTTCTGATGTGCCGACGAATTCTTGTTCTGCATTCTGTCGCTGAATATCACTAATATACATCAACCTTCTATTTTTTGAATCTTCCGTAATAAAACGTGGATTCATCTCCGGCATATCTAATAAATATGTCAGGTCAGCTGCATTAATACAGAGGATATCCGGCAAGGAAAACTTTACTTCTTCTAACTCAAATAACTGGTCATCGATAAAAGCAATTGTATCTATGCTAATATTAATTGATTTAGCTATTTCTGTTAAAGAACTTGCTTTAGAGTTCCAATTTATTTGCGGGTAGAGGAAACAATCCTGTAAGCCAAACTCTTGAAGTTTTTTTGTTGCCACATTGTAATCGTTTTTGCTGGCGATAGATTGTAATATGCCTCGACTATCCAAGGTTTTAATAATATTGACTATACTATCTCGAAGTGAAACATCTTGATCCTCTAACAGCACACCCTTCCATAGGGTGTTATCTAAATCCCAAACCACACATTTAATAAATTTTATATTCTCTTGTTTATTATTTAATAATTCGCTTTTTACACTAATCATTTTTTACATCCTTGTTGCTAACTTTGGAGGCATGATAGGGCTAACAGGTGTTGATAAATATTGCTGATACCCGTAATCTGCAATGGTAATTTGTTGAATCTGCGTGCTACCTTCAATGATTTCCATTATTTTTGCATCTCGCAAATACCTTTCCACTGGGTATTCACTACTACATCCATTACCGCCATGAATTTGTACAGCATCATTTGCTATCTGGTTAGCAATTTTTGATGAAAAATATTTAGCAATTGATGTTTCGATGATCGAACTTGGATCGCCAATTTCTTTAAGATAACCAGCTTGATAGCAAAGCAATCTTGCGGCTTTAATATTAGCTATCATCTCAGTGATCATTTGTCTAATTAATTGGTGTTCTTTAATATAAACGCCGAACTGCTGGCGCTGACTCGTATACTGAATACAAGCTGATAAGCTTGCTTGTGCAATACCTATACAACCCCATGCCACACTATATCTGCCATAATCTAGTGCAGAAGCAGCTATGTATGAAAAACCAAATCCTTGCCTTCCTAAAAGGTTATCTGTGGGAATTTGACAATTATTCAGATGCAATTCTGCTAACATGGAAGCGCGAACACCTAACATCCCAGAAATTGGCTTGATGTCAAATCCTGGACTATTTTTTTCAACTAAAAAGGCAGATGGTTTTCCTTCACATTGGGCAAATACCAAAAATATATCTGCAATTTGTCCATAGGTAATCCATTTCTTTTGACCATTTAAAATGTAAGAATCACTAGCAACTGTTGCGGTTGTTTCCACACTTTTGGCATCACTACCTACATTTGGTTCGCTTAAAGCGAAAGCAGCAATAATTTCACCAGATGCTAATTTGGGAAGCCAATGCTCTTTTTGAGATTTACTACCCCATTTATAAATAGCATGAGCAACCATAGAATTAACTGTCAACAAACTACGCAACGAAGAACATCCTCTGCCAATTTCTTCGTTAAGAAGACCATAAGTAATCATATCCATACCTGTACCACCAAATTCTTCGGGTAACAAGGCACTAAGATAGCCACGTTGAGCTAATTTTTCGATTAGTTTTGGAGGAGTATATTCTTGGCGATCGCATTGTCGAGCAGAAGGAACTATTTCCTCATCTACGAAAGCTCTAAATTCATCTTGAGCGCTTTTTTGTTGAGCAGTTAATTCCATAAGTATTTGTTATTGAGGAAATATTTGTATCAGCTACTAACAAGTGTAGTCATCATTTTACGTTCGATTAAATTTGTCATGGCATTGATAGTTTTAAAGTTTTCAAAATCCAGGTCTTCATTTTCAACTATAATTTGGAACTCTTTTTCTAGAAATAAAACCAGTTGCATAGCAAACATGGAATTGACGAACCCAAGAGAAAAGATGTCTTCGTCTTCCTGTAAATTATGATTGCCGAAAAATTGAGATAAGAATTTTTGGATTTCTTCTTTAGTTTCTTTCATATTGACCTAAATAAATTACTTTCATTTATACAGCAGATTTGATGTTCGTTAACTACACAACCTGGATCTAAAAGCCAAGGATAAAGCTTGTTTTACTCCTGAATTCTGACTCCTGAATTCTGAGTTATGTTGTATGTATAGAAACCTTGTCCGCTTTTTTGACCATGTAACCCTGCATCTACCATTTTTTTAAGTAAAGGGCTTGGTCGATATTTGCTATCATTGAAGCTTTCATACAAAACTTCAATGGAAAATAAAATTGTATCTAAGCCAATCAAATCGGCTGTTTCTAATGGCCCCATTTTGTGATTGAAACAGGTTTTAAAAATCTTATCTACATCTGCTGCTGAAGCAACTTGATCTTGAACTAAAAAGATAGCTTCATTAATTGTCAACATTAATACACGGTTAGAAACAAACCCCGGTGAGTCATTTACTATGATGCATTCTTTGCCCATCTGACTCAAGAAGTTTTTAGCTATTTCGATGGTTTCATTAGATGTGTGATGCCCGCGAATCATTTCTACCATTGGTTTTAGTGGCACGGGGTTCATAAAATGAATGCCAACAACTTTATCAGCACGCTTGGTGACTGAGGCAATACGAGTGATGGGTATGGCTGATGTATTAGCAGCAAATACAGTTTTTTGAGAGCAAATTAAATCTATCTGCTCATACACTCTTTTCTTAATATCCCATTTTTCGGTGACATTTTCAATTAAAAATTCTGCATCTTCTAAAAATTTATAATTTGTCGAATATTTAATTTTCTGGATAACATTGTCAGAATTGTCAGATTGTTTACTTTTATTGAAAAAACCTTGAAAACGGATATTATCTCTGATTTCCTGTTTGGCTTTTTCCAAAACATTCTCAGAAATATCTAATAAAATCACCTGATGCCCTGTTTGAGCGAGATTTTGAGCTACCCCAATCCCCATAACCCCGGCTCCAATAACACCGACTGTTTGAATTTTCATGATTAATTACCTTCTGAATAAACTTTGCTATCCAGGACATATCTAAGTACAACATTTCATTAATTCTTAGCGAATTCTCTGCGCTCCTACCCTGCGGGAAGGCGTTCGCGTAGCGTCTCGTAGAGAAGCGCCTATGCGTTTAAATTTCAACCCTTATGCAAAGCTGTACTAAGTAGCTAGGCGTAAATAAATTAAAGTTTGTAGTCAGGATTTTAGTCCTGATAATCCTGACTCAGCGATGAATCGCTCACTACAAACTAGGATTATATTTCAATAGAGTTCAGTTAAGGCTAAGTAGGTGAGCGTCGTCATTTGTCCTTTTTTATTTGTGATTGTAAGGGTTTTAAGCGGGTTTGCTTTTTCGTAACATAGTTTAGTTTCTTCCCGCCTATCTACTTAGCACTCTTTTTCAAAATCATTTTTTTAACTAACCGCAGAGGTGCAGAGAACACAGAGAAGAAAAAATTTCTTAACTGAACTCTATTGGATTATATTTGATGTTTAATTATGTCTACCTCCTAACAATCTGTTTGTTCTAAGTGGTTTTTCCAAAAGAGATTTTACAATTTAGTTTTTTTGCAAAATCAAATTTGCTTCTTCTTCTGTTAATTCGTCTAATTCTTCAATGAGAATTTTTTCGATAACTACAGCTAATTCTGCTACGGTAGGTGCTTCATAGAGAAAACGTAGAGGTACTTCTATCTGAAAATTTTCACGAAGCTGTTTTATCAGTACGCTTCCTGTTAAAGAATCTCCGCCTAGAGCAAAGAAGTTGTCATGAATACCCACTTCCTCAAATCCCAAAAATTTCTGAAAACTTTCAGCAATCTTTTGCTCTAGCTCATTACTCGGAGCTATGTAGATATTTTTGAGTTCTGGTCGTTGGCGGATCGGTTTTGATATGTCAGTCTTTTGTAAGGCTTTGAGAGAAAGTTTTTGCTCAACTTTAGTTAAAAGAGTCGGTAAATCATGGGTTGATACGACTATCTGAGGCACTTTGCTATTTTCTAGAATACGTTTAAACGCTTCAATTCCCTCAGATACTTTCATGCCATCTCTAATACTTTCTCCTGTAATTTCCTTGTATTTGGCTGTAAAAGAAACTGCTGCACCAATACCACTCCATCCATCCCAGTTAATACTTCTGATGAATGTGCTATCTCTTCTAGAGATGTTGTAATGAGCAAAAGCGTCAAGAAAGGCACTTTCAGCAACGTAGTCTACCTGACCTGCTAACGGCTCATAAGCATATATTGATGAAAATAGGAAAAAGAAATCGAGTTTGATATCTTTGAAAAGATTATTGAGTATTCGTGTTCCCTTGACTTTAGGGCCAACATCAGCGCCAAGTGCTTCTTTTGTTCGGCGTTGAATCATGGAGCCTCTGGGGATGAATGCGGCGTGAATTACTCCATGAATTTGACCAAAATGATCATAGGCTTTAGCGATCGCCTCTGACATCTGTACCTGGTCGGTAACATCAGCATTTAGTACCAATACCTCTGCACCCAAGGCTTCTAGGTTTTGGATTTTCCGAATTTTGCGGCTGTTCTCATCTTGCTCATCGTGTGTGGCTAACCACTGTAACCACTCTTGTTTTGCTGGAAAAACTGTACGTCCTGTCAGTATCAGTTTGGCTTTTGCGGTCTGTGCTAGGTATTCTGCCAGGGTTAGACCAACGCCTCCCAAGCCACCTGTAATTAAATATACACCCCCTTTTCGGAAGCAGGGTTTTTCTTCAACACTCTGTTCCAACTGCACTGGTTCAAAGGTCTGCACCCAGCGATGAATCCCACGGTAAGCAACAATTTGCTCGGAGGTTTGGGTAGTAAATTCTGTGAGTAATTGGTTTACTAATTCTGACTCTTCCCAACTGTTTGCTTGGGGAATAACAACATCAATGCTACGACATTTAATATTCGGATACTCCAATGGAATAACCTTACAAGGGCCAAGAATTAAGGCTTTTTCTGGACAAAGTTCTTCTGAACCTGTCACTGCTTGCATATTATTTGATACAATCCCAATTTCTAAGGATGTTGTTAAATTTTGTTCTCCAAGTGCTTGGGCGAGAAACAGCAAACTGTGAAATCCGACGTTTTCAGTTTCGTCAACGGTGGACGGTGTGACACTCCATGAGTGAAGAATCTTTTTTGGTGTGAAGTCTAACCCACGCAATTCTTTAAACAGCTTGTTGTAGTCATCCTGTTGTTGAGGATTGATTGTATACACGCCTTGGCTTTGTCTAGAAAATTGCTCGCCAATTTTTACAGTTATAACTTCCTCACCCGCAAGTTGGAGTCGCTTGACTATTTGAGCGCTCAAACCGCACTCATCGACAAATACCAAGTAATATCCTGATTGATTTGCCTGAACCTGGGATTTCAGGGGTGGTAACATCGAGCGTTTCCACGATGGAATGTAGAACCAATCAGTAATATCAGGTTTTTTTCCAAATAAGACTTGTGGGTTTTGGTTAATATTTCTGGGTTTAGAGGTGGCTGTAAATGCAGCAGGTTTTGATGGTGTTACTTGTGAAGAAGCTTGAGCTAGCAAAATATGTTGCCCAAAAGCATCAATTTCCGAGAAAGCTGCTACTTGAGTAAATCCATGCGATCGCAGTGCTTCTTGCCATTGTTCTTGTGATAAAAATGGATTACCTTGGCTACGTCCTGCATCTTCTACCGGATTCATCAATAAACCATCGGCTACATCAAACAATAATTGCGGTTGGGTAATTTCCCAAATGAACAACAAGCCTTCAGGAGCCAACAAAGAGCGAACATTATCTAGAGCTTCGCCAATATTTCGGACTACGTGCAGCACATTAACGGCAATCACCACATCAAAGGAGTGTTTTGAATAGCCTTGGTCGTTAAGAGGTCGCTCAATATCTAGAAAACCATATTCAACAAATGGATAATTTGCATACTTTTTCTCGGCTGTGTTCAGGAACCACCCGCCCACGTCGGTAAAAAAGTACTTGGTTTGCTCCGGTGGTAGCACCGCCAATAAATCCCCTGTAGCAATTCCTTGTCCGCCGCCAATTTCCAGGATTTTGAGGTTGACATCTGCTGGCAATGTCCTCACCAACTGCTCTAGAGTTGCCTGCATAATAGCTTTGTAGTAACCCACAGAGGGTAAATTCTGAATCGGAACTTCTTGTTCGTCAGCAAATTTAGCTACATGAAACTCTAAGGCTTCTTTTTCACCAATAAGTACAGTAGTGAGATTTTCGCCACAGCGTTGGAGAATGTCTACTGGTTCAGGGATATCTGCCCATTTAGCCCTAACTTCTGCTAACAAAGTATTTACAGAGTCAGTTGACAATGGCAGCAAGTTAGTAAATAACCCTTGTTCATCTTGCTGTAAGTGGCCTTGCTCAACTAAGATTTGCAACCATCGTGACCACAGTTGCCGATAATGAGGAATTATTCGACATTTTTCTAACAATTCTTCAAAAGAATACTTCTCGGATGGATTGTTAAACGCACCTAAACTTCTCAAAGTCTGATTGATGTAGGCAGTACACAAATTATCCATCCATAAATTTTGTTCTTGATAGGTTTGCTCGTCAAATTCCGACTTACTCTCATTTGCCTGCTTGTTACCAGCATTCACTAGGGATTGCCAAAGGTGTGATGCAGTTAGCTTTGGTTGTAAAGATTCGGGTGGATCGATCCAGTAACGTTGGCGTTCAAAGGGATAAGTTGGTAAGGGAAGACGATGACGACGCTCATCGGTATAAAATCCCGACCAGTCTACCTGCACACCACAGAGCCACATTTGACCCAATGTGTTGAGCAAGAATGCTAAATCTGACTGTAGTTCATAAGAATGGCGCAGAGAGGGTAGTACAACTTTATCTGTAACTTCTTCGCTCTCCAAGGACTGTAAAGTTAGACTGCTTAAAGTTTGTCCTGGCCCAACTTCCAATAAAATTGGGTGCTGTTCTTGCCACAAGTTATTTACCCCTTCGGCAAAGCGCACAGGCTGACACAAATGCTTTGTCCAGTAATTCGGATCTGTAGCTTGGGCGGCTGTAATCCAAGTACCTGTAACGTTGGATACATAAGGAATTTGTGGCGGTTGTAGCTTGAGTGTTTCAACTAGTTCGGTGAAGGAAGTAGCGATCGCCTCCATCATGTAAGAATGGAAAGCATGAGAAGTTTGCAAGCGCCTACAAGCTAAACCTTTTTCAGCTAATTGAGCAGCTAATTCATCTACAGCATCCGTAGCTCCCGCAACTACGCAAAGTTTTGCACCGTTAATCGCCGATAAAGACAGTTTCTTACCTAACAGAGGAAGCACCTCGGCTTCGGAAAGGGGAACAGCCAGCATTGCGCCTTCTGGCAACTGTTGAATCATTTGCGCTCTTTTGGCGACGAGAGTCAAAGTATCTTCTAAAGACAATACCCCGGCTATTGTTGCTGCGACATACTCACCAATGCTGTAACCAATCATGGCGACGGGGCGAATTCCCCACTCCATCCACAACTGGGCTAGGGCGTACTCTATGACAAAGATAGCTGGCTGGGTGAGATAGGTTTGATTGAGTTTTTGAGTGGCTACATCAAGTTGTTCTGTGTTGCGGCCAAGCATTTTGCGGAAATCGAGACGCGATTGAGCTACTTCTTTGGTGGAATTGGGCGGTAAGGAATTGTCTTCTGACTGATTTCTGTTGGGATAGAGGACATCTCTGACATCTATACCTAAAAGAGGTTTGAGGAATTCACAGCAGTAATCAACTTGCTTGCGAAATGTCGCTTCACCTTGATAAAGTTCCCAACCCATATTCAGGTAATGAGTACCTAACCCAGTAAACATGAAAGCGACGGGTCGTTCTCTCACTTCCTGAATGCTGTGGAAAACTCTTTTAGGGTCTTGCAGTGCGTTGACAGCATCTTCAATATCTTGACAAACAACCATCCGACAGTGGTCGAAAACCCGACGACCAACTTGGAGCGTATAAGCCACATCAGGCAAGTTAATATGAGGATGCTGCTTGAGGTGTTCAATCAAGTTTGTGGTGGCTGTATCTAAAGCTGAACTGGTTTTAGCAGATAACAGTAACAAGTTATATGCCCGCTTGGTTGCAGAAGTTTCAATTGGTGGCGCTTCTTCTAAAATTACGTGGGCATTAGTTCCGCCAAAACCGAAGGAACTAACCCCAGCGCGACGGGGGGTACCGTTGGCTTGCCACTGCGAAAGTTGATTATTAACGTAAAACGGACTATTCTCAAAATCTATCTGGGGGTTAGGAGACTCGAAGTTTAAGCTGGGTGGTAACACCTTGTGGTGGAGTGCTAGGGATGTCTTAATCAAGCTGGCAATCCCCGCTGCTGCGTCTAAGTGTCCAATATTTGTTTTGACTGAGCCAATTGCACAATAGCCTTTTTTATCAGTCCCGGCTTGGAAAGCCTGTTTGAGCGCTGCGGCTTCGATGGGATCGCCCATCGGTGTTCCAGTTCCGTGGGTTTCTATGTAGGTAATTGTTTCTGGCTCTACTTCAGCCATAATTTGAGCAGAGCGAATTACTTTTGCTTGGGCATTTTCACTAGGTGCCGTGTAGCTAACTTTGTGGGCACCATCGTTATTAATAGCTGAACCTTTAATAACTGCATAAATATAATCTCCATCGGCGATCGCATCTTCTAGACGCTTCAGGACAACCACACCGACACCATTACCCCCAATTGTGCCATTAGCACGAGCATCAAAGGCGAAGCAATGCCCATCAGGAGAAACACCTTCTGGACTCAAGGTATTTTCATTTTGGGGAGTTTTGACTGCAACTCCAGCCGCCAATGCAATGTCACATTCGCCACTTAGCAAACCTTTGTAGGCTAAATGAACTGCAACTAATGAACTTGAACAAGCTGTTCCTACGCTCACACTTGGGCCAGTGAGATTTAATTTGTAAGAAACGCGGGTAGGTGCATAATCTTTGTCAGATGCTAACAGAGTGGGAAAGTATCCTAAATATTCCTTCAAATTGTTAGGAATAAGATTATAAAGTAGATAAGTACTGCTCCCTATTCCTCCGTAAACTCCGATGGGTCTTTCTTCTCTTTCGGAATCATAGCCTGCTTTTTCTAAAGCCTCCCAAGCGCACTCTAACAAGAGGCGATGTTGTGGATCTATCATTGCCGCTTCTATGGGACTAAAGCCGAAAAATGAAGCGTCAAACTGTTCAATATCCTTTAAAATGCCACCTGCTTTAATTTCTTGAGTAGAACCATTAGACTTGGGATCTAATCCCTGGTTATCTACTTTGGGAAAAACTGAAATAAATTCGGATCCTTTTACCAAATTTTCCCAAAAACTCTCAATATTATTGCTACCAGGAAAACGCCCAGAAATCCCAATTACTGCTACCTCTAACCCGTTTTGTTCAAAATTCATATTTCTTAGTTGTTGAATAAATGACGTTGTTTCTATCGCTCGGTTATAATTTTTTGACTAGAACGGATGACAAATAAAGATATTGTCAACCAAAGGATACACTCAGTCTTAATTTTGGTTAACCAGTGATTTAATGATTTATTTGTAGAGAGGAAATTTTTCAAGCACCGATTCAGCGCTTCTTTAGCATTTGCTTGAGGCGATGATTACCCATTTTAATTTTCTGCTCTAACTCAGATTTTTGCTGTTGCAATGATGAAGTCTGTGTTTCTGAGCTTAAATATTTAGCGAATGACCGAATGGTTGAGTATTTATACAACTCAGTTAATGATACACATTCTAACTCATTGGGTAAAATTTTTCTCAAATTATTAAAAATTTTGATAATTAGTAATGAATTTCCCCCAAGTTCAAAGAAATTATCATTAACTCCTACCTTTTGTAATTCCAGTACTTCTTGCCAAACAGTAACGATAGTTTGCTCAATATGATTTGTAGGAGGTACATAAGCAACTGTAAATTCCTCAAGTAAACTTTCTGAACTCAGAAGCGCACGGCGGTCCACTTTTCCATTAGCAGAAAGTGGTAAAGCATCAAGAAATATTAAGGCTGATGGCAGCATGTAATCTGGTAGCTTTTCACTCAGAAAATGGCGCAATTCTTCAATGGTGGGTGCTGGTTTTTGTTCAGGAACTATGTAGGCTACCAAATGCTCTTGACTATTGTGTTTACCTCTTTTTGTAATCACAGCAGACCTCACACTTGGGTGTTGCTGCAAAGCGGCTTCAATTTCTCCAGCTTCAATACGGTGTCCGCGAATCTTAATTTGAAAGTCTACTCGTCCTAAAAACTCAATATTGCCATCTGGTAAATAGCGACCTAAGTCACCCGTGCGGTAAATGCGATCGCCTGTGCGAGGATGAGTAAGAAATTTGGTATCAGTTTTTTCTTGATCTCGCCAGTAACCCTTAGCGATTCCTACCCCAGCACAACAAAGTTCTCCAGGAACCCAAACAGGACAATCTTCTAGTGCTTCATTCAAAACATAGTATTTTGTATTGGCAATGGGTTGACCATAGGGAATACTTTTCCAAGTTGGGTTAACTGCTACCACTGGATACCAAATATTCCACAGAGTAGTTTCAGTAGGACCACCAACACTAACTACTTTCACATCATTAACAAGATTGTTAAGCCTGTTTGGTAGGGTGAGTGATATCCAGTCTCCACCAAGGAACGCCCAACGCCAACTGGGTAGTAGTATTTCAGGGCGATCGCTAGCGGACTCTAACCACATTTCCATCATTGCTGGTACTGAGTTCCAGATGGTGACATTCTCCCTGAGCATCAACTCCGACCAGTGAGCAGGGTCGCGTGTAGCAGCAGCATCTGGGATTATTAAGGTTCCCCCAGCTGCTAGGATACCAAAAATGTCATACACAGACATATCATGGTGTAAGGCAGTTAGAGCTAGCACCCGATCATTTGACCTAATGTCAAAAAACTTGTTTGTGTAGGTAACTGCATTTACAACACCGCGATGAGCAATCATCACTCCTTTGGGTAAACCGGTAGAACCAGAGGTGTAGAGGACATAAGCTAAGTCCTCTGAGTTCTGCAAAGGTTCCAAGGCTTGATTATTTTCATTGGCAAGTTCTTTTGTATCTATGCAAATCTGCTGTATATTTTCTGGCCATTCTAGTTTTTCATTCAGCCAAGACTGGGTGAGTACTATTTGGACTTCACTATTTTTGAATAAATACCATAGACGCTCTTTGGGTAGAGTCGGATCGATAGGTAAATAAGCGGCTCCAGAGTTCAAAATCCCTAGTACAGCTACAATTTGCTCCCATCCTTTTTCCATAGCAATCGCTACTAGTTGGTTAGGACAAACTCCTAAATAACGTAGTCGATGACCTACCTGATTAGCTAGTTTATCTAACTCTTCATAGGTGAGAGTGCGCTGGGATGAAATAACAGCAGTTTCTTCTGGTCTTATTTGTACTTGTTCAGCAAACAAAGTGTGCAACAATTTATCGGGAATTGTTGCAGTCACAGCATTAACCGCATCCCGGCACCTCAATTGGGCTGGAGGTATCAGTTGTCGGTAAGTATCAAGCCAAGCAGACTCGGAATTAGCTAGCTGTTTGAGAAAACTGCCATAAGCTGCAAACATATCTTCGATTAGACCTTCCGGGAAGAGTCCCTCAACTACATCCCAGTTGAATGTCAATATGCCTTTTTCTTCCCACACTTGAATATCCATCCAAGCCTGAGAAGCTTGACTAATACCACAGACTAATTCGCCAAAGTGGCTGAATGTCAAGGTTTCCTGACCCAATGAACTAAAGCCAAGAGTACTGGTGAAAATAACTGGCATGGCACTGGGAGCAGTACCTTTTTTCCGAGCTAGTTCCCGCACCACGCGCACTCCACTAAAGTAACGGTGTTCTAAATCTCGCCATAGTTGCTTTTGTAGGCGACGACAACGGTCAGTAAATGAATCGGAGATGGAATTATCTACTGCTAATAAAGTTACAGAGGTGAAGTCTCCTAAGATTTCATTTACTTGGGGATGCAGTGGCAAACGATTAAATAAAGCGAGATTAATGGTAAATAATGGAGTTTGACTCCATAATGTCAAAATTTCCGCAAAAGCGGCAAGCAAGACCCCAGAAGGTGTCAAACTAACTTGGGATGCTCGCTGTTTCAACTGTTGCCAATCTGTTTGCTCTAGTCGCCCATCATAACGTTTGCAACGATGCTGTTTGAGTTCTTTAGGATTTTTAGCTAGGGGTAACTTTGGTGGTGGAGGTAAGTCATCTAAACGACTCAACCAATACTCTTGCGATCGCCGATACAATTCTGTATTTTCTAAGGATTTCTCTGCTATTACATAGTCCCGAAATGAAAGTTCTAGGGGTAGCAATGCAACTTCCGGATTTTGGTAAAGTTTAAACCATTCATCAAATAAACGAAACAAACTCCAGGCGTCAAATACTTGCAAATCGTAACTAATATGTAGTCGGATGCGCTCTTGATTCAACTGTGTCGCCCTAAACTCAAATAGAGGCCATTGGTCAGCTGGCAATACTTGATGAGATAAATGATGACGAACTGCTTCTAGCTGATTTTTGATAGTATTTTCATCTTGTCCTCTCAAGTCTAAAACCGCAATCTGATACGGAGATACCTGCTGGAGAATTTGTTGTTGACCATCTGGTAAAACTATAGCTCGGAGCATATCGTGACGCTTAATTAATTTTTGCAGCGCCCAATTTAATTTGTCCAAGTCTAAGTTGTGACAATCAATTTCATAGTAGCCGTGGTTAGCAACATTCCCTAGCTCTAATACCCCACTGCGTCCGACCCAAAAGGCTTGCTGCATATCAGTTAGGGGGAAGGGTTCGTAGCGCAACTCTGGTGATGGTACGATTGCTGGTAAGGCTGTATCTTTAATGCTGTTGTGTTGTAAAAGTAAGAGAATTTCTGCTTTATGTTTTGCTAAGGATTCTTGTATTTCTGGCGTAATAACTCCCTTTGAGGCACGAATACGCAGTTGGTTGGGGTTATTTTCATCAGTCCACAACTTTATACTTTGTTCAGAGAGTGTAACTAAAAGTTCGTTCAAAAGCACAGTTAAATTCACTCCTTTTCAAATAAGAATAATCAGTTGTTAAAGTAACTACAATAAATTATCCAGTATTGTGGGGTGGGGCGTATTGCCCGCCCAGCGAGACTAAGGAAGCCTTATACCAATTCTGTATCAAGATGCGCCATATATAAAGAAGAATCGCATTCGCGCAGCGTCTCGTTAGAGAAGAGTGCAAAGAAAGAAAAATAAGAAGTAAAAAAATTTGGCGTAGCATCACAAAGCAAGTACCCAAAAATATAAAATTTAAATTAAAACTTCTTCTGTATTTTGCTCTACTTCTAGGGACAATGATGCTTTTGACATAACTAGTTGTGATATTGCTAAACTTTCATGCAAAAATCTAGCAATTTCGCCAACGCTGTTATTTTGGAAAAACTTTTCCATCGGAACTTGTACCAGCAAATCATTATCAATTTTTTTTCTGAGTTCCAAGGCAACTAGTGAATCGATTAAGTATGCCAAAGATTGCTGGGAGTTGAGTTCGGCAATAGAAAGTTTTAGTAAATTGCTGATTGCTCGAATTAAATAATTTTCTAGGATTTGCTGGCGTTCGCTTGGTTGAGATGCCAGAATTTCTTCTCTTGAGAAAGATACTTTTTCTCTAACAAGGAGTTTTTCTGGTGATACATTATTTCCTACGGTTAGATGAATTCTTTCTTGCTCCTGAGTAACGCTAATTGGTGGAGTCGGCATTTGTCCGATCGCTACGTCACCCCAACGCATCACAGTTGCGGCTGCGGTAGCTGCGGCACCGTTAGTATAAACGAGTACTAAATCGTTTTCCTGGATTTTACCTGCAAGAACTCCGTGGTAAAGATTAGCGATCGCAATTACTGGCCCAATGTTTGCATAGCGCGGGTAGAGATTAATTGTGCGTTCTGGCTGGATATTTAACGCTTTTGTACAGAGACCAGCATACCAGGCTGTAGGCGTATTAAAAGCGAAAAAGTTGATTTGTTCAAGAGTTACGCCAGCAGCAGCGATTGCTCCATAGCAGGACTCACGAACAAAATCCACAGCTGTCTGTGCCAGCATATTTGCATTCTCTCCTGTCCGAGTGCAAATCCGGGGCTTCCCCTGTGGATCTGTTGTCAGTTCATGCAAGTATGCACCAGATGTAGCAGCAGTACTAACAATTTTAGTACCAAGGATTCCTTGAGTTGGTTTGAGCCAATCAACTACAAAAGCTCCAGCACCATCGCCCATTGACCAAGAAAGCGTATCTTCTTCGTCTACAGTGTTAGAACCCATTTGGGAAACAACCACCAGGACATTACGGTAGATTCCAGCTTGCACTAAGGCGTGGGCATTCTGTAACGCCACCAAAGCACTTGAACAAGTTGATTCCAAATTCCATGCAGGACAACGCAGTTTTAATTGTTGAGCAAGATCGGAAGCATTTCCAGTGCCGACGTGTTCACAAAAGAGTGAACTCACAATCATCAGTTCGACATCATCAGCAGAAAGTTTTGCTGCTTCAAGGGCATCTTTGGCTGCTTGATATTCTAGTGTCAGCGATGACTCATTTAAACCAAGCACCCGTCGTTCAATGTTGCCTCGGAAGGGGTCTGACAAATATGGTCTTACTGCCATTGACCAGATATCAAGCCCATTATTGGCAGTGCTAAAATCAACCAGACTAGAGGCTCTGGGAATTCTGGGCTTTGTTTGAGCAAACAATCCAGGGTACTTATTTTGCCAGTATTCATTTGTACGGATGATACTGGGAAAGCTAAGTGCAAGTGAGCTAATACCTACTGAAGGATTCATCAGAATTGTCAAGGTAAAGAGGATATTTTCAACAGATGGAACCAAGAGCGATCGCACTTGCAGCGGCATAAGACGATGTATGGCTAATGCTGACAAGCCATTTTTCAACTCCAAGGGTGGCGGCAAGATTTTGACATTTGCCGTACAGCACTACTGATGGTTCACCTGTTGATAATCTTTGAATTTCTATATCGAGCCAAGAACAGTCTTGATTGGATGCTCTACCAAGAGCTTTGAGTACTGCTTCTTTAGCGACAAAACGACCAGCGAGGTACTGAATACGGTTGACGCTAGTTATGGAAGTGTTAGACTCAGTAGCTGTGAAACAACGGATTGCAAAGTTTTCCGAGCCTTGTTCTATGAGTTCTTTGATGTGGGGAATTGCCACAATATCTATACCATAACCAACGATACTGAGGATTTCGGATGCACAGTTTTGCATCAATTTGTCCTTTACGATTCAAAAACAAGGTTAGTCAACATGGTGTTCATCTTATTCACCGATTCCATATACTCTTTTTCGGGAATTGATTCGGCGACGATACCGGCTCCAGCATTTAAAGAAATACAGTTACCGTATTGATAAACTGAACGAATGGCGATCGCTAAATCTGCTGTACCATTGCTATCGACCCAACCAATACTACCGGCATAAATTCCTCTAGGCTCGTTTTCTAGACGCTCGATCCATTCTAGGGCTTGTGCTTTATCAATCCCAGAAACTGTAATCCCTGGAAACAATACCTTCAAAGCATCCCATAGGGTATTCCCAGGCTTGAGTTGTCCACCAACTTTAGATGATAGGTGCTGCACACATCGGTACTTTTTCACCTCCATAAAATTAAAAATCTGAACCGTTCCTGGTAAACAAAGTGAGGACATCTCACTTTGGGCTAGCCAGACAGAGAGTGCATGTTCTTTCACCTCTTTAGCATCAGTGAATAGTTCGCGGCTGAAGCGAGAATCTTCTTCTAAGGTTTCACCACGGGGACGAGTTCCTGCAAGCGGATTGGTTACAATAGAACCATCTTCATAGACTTCCATGAGAGTTTCAGGACTAAAGCCGACTGCACTGACATCGCCTAATTTCAGACAATATGAACGTGCAGAATTATTAGCTTTTGCAGCCAAAACGTAAGTTCCTAAAATGTCCAAATCATTAGTAATTTTTAACGAACGTGAGATAATGGCTTTGTGTAACTCTGCTCTTTGAATTGCGTCAATTAAATTCTTGATCCGTTCTTGGTAAATTTCGCTTTCAGCAGAATTTACTGTTAGGGATGCTGGGGTATAATCTGGTAATTGACTGTCAATCAATAAAATTTCTCGTATTTGCTCTATTGACTTGGTTCTTCTAACATATATTCCTTCTTGTGTAAATCTAAGTTCAGTTTCTGGAATTAAAAAATATAAAAGTTCCTGTGGGATGGCTTTGGAGTATGAAGAATAAAAACGAGCTATATCAAATGCAATATAACCATAGGCTGTCCAATTCTCAATCAGCAGAGATGACAACATTTTTTCTACTTGTTGCAAAGGCTCGCTCACTGGTTCCGAGTAAGAATTGTCTATGGTTTTCAGCGAAACAAAATCTTGAGAAACTGTCACTTTGACTAACTCATTTCCAGCAATCCGAACTTCATTTTTCCCTTCATACATCACATAGTTAGAAATAATACCAGCTTGCAGGAGATTTTGTAAAACAACTATGGGATTCTTTTTAATTGGGATAAATTTCTCTTGATATTTGATTATCGGCTTTAATTCCACTACCATAATTTTGCTCCTTTGGGATAACTTTTACAGACTTATGTGTGCAGCTATTTGGTTTTTCTTGATTGATTGACGGTGAATTTTGCCAGTGGAGGTACGCGGCAATTGATCCAAAAAATAAATTGCTTTTGGAGCCTTAAAATGAGGTAACTGCTGTTTGGCAAATGTCCGAATGCTATCTTCTACTTCTGGTGTTGGTTTGTGTCCTGGCTTTAAACTGACATAAGCAACAACCTGAGTTAACTGTTCACCATTTTTAGACTCAGGTGCGATCGCTACCTCAAGCACCTGAGGATGTTGATGTATGATCTCCTCAATTTCCAAAGGTGATATCCACTGACCATTGACTTTAAACAGGTCATCGTTACGACCCATAAACCAGAAATAACCGTCACTGTCACGCAGATATTTGTCTCCGGTTCGCATAGTGTTCCCGTAAATCACTTTGCGCGTCTGTTGCAAACGGTTCCAGTATCCCAACATCAGACTCTCTCCACTGACTTGCAAGTTACCCATCTTGCCATCTGGACACTTGAAACCATCTTCGTCAAGAACTTGGACATCATAACCAGGAACAGGGAGTCCAGAACTACCTGGTTTAGATTTTCCTATTTGATTAGAAAGGAAAATGTGTAAAAACTCGGTAGTTCCAATTCCCTCACAAATTTCTAGGTGATAAGTATCTTGCCATTTTTGCCAAGTACTTTTAGGCAGTTGTTCAGCAGCAGATACACATAAACGTAGAGACGAGACATCTAATGGAGAGATATCGCCCACAGCGAGAATGCTTGCATAGGCGCTGGGTATGCCAAATAGAAGCGTCGGTCGATAACGATGGATATCAGCAATGATGTCAAAAGCATTGTTGGCATCAGACAATATCGCAGATGCGCCAACTGACATGGGCATATATAGAGTATTTCCCAGACCGTAGGCAAAGGACATCTTCGCAACTGAATAGGCCGTGTCACCCTCGTGGAAACCAAGTATGGACATACCATATTGTTTTGCACAAACCACCATACTTTGATGTGCGTGAATCACCCCTTTTGGTCGTCCTGTACTACCGGAGGTGTAAAGCCAGAAGGCTGGTTCGTCACGAGAGGTTTCGGTGCAAGTTAGCAGTTCGTCTTGCTGATTCAACAAGGATATAAATGGGTTTTCTCCATCTACAAGTAGAATATGGTGCAAGAACTGAGATTGAATGGGAGCTAGTTTCTCTTGCCACTCTTGAGTAGTCAGCAAGATTTGAGCGCGTGAATCTTGCAATATGTATTGAATATCTTCAATGGTGCAGGCGGTATTAATTGGAACTGGGACAGCACCCAGCCACATAGCACCCCAAAAGCCAAAGACAAACTCTGGTGTGTCTGGCAATAAAATCGCTATGCGGTTTTCCCGTGCTAATTTCAAATTAGAGAGTAATTTAGCACTGCGTTTGACACAACTGCTTACTTGCTTGTAAGTGTATGTCTGATCTTGATAGTAAAAGGCTATTTTCTCACTACGTGTTGAGGTCAAGTTTGCTTCTATCAAGTGAGCTGCAACGTTAAAGATATCAGGCACATTTTCAGAAATATTGTCCATTGGACTTTCCTTTTTAACTCAATGGTTTACTGAGCGAGGACGTGTACCAATATGTGTTGATCCCAATGACACCAACTTGCTAACCAGTTGCATATACCAAGCCTTTGCGCTTGAACATTGGCTTTTCCAGATAAATGAATTATCAATTGTTTATGTGTAATCTTTGCTTCAATTTCATTCCAATCAATGCCAACTAGTCCTGTTCCTAGAGCTTTTCCCACGGCTTCTTTAGTGGCAAAGCAGATTGTAAAACATTCGTAGTGATCGCTATCACTAGCTAATTGGCAAGTGTCTATTTCACAAGGAGTGAACAATAGAGTTAGAGTCTGGCGATCGTAGCGGTCAATCAGTTTGGCAATTCTATATATGGGTGTGATGTCTACACCCAATCCTCTGATTTCTGTTGACCATTTACGTTCATAAAAAAGCTTTAGATTGCTACTTTCTAGCATTATCCCATAATATCAGTTATTTTGAACTTGTTGTGTCGAATAATTAATTCCCGTTATTTATAATTTATCGGGATCAAATTTCTCTTCTTTGTGAGGATTAGCTAGCACAGCAGTCTCGACTAAATGATGAAGTTGAGCTAATGTCATATCCTGACGAGTTTCTAATTTGACGTTAATCCCCAGTTGACGCTTTAGTTCCAAAGCAATTTCTACCGTTTCGGTGGAGTCAAGCTGTAGATCCTTATGTAGTAAAGTATCTTGATGAAGTGAGCCTTTTGGAATGCCTAAGTTATAAAGTATTGTTGTGAGAGTATCAATCAAACACAAGTTTTCTCTAAATGTATGCTCCATATTCAACAAATTCATTATAGATTTTAGTATTTTTTGGCAAACTATTCATTCTGGAATTTTTGGAAAGTAAATGTGCCCGTCCTAGAACTTCCTCAGTAAACGTAAGATTGTCCTGCATTTGCTGAAATAAGGTAACAAGTATATCTGGACGACCTTGAATCTCAACACAAACACCAAGGAAAATGACCTCAAAGGTCTGGACTGCTTCTCCAACCTGCTGAGGAATCTCTTGCTTGATATTAATGATCCGAACACACTCGCTTAACGATCCCCTTGAAGGATTGTTGAGTTCAGATTGCAATTGAGTTGTTACTTCTAAATGTTGTTCAACAAACTTATTTATTTCTTCAGTAGGTGAATTTTCTGATTTTTCATTTGATACATCCACAATCTGTGGTCGAGGTTGACTCTCAGGTGATAAAGCTGGGGATGAAGAAAGCAAGAGTAGATGACCAGCTTTGGTTTCAAAAGCTTTGGTTTTGCTAGACTCTTCTGCGGGAGATACTTTTTTGCTGTATCTACCAATGTTACTAGTATTAATACTGTAAGTAGTGCCATTGCGTTGAGATGTACATTCTAGAGGTTGGTCTTTTAGTTTCTGCTGCACTTCTTTCAAAGTATTCTCATCAACACCGCATTTTCTGGCATATGTCTGGTCTATCTTCGTGGAAAACGAAGATAGTTCTTCTTTCAGCTTTCGCACTAGCCATTCTGCAACGCCACACTGCTTTGCTATTTCATTGTTGCTCCATTGAGACCATTCAAGGTCGTTGAATAATGTCAGCACAGCTCTCCTTTTGTCAGCATTGGAGCGCCTTAACCCATGTGTAGCATTAGCTCCCACTGAATAAAGAACTGCATCTCGTCGAGTTCCTTGGCGAATCTCTACTGCGATTGTTGAAGAACCTATCTTTTTAGTAGCTTCTAGGCGGTGAAATCCGTCAGCCAACCAGTAATTTGTCCCATCATAGAAGACTGTTACAGGGAGAAAATTTGCCCCTGTAGTCATGGCTTCAGCATACTCATCAATTAACTCTTGGTTAAGGCTAGCACGGGATTGAGTTCCACCATCAGTAAGGATAAGAGAGATTTCTAGTTGTGACATAATATCAGGTTCGGATGGATACTTATAATTAGGGCTGATGCAAAGATACAAAGACGCTGGAAGGCGGAGAATTTTGAGTTATAAGTAATTAAGTGAACTTGATATAAGATGATATTCTCTGATTATTGCTAGAAATTGGACTAACTTCAGGGTTGAGACTGACGCAAAGATATTTATTGAATGAATTTTCCCCGTGTCTCCCTATCCCCGCGTAAGAGCGTCGGTTCATCTCAGTGACATTTGTCTTGAAAGCAAATATTGCTACAATCACCCCGCATGGAAACTATGTATGTCTGCACTAGTCGCCTTTGTGGGACTATTAGACATCTCCGAAAACTATCAAAGCTTTGCATTAGCTTCAGTCCATCTGAAAACTCCAAAGATTTTAGTAATGCAAATTGCCAGATACTCTCAGATACTATGATGCATTAGTACAGCATCAGACACTGAGACGCATATAAACAAGGGTTAATTATGGCTTGCTCTTTTATAGTTAAATTTTTTGAGTCAACGTCCTGGCTTGATACCTTCCTTGGATTCAATCAACTTGGGACAGACCATAGTGTTACCTTACGAAAGACAACATACAGTTGCCTGGTCAGTAGTGTAAATTTTTTAATTGTTTATTGCCATTAATTATTAATAGCTATGGTACACACATTAATTGAAATTTATACTGTTTGGCAATCCCGCATTAGCAGAAAATATAAATTTTAGTTTTAAATATCAGATATGCTAATCTAATAACAAATATTCTTTTTGACATAGGACTTACGCAAGAAGCCTCTCAAACTCCTGTTCCTCCATGTCCTCTGCGTCGCGCCAGTTGCTACAAGTCGGGAAACCCGACGGCAGTTGCTTCTCCTGTCGGAGACGCTGCGTGAACAAGTCGGGAAACCCGCCCAACGCACTGGCTTCTTTGTGGTTCGATTTTTTCTTACCTGTGCGTAAGTCCTGTCAATCTAAGCATCCCGTGGTCAAGAAGCAGTCAAAATCAACACCTGATAAACAAAGAGCAGCGTAAATTTTCTTAGGCTTTAGGGGTTGAAGTCTGTTTTACTCAGTTTGAAAAATAACTGGGGTAATTTGTGATGTGTAGTTTTTTGTTCGCGGCTGATAATCGCTAACCACTTTTTTTGTCCAAAGTCCAAATATTTGCTTTGTTTGGACACTAGACATAGCTGAAACTTATGTAAATTTTATTTGCTATAGTTACATTCATACTCCAAAATTAATGCAAAATAATTTCAATAAACTTCTACTACTCGTGCAATCAACTAGATATTCAGTGCCGTGATGGAGTAATGGGAAAACGATGAAATTAAACTTGCTTCGAGTTTGTTGCTAATAAGCTGGATAGTTTTGCGATCGCAGATTTTACTGAAAGTGAGGAAATATCATCAATTTGTACTAAGACCCACTGAGAGCCGTAGCTAGCAACTGAAATTATGGGTAAATATCTGGACTTGATATCGATGGTGGAAAAGAGCAGATATGAAGATAAGTAAGAAACTTCAGCCTTGGGGTGGGAAGATTTTTGGTATTAGCGCAGGTGCGATCGCCCTTGGTTTGATCGGGCTGGGAATTTCTAAGTTAACTGCTCCTAGCCCAGCACAGATGAAACAGGCAAAAGCAGACAGTGTTACCCAGTTACCTCAGAGGGTGGAAGTTGTAGCTTTGGGACGATTGGAGCCAAAGGGCGAAATGATTCGTGTCGGTGGTTCTAGAGAAGAACGCATTGGTCGATTGGAGATTTCCGAAGGAGATATAGTTAAGGCGGGTGCAGTTCTGGCATATCTAGAAAGTTATGAAGAGCGGCTAGCAGAACGCAATTACGCAGCCAGCCAGTTGATAGAGGCAAAGGAACGGCTGAAGGCGACAACTACCTATGCTCAAGCGCAGATCCAGGAAGCTCAGACCAAGATTCAGCAAGTTGACCAACCGAGAACCTTTGAACTGGAAGCACAGCAGGCAACTGTGCGGCAACTAAAGGCAGAGCTAGCACTGGCACAGGAAGATTTACAACGTTCCCAAAGCCTATACAAAGAAGGAGCTATCTCCCAGCAATCGCGGGATCGGGAAGTGAGCAACACACGACAATTACAGGAGAAGGTGAATAATGCTACAGCATCCCTGATTAGACTACAAACTACATTGAAAACGAATTTGGTTAACGCTCAAGCTGAACTGCGATCGCAGCAAGCAAATTTACCCCTAACGCAGATTCAGGTAGCCTTAGAATCAGCACAGCAGAATCTCAATCTGGCAGAAGCTCGCTTGAGACGTACTATTATTCGCGCCCCCAAGACAGGAAGGATTTTAAGAATCCAGACCCACCCAGGAGAGGTAATTGGCGACAACGGAATTTTAGAAATGGGGGATACGAGTCAGATGTATGCAGTGGCGGAGGTTTATGAAAGCGATGCGGGTTTAGTGAAGGTAGATCAACCCGCGACAATTATAAGTCGCAACCGAGCCTTTAGTAAACCACTGACTGGGAAAGTAGCTGAAATTGGCTGGCAGATTTTTAAGAATAATATACTGAACGATGACCCGGCAGCTAATGCTGATGCGCGAGTCGTAGAGGTAAAAATTCGCCTAGATGATGGTAAGGCGGTGGAAGCTTTTACCAATTTACAAGTAGATGTGAGAATTAATTTGAGATGAAAACTCCTCTGGCGTGGTTGAATTTAGTGCATGAGAAAACGCGGCTAGTGGTAGCGATCGCCGGAGTCACTTTTGCCGTTATCCTCGTATTCATGAATCTAGGCTTTTTAGGAGCGCTGGTAAAAACAGCCAGCATATTTTACAGTAATATAGATGCCGAAATTTATCTAGTGTCTCCTCAAACGCTGGAAATCAGTAGTACCAAGACATTCCCCATAGAGCGGATCTACCAGAGTGCAGGTATTGAGGGGGTGCAACGAGCCATGCCGCTGTACTTAGGTTATCTCCAGTGGCGCAACCCCCAAAACCGCTTGAGTCGAGCAATATTTGCCTTTGGCATTAATCCCAGCGATCCAGTGTTTCTCTTACCGGAGTTGCAACTGCCAGAAACTCAGGCTGTCTTGCTGCGTCCAGATACAGTGCTAATCGATAGAATCTCCCGCCCAGAGTATGGCCCCCAAACCACTGGTTTAATTACAGAGGCTAGGTCTAGTGGGGGTTATAGAAAAGTAAAAATCGGCGGTCAATTTACTATGGGGGGAGGATTTGCCGCCGATGCAACAATAATTATGAGCGATCAAAACTTTCGTCGCTTTTTCGATCCATTTCCGCTCAATCGAGTCAATCTAGGACTGGTCAAACTCAAAGATGGAGCAGACAAGGTTCGGGTGATTGAACAACTGCGTCAGATCCTTCCAAAAGATGTTGAAGTAACGATCAAAGAAGAAGTAATTGCTCATGATCGAGACTACTGGATTAGCGCCACCTCAACTGGCTTCATTTTCAAAATGGGTGTGGCAGTTTCCTGCACTGTTGGCGTGGTCATAGTTTATCAGATTCTTTATTCAGATGTTCATAACCACCTAAAGCAATACGCTACGCTCAAAGCAATGGGTTATCGCAGCCGCTATCTTTTCAGTATTGTTATCCAGGAGGCAGTTATCTTGGCAGTGCTGGGATACATTCCTGGCTTTGCAATTTCCTTCATACTTTACGAATTGCTTAAAAAAGCTTCAAATGGAGGTCTTCCCATAGCTATGGACTTTGGGCGTGCTATTTTCGTGCTGCTATTGACTGTGCTGATGTGTACTGTTTCTGGCTTAATCTCCGTCCAAAAAGTAATGACTGCCGATCCGGCAGAAGTATTTTAGTCATGGTCATGCTACCACCCCGCTATACTTCCATTGCATGGTTTAATCTTACTTATGAAAAGCGTCGAATACTAACTGCCGTAGCAGGGGTTTCTTTTGCCGTGCTGCTAATGTTTATGTTTAAAGGATTTGAAAATGCTTTGTATGACAGCCAAGTGCAGTTACTCAAGCTGTTGAATGGGGATATCATGATTGCTAATACGCTGAAGTACAATATGTTCGTACCAGAGCAATTTGCTCGGCGGCGACTCTACCAGGCACAAGCTTTTGACGGTGTAATTGATGCCATTCCGCTATATATTACAACAGCCGACTGGAAGAATCCTGTAACGAAAACCGTGCGACCACTGCGGGTACTCGCCTTCAATCCCCAAGATTCGGTTTTGCTTTTACCTGGGGTTGTGCAAAATCTGGAAGCCCTAAAGATGCCCTGGACAGCCCTCATTGACGAAAAATCCCGAAAAGAAGTAGGGCCAACCCAGGCAGGTATGATCACTGAACTAGCAGAACAGCAGGTTCGCCTGGTTGGTACCTTCAGTATGGGAACCGATCTGGCCTCTGGTAATGGCAATGTGGTGATCAGCGACCAAAACTTTCTTCGCTATTTTGCTAATTTGAAACCAGAGGAAGATAGTCGTACCCTCAATACTGTGGATATTGGACTACTCAAGGTTGCGCCAAATACCGATGTAAATGCCTTGGTGAAAGTGCTGCGTCAGGAGTTGCCTCAAGATGTATCAGCTTGGACAAAAACTCAGTTTGTGCAGCAGGAGCTAGATTACTGGCGGGAAAACACTCTTATTGGCTTTATATTTACGCTGCTCACAATTATGAGCTTTATGGTTGGTGTAATTTTAGTGTATCAAATTTTATATACAGATATAGCGGAACACTGGGCAGAATATGCCACACTCAAAGCGATCGGCTATTCTAATTTCCATTTGTTATGCATTGTGTTACAGGAGTCAATCATCTTGGTGTTTTTCGGATTTGTGCCAGGGTTGTTCATTAGTCTGGGGCTATATAGTTTAACTGCCAACGCCACTGGTTTATTGATGCAAATGACGGTGGAACGAGCAATTAGTATTTTGGTGGCAACTTTAGTGATGTGTCTGATTTCTGGGGGAATTGCTGTTCGGAAAGTACAAGCCACCGATCCTGCGGAGGTCTTTGGCTCGTGAACCCATCTTTTGCAGCTTTTAATAACTCGACATCAAATGACCCAACGACTGAGCAGTTTGCTGTGCAAATTCGTAACCTTAATTATTATTTTGGTCAGGGTGAATTACGCACCCAGGTTTTGCACAATATCAATCTGGATGTACCACAGGGACAGATTGTGATTATGACGGGTCCTTCGGGTTCCGGCAAAACTACTCTTTTGAGTCTGATTGGAGCCTTGCGATCGGCGTCAGAAGGCAGCCTGAAGGTGCTGGGCTGGGAGCTTGTAGGACTAAGTAACTCTCATCTGGTGCAGGTGCGGCGTAATATTGGCTTTATCTTTCAATCTCATAATTTATTTGAGTCCCTTACTGCCTCTCAAAATGTAGAAATAGCAGTGGAATTGCAGAAAAATTGGCGTGAAAAACGAAAACAGGCAGTACAGATATTAACTCAGCTGGGTTTGCCACACCGAGTCAGTTACAAACCTAATGCACTATCTGGGGGGCAAAAACAGCGGGTAGCGATCGCCCGCGCCCTAGTGAACCAACCGCTACTCATCCTAGCAGATGAACCCACTGCTGCATTAGACAAGCAATCCAGTCGTGAGGTCGTTACGCTCATGCAAAAACTTGCCAAAGAGCAAGGCCGAACAATTTTGATGGTGACTCACGACAACAGTATTCTGCATATCGCAGACCGTATTATTAACTTGGTTGAGGGAGGAATCTGAGAGGATGTTTGAAAAGTTTTAGGGAGTCAAAAATTAAGCCAATCGCTTCACCATAATACGGATCATTGCAAGGTAGATAAAAGTTTCTGAGGTTTCGGGCAATAATTCATAATCTCTGACCA
>JAESFX010000261.1_pt1 | contig 32639 bp, 34 predicted proteins | sample 9269501 | NCBI WGS metagenome assembly JAESFX01 (sample SAMN14515570, study PRJNA621655) | algae metagenome | isolation source: Desmonostoc geniculatum HA4340-LM1 and co-occurring heterotrophs from cave... | place: USA: Maniniholo cave, Kauai, Hawaii | collected 2009-07-28
GCCGAGCGATCCATCCCAGCCCTATGGGACGCGATTGGACGCCTCATCGATCTCGTCACGCCACACGAAGCCGCAAACTTCTTCGCCGCAGCAGGATATGAGCCGGATTAAATCGAAAACGCTCTAGGGCTGATGATAGAGGCGCAGTTTCACGGCGACACCTCATCGCATTCGAACACATTCGCAAACATCGACATCTTCATGCGCGATCTTGGGTATGTGCTCTACCGATTTCCGATCAACCTCTATTCCCGCGCGGTATTGCCGGGGCTGTTTCGGCATTCATTCCCGTCGCAGACGCGCTACGGTCAGGCGATCTGGGGCGATGCCATTTATCTGCGATCCCCGCTCAACGGTGGCAAGGCTGCAGACGCGCCATCGCTGGATTCCCTGCTGAAGCTTATTGCTCTATTCGATGTCTTTGAAATTCCTGATTGCGCTGCAGAAATTATATTAAACTACAGAGATCGGTTATCTTCAGTAATTGACTGTGATTTATCATTAGATATAGCTGCGAGACAGGTAAGTAATTTAAGAGATTATAAATCATACATGGATGAATATAAAAATAATAAGATGATTTTCTTTGAAAATAAGTAGATTATATACGAAATCAATTTTTTATTACATCGATGCCTAGCGCTTCACTGTGATTCGATAATCGCCGACACTATATTGAGCCGCAGCAGCCGCCGGCGTTAAGCGCGAAACCGTAGCAAAAGATCCGCTCCTTGTCTCGCTCGCTGCGATCTGCAGCAATAGTAATGCCGTGTCGGAAAGCTGGCATCGATCTCGGTTGGTAACCGTGGCCATGTCTCACTCCGGAACGCATCGTTTCAGCGCTCCGGTCGTTGCAAACCTCCGGCCGGAATTAACCGCGCGTTAAGCCCAAAACCCGCATCGTTCCGGCACAGTTTCCGCTCCGTCAGGCCAGGATGGGACAGTGCCGTCGCACGTCGTCCGGTTCCAGCCTTTGAGGCCGTCCGCGATGCATGCGCCGTCGATCCTGAGCCCCCGCACTGATGGCCTCGGCGATCCGCGCAGCCTGCTCTCCTCGATCGGCGAGGTGGTCTATAGCTGGGAGATCCAGGGCGACGTCCTGAGCTGGGGGCCCAACGCCGCCGAGGTGCTGGGACCGATCTCCGCGGCCGCGATGTCGCGTGGCCTGGCTTTCGCCGGCCTCGTCGAGCCCGGCAGCGGCCGCAGCCGCTATGACGCGATCTTCTCGTCGACCGCCCAGGACCAGGGCGAGGGCGTGGTCTACCGCACCCGCTACGCCGCGGCGCTGGCCGGACGGACGATGTGGGTGGAGGATGCCGGCCGCTGGTTCGCCGGCCTCGACGGCCGCCCTGCCTGCGCGCGCGGCGTCGTGCGGGTCGAGCGCGCCGTGAAGCCCGACGAACTGGCCGTCTGCACGAGCGAGGTCACCGACCGCCATGCGCTCGTCGAGCGCGTCGGGCAGGCGCTGGGCGAGCATCTGCCGGCCGAGCGCATGGTCGTGGTGCTGGTCGCGGCGATCGACGAACTGACCCGGCTGAACGACGATTTCGGCCATGAGGCGACCGACGAGATCATCGGCGTGGTGCAGGAGCGGCTACGCTCGGTGATGCGCCGGCGCGACCATCTGCTGCGCTATTCCGGAAACCGCTTCGCCATCGTGCTCACAGGCTGCCCGAAGAACCAGGTCGAGGCGGCGGCGCGGCGCTTCATCAAGGCGGTCGCCCAGACTGCGATCGAGACCGGGCGGGGCATCGCGCTGGCGCGGCTGCGCGTCGGCGCGGCAGTCGCGCCGGACCTCACGAGCCATGCCGGCACGCTTGTCGCCGCCGCCGAGAACGCGCTGGCGAGCGCCCGCTCCGGAGCGGTCGATTCGGCGGTGATCGCACGCCGCCGCGACACGCGCGAGGCGGTCGATGACGGGCCGGGCCTCGACATGCAGGCGGTGGCGGCGCTCAACGAGCGCAGGGTCCAGCTCGCGCTGCAGCCGATCGTGCGGGCGAAGGGACGCGAGGTCGCCTTCCACGAGGCGCTGCTGCGCGTGGGGCAGGGCGGCAGCGGGCTGTTCTTCGCGCCGGCCGAACTGATCCCGCTGCTGGAGCGGCGCGGGCTGGTGCGGCTGTTCGACCACCGCGTGCTCGAACTCGCGGTGGAACTGATGATCGCCGATCCGGCGCTGTCGCTGTCCGTCAACGTCTCGCCGCGTTCGCTGTCCGACCCCGAATGGCTCGACGCCTTCCTCGCCTGCGCCAACGGCGCGCGCGGCGTGGCGCAACGCCTGATCGTCGAGGTGACGGAAACCGCGACCATCGACGATCCGGCCCGCGTCGCAAAGCTGCTCGGCCGGATCAAGGATCAGGGCGCGCGCATCGCGATCGACGATTTCGGCGCCGGCCACACCTCGCTGCGGCACCTGCGCGCCTTCCCGATCGACATCCTCAAGCTCGACGGCGCCTTCACCCAGAACCTGCGCCGCTCGACCGACGACCGCTTCTACGTCCGCACGCTGATCGACCTCGCCCGGCATCTGATGGTCGAGACGGTGGCGGAATGGATCGACGACGATCTGCAGGCCAGCATGCTGGCCGACTGGGGCGTGACCTATCTGCAGGGGCACCTGGTCGGCAAGGCGGAGTTGTGGCCGGCGCCCGCGACGGTCCCGCGCGAGCGCGCGGCGGGCTGAGGCGACGCGCCTCCCTTCACTTCCCCTTCGACAATTTGTCCAGCCGCTCGCGCATCTCGTTGAGCTCGCGCTTCATCTCGCCGAGGTCGTCGCCCTTGGCGGGCGCGGCGCCGGCCTCGTCCTGGGCCTTGGCGGCGGCCAGGGCGGCGAAGGGATTGAACATGCGAAAGGCGTCGGTGAACATCGCCATGTTGGCCCGCGTCTGCTGCTGGAGCGCGTCCATCGCCGGCCCGCCGAAGGCCCCGCCCGAAAAGGCCTTGGCCATCTGCTCGCGGAACTGGCCCTGGTCCCTGGTCAGGTTGTCCATCGAGAATTCGAGATAGCGCGGCACCAGCGCCTGCATGCTGTCGCCGTAGAAGCGGATGAGCTGGCGCAGGAAGGCGATCGGCAGCAGGTTCTGGCCGTCCTTGCTTTCCTCGTCGAAGATGATCTGCGCCAGCACCGAGCGGGTGATGTCCTCGCCCGACTTGGCGTCATAGACCACGAAATCCTCGCCGCCACGGACCAGCCCGGCGAGGTCTTCCAGCGTGACGTAGGAACTCGTTCCCGTGTGATAGAGGCGGCGATTGGCGTATTTCTTGATGACGGTCGGTTCTTTGTCGCTGGCCATCAGAATCCTGCACGGCGTTGGTTCGCGCCCCGCCGCGAAGATCGCGACGCGACCGAACGAAACGGTCTTCAGCCATGACGATAGCTTTTCGCCGGGCTCCTGCAAGTTTTTTGAGCGTGCAGCGCAAAATGGAAGCCTGAACCGAAGCTGAACGGACCGGTTCAAAGCCCGTTCGACCGGTCCCCGCTAGAGCCTCGTCATCCGACCCGCGCCATGCCGGCGCGGGCACAGCGATCACGAGGCGACGACATGACGGACATCATCGACCAGCCCCCCCGCACGCTCGAGCATCGGCTCGATGCGCTGGAGGTCCGGCTCGCGGCGCTGGAGCGCTCCGCGCGCGCCCCGGAGGTCGCGGGCGACGACCCGCGCGCTTCGCTTCGACAGGGGGCGGCCAGGGCCGACGCCGCGATCCGCCGCTGGTATGGCGAGCAGCCGCTCCTGACGATCCTCGCGACGGTGATCGCCGCCGCGATCCTGTTCAAGATCATCGACTGAGGAGCCCCCCATGTCCGATACAGACGCGATACAGACACGCCTGGACGCCATCGAGGCCCGCCAGAATCGTCAAGACGTTGCGATCGAGCGGCTCGAGAGCCGGCAACCGCCGCTGGCCAGCGGGTTCGCGGCCAGTCCGCTGCTCGTGCTCGCGCTCGTCGCCGGCGCGACCCTGCTGGTCATGGCTGTCGCCAGCCACATCCATTTCGGCCGCACGCTTCGACACCTGTTCTGACGGGCGATGGAAAGGGGAGGTTGCCGTGACACAAGCGACACTGACGCCCGGCGCAGGCCGGATGGACGACGCGCCGCTCGCGCGCGACATCGCGCGGCTGGTCTTCGCCAACCGATGGCCGCTTTGCGCGTCGCTGGCGCTGCTGGCCGCGATCGCGGCCCTGACGCCGAGCCTCGGCTGGATGGGCAAGGCGGTGCTCGACTCGCTCGATGGCGACGGCGATCTGTTCGCCGCGCTCATGGCGCAAGGCCCGCTCTTCGCCGGCGTCTTCGCGCTGCTGACCGTTCTTAAGGTGGCCGACAAGCCGGTCGGCAAGTTCGTCGAGGCGCGCTTCATCGTCCTGATGCAGCAGATCTATCTGGCGCGGCGGCGCAGCGAGCGGCAGACGCAGGACATCTCGCAGATGCTCTATGGCTGCGATGTCGCCAAAAAGGGCCTGAAGGTCGCCTATGACGACGTGCCGGTGATGGCCTTCACGCTGATCTCGGTGGCGAGCTGGCAGGCGGCGCTCGCTCCGCAATGGCTGCCGGTCATGCTGCTCTCGGCCGCGCCTGCGGCGCTGCTGGTCTGGTTTCTCGGTCCCTGGGTCAGGCGCGCCAGCGAAAGCATGCTCGACGCGCAGTCGGGGATCGCGGGGACGACGTCGGGGACGCTGGGCGCGGCGCTCGCGGGGCACCAGCGCGACTGGATCCGCCGCGTCGTCGAGATGGATCTGCTCAAGGGGCTCGGCGAGGAGACGATGGATCTCGTGATCTGGACCTGCTTCCTGGCTCTGACGCTGTCTCTCTACGCCTCCGGCAGCAGCCTGTTGCCGCAAATCATCACGCCCGGCGATTTCGCGCTCGTGATCGTCAATCTGAAGCTCGTCTCGGACCCGCTGACGAAGATCGGCAAGATTTTCATCCACTGGCAGGAGGCGCTGCCGGCGCTGCAACGGGTGTTCCGCCCGGCCCGCTGAAGCGCCTGACCTCCTTTCGCATGGCTTGACGCGGGGGCCGCGCGCTTCGAAGGTGCAAGCCCAACAGGGCGGCCCGGCGCGAGAGCGGGCCGTCGCGACAACGAGCGAGGACCTCTCCCATGGCTGATACCGATATCGTCATCGTCGGCGCGGCGCGCACGGCGGTCGGCGCCTTCAACGGCGTCTTCGCCAACACGCCGGCCCATGAGCTGGGCGCGGCCGCCATCAAGGAGGCGCTGTCGCGCGCCAAGGTCGACCCCGCCGATGTCGACGAGGTCATCATGGGCCAGATCCTGACAGCCGGTCAGGGCCAGAACCCGGCCCGCCAGGCCGCGATGAAGGCGGGCATCCCACAGGAGGCGACCGCCTGGGGGCTGAACCAGCTCTGCGGCTCGGGCCTGCGCGCGGTCGCGATCGGCCTGCAGCAGATCGCCAATGGCGACGCCGACATCATCGTGGCGGGCGGCCAGGAATCGATGTCGATGTCGCAGCATGGCGCGCATCTTCGCAACGGCACCAAGATGGGCGACCTGAAATTCGTCGACACCATGCTGAAGGACGGCCTCTGGGACGCCTTCCACGGCTACCATATGGGCACCACCGCCGAGAACGTCGCGACCAAATGGCAGATCAGCCGCGAGGAGCAGGACAAGTTCGCCACCGCCTCGCAGAACAAGGCCGAGGCCGCGCAGAAGGCCGGCCGCTTCAAGGACGAGATCGTCCCCTTCACCGTCTCGACCCGCAAGGGCGACATCGTCGTCGACGCCGACGAGTATCCGCGCCATGGCGCGACGCTCGAGGCGATGGCCAAACTCAAGCCCGCCTTCTCGAAGGAGGGCACTGTCACCGCCGGCAATGCGTCCGGCATCAATGACGGCGCCGCCGCGCTGGTGCTGATGAGCGCGAAGGAGGCGGAAAAGCGCGGCCTGAAGCCGCTTGCGAAAATCGCCGGCTGGGCGACGGCCGGCGTCGATCCTGCGATCATGGGCTCGGGTCCCATCCCGGCGACGCGCAAGGCGCTGGAGAAGGCCGGCTGGAGCGTCTCCGACCTCGAACTGGTCGAAGCCAACGAGGCCTTCGCGGCGCAGGCCATGGCGGTCAACAAGGATCTCGGCTGGAATGCCGACATCGTCAACGTCAATGGCGGCGCGATCGCGATCGGCCATCCGATCGGCGCGTCGGGCGCGCGCGTGCTGGTGACGCTGCTGCACGAGATGGAGAAGCGCGACGCCAGGAAGGGCCTCGCCACGCTCTGCATCGGCGGCGGCATGGGCGTCGCCATGGCGATCGAACGCGCCTGAGCCGATGGCGCGACGCTCCGCGCGTCGCGCCATCGACACCATGAGACGAGAGCGCAGCCGCGAGAGCTGCCGAGGGGAGGACTGGCCTATGACGAAAGTGGCGTTGGTGACGGGGGGCACGCGCGGAATCGGCGCGGCGATCAGCCGGGCGCTGCAGGAGGCCGGCCACAAGGTCGCCGCCAGCTATGCCGGCAATGACGAGGCGGCGGCGAAGTTCCAGGCCGAGACCGGCATCCCGGTGTTCAAATGGGATGTCGGCGATTTCGACGCCTGCGCGGCCGGCGTCGCCAAGGTCGAGGCCGATCTCGGGCCGATCGACATCCTCGTGAACAATGCCGGCATCACCCGCGACGGCTTCTTCCACAAGATGACGAAGGAAAGTTGGTCCGACGTCATCCGCACCAATCTCGATTCGCTGTTCAACATGACGCGCCCGGTGATCGAGGGCATGCGCGCCCGCAGCTTCGGGCGCATCATCGTGATCTCCTCGATCAACGGCCAGAAGGGCCAGATGGGGCAGGTCAACTATTCCGCCGCCAAGGCCGGCGACATCGGCTTCGTCAAGGCGCTGGCGCAGGAGAACGCCAACAAGAACGTCACCGTGAACGCGATCACGCCGGGCTATATCGGCACCGACATGGTCTCGGCCATGCCGGAAGAGGCGCTGAAGCGCGTCGTCGCCGGCATTCCGGCGGGCAGGCTGGGCAAGCCCGAGGAGATTGCCTCCATGGTGGTCTGGCTCGCCTCCGAGCACGGCTCGTTCGCGACGGGGGCGACCTTCGCGGTGAATGGCGGGCAGTATATGGCGTAAAGCGCTCCTGATGGCTGGCCTGATGCTTCAGGCCAGCCATCACATGGTGTCGACCCTCTGAATGTCACGCATTCGGCGGTCGTAGCCATCCGCATGGTAGTTGTAAAATTCCATATTTCTTCTATACAAGAAATATGGAATTGAAATCCGCTGTCGCCGCGCTCGCCGCGCTTTCCCATGAAGGCCGTCTTGCGACGTTCCGCATGCTGGTCCAGGCCAGCCCTGACGGCATTGCGGCCGGCGAGATCGCGCGTCGCCTTGCGGTTCCGCCCAATACGCTCTCGGCCAGTCTGAACGTGCTGAGCCATGCAGGCCTCGTCGCCTCGCGGCGCGACGGGCGCTCGATCATTTACACGGCCGACCATGGCCGGATGTCGGAGTTGCTCGGCTTCCTGCTGGCTGATTGCTGCGGCGGCGCGCCAGAAATCTGCACGCCGGTGGCGGAAGTGTTGGCGAAAGCCGCCTGCTGCGCCCCCGCTGCCTCCGCGCATCAGGGCTGAGCCATGTCAGAACTCGCTTTGCCTGCAAAGCCCGCGAGCCTCTCCGTTTCGCGCCGCCTGATCTCCGAAGGGCTCGGCACGCTCATGCTGCTGGCAATCGTGGTTGGGTCCGGCATCATGGCCGAGCGGCTCTCCAGCGGAAACATAGCGATCGCCCTGCTCGGCAATACGCTGGCGACCGGAGCAGGGCTCGTCGTGCTGATCACGCTGTTCGGCCCCCTCTCCGGCGCGCATTTCAATCCGGTCGTGACGCTGGTCGCCGTGCTTAGGCGGGAGATGGCATGGTCCGTCGCGCTCGCCTACATGGCCGCGCAGACCGCCGGCGCTTTGCTTGGCGTCTGGCTCGCTCACGCCATGTTCGGCGAACCGCTGCTGCAGGTCTCCGCCAAGCTGCGCGACGCGCCCGGCCAGATGCTGGCCGAGTTCGTCGCGACCTTCGGCCTGATCGGCGCGATTGCGGGAGCCGTCCGCTTCCGGCCCGACGCCGTGGCCGGCATCGTCGGCCTCTACATCACCTGCGCCTACTGGTTCACCGCCTCGACATCCTTCGCCAACCCTGCGGTGACGCTGGCGCGCAGCCTGTCGGACAGTTTCGCAGGGATCGCGCCGGCCTCGGCGCCGGGCTTCGTCGCGGCGCAGATCCTCGGCGCGGTTGCGGCCTGCCTGCTGTTCGACTGGCTCTTGAAGGAGCGATCCGCGCCATGAGCGACGCTTTCCCGATCACCATTTTCCACAATCCTGCCTGCGGCACCTCGCGCAATGCGCTGGCCATGATCCGCGCCGCCGGCTACGAGCCGACGGTCGTCGCGTATCTCGAGGCGGGCTGGACGATCGGGCTGCTGCGCGGCCTTCTCGCGGCGATGAAAGTCGGGCCCCGCGCCATCCTGCGCGAGAAGGGCACGCCAGCAGCTGAGCTTGGCCTGCTTGCGGAGAGCGTCGCCGACGAGACGATCCTCGACGCGATGGTCGCCCGCCCGATTCTGGTCAACCGGCCGATCGTGGTATCGCCGAAGGGCACGGCGCTGGCGCGCCCGTCCGAGGCCGTCCTCGACCTGCTCGACCGCCATCCGGCCTCCTTCACGAAGGAAGACGGCGAGGTCGTCACCCTGACATAGAACCGGCCGGGCTCAGCTTTCTCGCTTCGCCTTCGGCAGGAAGAACGTGAGCAGCCCCAATGCCGGCAGCCACGCGCAGAGCCAGAACACCTGCACGATGCCGACCCTGTCGGCGAGCGCGCCGAGCCCCGCCGCCGCGATGCCGCCGAGCCCGAAGGCCAGCCCGTAGAACAGGCCGCCGACGAGGCCGACGCGGTGCGGCACGAGGTCGATGGCGTAGATCAGGATCGACGAGAAGGCGCTCGCCATGATCAGGCTGATGACGATGCTCAGGATTCCGGTCCAGAGCAGGTCGGCATAGGGCAGCATCAGCGCAAACGGCAGCGCGCCGAGGATGGAAAGCCAGATCACGCGGTCGCGGCCGATCCGGTCGCCGATCATCCCACCGACGATGACGCCGAACGCGCCGACGACGAGATAGGCGAACAGCATCACCTGCGAGAACTGCAGGCTCACGCCGAAGCGCTCGATCAGATAGAAGGTGTAGTAGGAGGTGAAGGCGGCCGTGTAGCCGTTCTTCGACATCAGCAGCACGATCAGGATGCCCATGGCGAGCAGGATTTTTCCGCGCGGCAGGCCGTGGGACGGCGCAGGCTCCACAGTCTCGCCCCGCGCAGCCTCTGCTTCGGCGCGGCGAAAGGCTGCGTAGCGGGAGGCGGTCCAGGCCATCAGCGCCATCGCCACCAGCACGACTCCGGAGAACCAGACCAGGCTCGCCTGTCCGCGCGGCACGACGATAGCCGCCGCCAGCAGCGGGCCTGCCGCATAGCCGGCATGGCCGCCGACCTGGAAGACGCCCTGCGCCAGCCCCTGCCGCCCGGCCGCGGCATGGCGGGCCATCCGTGTCGCCTCGGGATGGAACACGGCAGAGCCGAGCCCGATCAGCGCCGCCGAGACCAGCACCATGCCGTAGCTGCCGGCAAATGAGAGCCCGACGAGACCCGCCAGCGTCGAGGCCATGCCGGCCACCATCGCATGCGGCCAGGGCTTCCTGTCCGTGAGCCAGCCCAGCAGCGGCTGCAGCAGCGAGGATGTGACCTGGAAGGCGAGCGTGATCAGCCCGACCTGCATGAAGTCGAGCCGGTAGGCCTCCTTCAGCATCGGATACATCGCCGGAATCATCGACTGGACGAGGTCGTTCAGGAGATGGGCGACGCTGAGCGCGGCAAGCACCGGCATCACGGGGCGGCGGGCGGAAAGCGGCAGCGGGATCGTCGTCATGGACGCAAGGCTTGATCCGCCGCGCCGATGCGGTCAATCGACGCGCGCGCATGGCCGCCATGGCGAAAACCGCGCCATGGCGCGCGCGATCAGCGCCGCGCGGCCAGCATCCGGTCGACGAAGCCGTCCAGCGACGCGCCGTCGATCCAGCGCAGCACCGCGACGAGGTCCTGCGCCGGGTCGAGCCAGATCGCGTTCGTTCCGGCCCCGAGCGCGAAGGCGGCGGTGTCGGGCACGTTGGCCCGTGCCGCCGGCCCCCGGTTCAGCCACCACAACAGCCCGTAATTGGCGAGCGTGGCTGAGGGCGTCAGCATGATCTCGACCCATTGCCGCGAGAGCAGTTGCCGGCCGCCCCAAGCCCCGCCGCGCGAGACCAGCAGGCCGAAGCGGGCATGGTCGCGCGCGCCGATGAAGAGCCCGCCGCCCCAGTGCCCGCCGCCGGGCACCGACTGGACGCGCTTGCCGTCGATCTCGACCCATGAGGTCTCGTAGCCCTCCCAGCGCCAGTCCTGGCTCGCCCCGATCGGGTCCATGATGCGTTCGCGCAGCACCTCTGGCAGCGGCCGGCGGAAGCGCTGCAGCAGGCAGTAGCCGAGCAGGTTCACGCGCACGTCGTTGTATTCGTAGAACGAGCCCGGCGCGCGCATCTCGCGAAGCTCGCCCTTGCGGCTGTTGTCGGCGCCCGGCCCGATCCGGCGGTTGTGGTCGACCTGGTCGGACTTGCCAAAAATCTCGCCGCGCCATTCGCTGGCCTGCGTCAGCAGATGCCGCCAGGTGATCGCGCGGTTCTGCGCGCTCTCGAACCACGGCCCCTCGACCGAGCGGCCGACCGGCTCGTCGATATCGGCGATCAGCCCGTCATCGACGGCGAGCCCCGCCAGAACGGAGAGATAGCTCTTGGCGATCGAGAAGGTCATGTCGGCGCGGTCGGTCTCGCCCCATTGCGCGACGAGTTTCCCACTTTTGAGGATCAGCCCGGCCGGGCCGCCGCGCTCCGCGACGCGGCCGACGATCTCGCTCCACGGTCCGGTCTCGTTCCACTCGACATTCCCGACATAAGCCCCGTCCGGATAGTAGAGGCTGCGCGGCCACGGGCTTTCATGCGCCTTGGCGAAAGAGATCGCGGCGTCCAGCGCGGCGGCGTCGAAACCGGCGTCGGCCGGCGGAACATCGGCCCAGTCCTGGCCGGCGGGCGGAGGCGAATAGCTTGCGGGTGTCATGACGTCTCGATCGGTTGCGGCGGTTTCTCCTTAAGTCCCACGCGCGCTATTCAAAAGCCCTCATCCTTCGAGACGCCGCTGACGCGGCTCCTCACGATGAGGGCTGTGGGAGACGGCTGGGCAGGCGACGGCCGCTCTGCTATCGCCGCCCGATGACCTCCCGCGCCGCCACGCTCACCGGCCTCGTCGCCATCCTGCTCTGGTCGACGCTGGCGCTGTTCACCGCCATGTCGGGCCGGGCGCCGCCGTTCCAGCTCGTCTTCATGACCTTCGTCATCGGGGGCCTGCTGATCCTCGCCATCGCGGCGATGCGCGGCAGGCTGTCCTCGATCCTGCCGACGCCGGCCTCCTTCGCGCTCGGGCTCTACGGGCCGTTCGGCGACACCTTCCTGTATTATGCCGCGGTGAAGACCGCGCCGGCGGCGGAAGCCAATCTGATCCACTATCTCTGGCCGCTGCTGATCGTGCTGTTCGCGGCGCTGCTGCCGGGCGGGAGCCTGAAGCTGCGTCATCTCATCGGCGCGCTGATCGGGCTCGCCGCGACCGCGCTCTTGGTTTCGGGCGGTCTCGGCACGGGTGGCGGCCTGCAGCCCGGGCATCTGCTGGCGGCGCTCGGAGCCTTCGTCTGGGCGACCTATTCAGTGGTCTCGCGGCGCTTTTCCGCCGTGCCCTCGGAGAGCCTGTGCATCACCCTGCTCGGCTGCGCCGTGCCGGCGCTGGCCTGCCACCTCGCCTTCGAGACGACGCTGTGGTCGCTGACGACGGTCGAATGGGGCGGCGTGCTCGGGCTCGGGCTGGGCTCGATCGGGCTCGCCTTCGTGGTCTGGGACATCGGCATGAAACAAGGCGACGTCGCGCTGCTCGGCGTCGCGTCCTACGCGGCTCCCGTGCTGTCGACGATCATCCTCGTCGTCGCCGGCTATGCGACGGCGAGCTGGCTGCTGGCGGCTTCCTGCGTGCTCATCGTGGTCGGGGCGCTGGTGGCCAGCCATGCGCCGCGTCGGTCGGCCTGAGGTCGTTCCTCAGTTGCGCCTGAGCAGCCGCTCCAGATAGTCGAGCTCCTCCATCGGCCGGGTCGGGTCGCCGAGGCGGCGGCGCAATTCGTCGAGAATGCGCCTGGCGCGCTGGGTCGCGCTCTCGTCGGCGCCGGGCACGCGGACGCGGCCATCGGCCCAGTCGCGCTGGCGCTGCGGCCGGCCGAGCGGGTCCTCGCGGCCGCGCTGCTGGGCCGAGGGGCGTCCCGCCGGCTGGCCGTCGGGCTCGCCGAACGCACCCTCGGTGCCGTCGCCCTGTTCGCCCGGCTGGCCCTGCATCTGCTGGGCGAGATTCTGCCCGCCCTTTCGCAGCGCCTCCAGCGCGCGTCCCTGCGATTCGAGCGCGCCTTCGCCCTGGCCCTGGCCGAGCTGCCCCTGCGCCTGCCCCATCGCATCCTCGGCCTCGCCGAGTTCGCCCTGCTGCGGCGCGCCCATGCCGCGCATGCGGCGCTGCAGCTCCTGCAGGCGCTCGCGCAGGGCCTGCTGGCGCTCCGCGAGGCTCTGGCCCTGGCCATTCTGGCCCTGCTGGCCTTCGCCGCCCTCGCCTTCCTCGCCCTCTTCGCCGGGCTGCTGGCCCGGTTGCTGGCCACGCTGACGCTGGCCCTGCTGGCCTTGCTGGCCTTGCTGGCGCTGCCCCTGCTGACCGGGGCGGGCCTGCTGCTGGCCGGGGCGGCGCTGCTGCTGGGTGCGGTTCTGGCGCTGCTGTTCCTGCTGGAAGGTTTCGTCGCGAAGCTGCTGCTGCTCGCGGGTCATGCGGTCGAGGTCGGACAGCGCCTGGTTCATCTCGCGCTGGCGCGGGTCCTGCTGGCCGGGGCGGGCCATCTGCAGGTTGTTGAGCATCTGGTTGAGCTGCTCCATCAGGCGCTGGGCCTCGGCCATGTCGCCGCGGCGCGACAGCTCCTCGATGCGGTCGAGCATGTTCTGCAGATCGCGTGGCGTAACGGTCTTGAAGTTCTCCGGGAGCTGCGCCTGGTTCTGCTGGTCGCCGTTCTGCTGCTGGCGCTGCATCTGCTCGGCGAGCTGGCGCATGAACTGGTCGAGCGCCTTACGCATCTCGTCGGTGAGCTTTTTGATCTCGTCCTCGGACGCGCCGCGTTCGAGCGCCTGCTGCAGGTTCTCCTGCGCCACGCGGAGCGCCCGCTCGGCGTCGGAGAGGTCGCCATCCTCGAGCTGCAGCGCCATCGCCCACATCAGGTCCGCGACCTCGCGGAGCTGGTCGTCGCTGGCGGAAGCGCGCAGGCGCTCGTTGATCATCCGCATGCCGAGATAGATTCCGGTCTCCTTCATGAAGAGCTCGGGCTCGATCAGAAGCGCGTCCATGGCGAGCTGGACCTTGCGGCGGTCCTCGACATCCATGACCAGCTTGCGGCGCTGCTCGACCAGCGCCTTGGCGAGCGGCTTGGTGAAGGTGCGCTGCGGCAGGGTGACCTCGGCGGGCTCGCTGCGGCCTTCCTGGCCGGCCTCGTCGCGCGCCACCAGCGTCATGCGAACCTTCGCGCCCGCCCAGGGGTGGGACGAGAAATCGACCGTGCTCTTCATCTCCTCCTCGCCTGTCGGGGAGGAGGGCACGCTCAGCGACTGCTTGGGCGGCTCGACCAGCGAGCGCCCGGTCGAGGGCGGACCGGCCCGCGAGACCAGCACCTCGGCGGCGGAGATGCCGTAATCGTCCTTGCCGGCATAGGTCAGCGTCAGGCCGCCGGCCTGCGGGCCGGTGACGGGCTTCGGGGCCTCGACGAAGCCGATCTGCGGCGGCAGGTCGGCGATCGCGGTCAGGTTCAGCGTCTGGCCGGGCGCGCCCGGGCCGGTCAGGCGCAGCGTGCCGCTGCCGGCCACCGTGTAGCGCCTCTCCAGCACGGCCGGCGTGGCCGCCGCCGCAGCAGGTTTGGCGGCGGGCTTGGCGCCTGCTGCGGCGGGCTTGTCCTCGGCCGGCGCGAGCGCGTCCAGACGCCCGGTCGTGGCCACGTCCAGGTTCGCCTTCCCGGCGATGCGGACGACGATGATGGATTTCTCCGGCGCGCTGACGGCCGCGCCGGTCAGGCGGGCGAAATCGATCAGGATCGGCGGCAGGCGGGTATAGGACGGCGGGTCGATCCAGGCGTCGATGCGGACGGCCGGAGGCGGGGTCTGCGGTCCGCGCCAGTCGAAAGCGGCCGACAGGCGCGGTCCGGCCTCGTGGCCGGCGACGAAGAAGGCGGTGACGGCGGCGAGCACAGGCACGGCGCGCAGCGCGAACCTGTCGCGGCCGGCCATCAGCGGGCGGGGCGCCGCGACCTTGAGACCGGCGACGCGCGCGCCCTGGCGCTCGACATGCAGCTTCCAAAGCGCCTGCGAGACCGGATCGGCGGAGCCGACGGCGAGGCTGTCCTCCAGCGCCGAGGCCGGGCGGTGCGCGCCGGCGAGCGACTGGTCGAGCCGGTTCAGCGCGTCGCGGCGCGTCGGCACGGCCATGCGGGCGATGTGATAGAGGCTGGCGGCGAGCGCGGCGGCAAAAAGCGCGACGCCCAGCGCCCGGCCCTGCCAGGGCAGGTAGGTCCAGAGCCCGAACCAGGACAAGGCGAGGAAGCTCAGGGCGATCGCGGCGGGAATCCAGAGCCGTGGCCAGAGGCGTTCCCAGCCGAGCGAAACGCGGGAGGCGGCCGCCAGACGGCCGAGCCGCCGCCGGACGAGTTCGATCGGATCAAGCGCCCTTGGGCGCTGCGCCTCATTCATGCCGTCGCTCCGAGCCGCCCCCGCGCCGCCTTCGACTTCGCCAAGAACGCACACGCTAACACGGGATTGTGGCAAGGCCAGAGCGGAGCGGCGTCACCCACAGCGCGCTCCGCGTTTCGTGAAGCGGTCTCAGGGCAGCCAGGGCGGAGCACGATCCGTGCCAAGCAGCTCCTCGTAGGTCTGGCGCGGCCGGGTCACGGCGAATTCCGATCCCTTTACAAGCACTTCGGCGACGAGCGGGCGCTGGTTGTAGGTCGATGACATGCTGGCGCCATAGGCGCCGGCCGTCATGAAGGCGATCAGGTCGCCCGGCTTCAGCTCGGCCAGTTCGCGGCCTGTCGCGAAGGTGTCGCCCGATTCGCAGATCGGCCCGACGACGTCATAGGCCGCGCCGCGCGCATCGGCCGCAGGCTCGGCGACCGGCCAGATCTCGTGATAGGCCTCGTACATGGCCGGCCGGACGAGGTCGTTCATCGCCGCGTCGACGACCAGAAACTGCCTGTTCGGGCGCGGATTGAGGTGCAGCACCCGGGTCAGCAGGATGCCGGCATTGCCGACGATCAGCCGGCCGGGCTCGAAGCCGAGTTCGACATCGAGCCCCTGGGCGACGCGCCCGACCATCGCGGCATAGGCCTCGACCAGCGAGGTTCCCTGATCGTGACCGGCGGCGTTGAAGGCCCGCGGGATGTCGTAGGGGATGCCCAGCCCGCCGCCGAGATCGAGCCGGTCGACGCGGTGACCCTCGCCGCGAAGGCTGCCGACCAGCGTCGCCATCTTGGCATAGGCCGCCTCGAAGGCGTCGGTCTCGCGGATCTGGCTGCCGATATGCAGGGCAAGCCCCATCATGCGGACGCCCGGCAGGTTGGCGGCGCGGGCATAGAGCCTGCCGACCTCGTCGAAGGAGACGCCGAACTTGTTCTCGGCCGAGCCGGTGGTGATCTTGGCGTGGCCGCCGGCGCCGATGTCGGGATTGACCCGGAAGACCGCCTCCTGACGCCTGCCGAGCGAGGCCGCGACCCGCGAGAGCATATCGAGTTCGCCCTCGGTTTCGATATTGACCTGATAGATGCCGGCCTGAACTGCGTAGCGCAGTTCGCTCTCGCTCTTGCCGACGCCGGAAAAGACGATTCTTTCAGGCGGAAAACCGGCCAGCAGCGCCTTGCGGATCTCGCCCTCGGAGACGGTGTCGGCCCCGGCGCCCAGCGCGGCCAGCGTCTTCAGCACGCCGAGATTGCCGTTGGCCTTCATCGCATAGAAGACATGGGCCTTGCCGGCTGGCGCGGCCGCCGTCACGGCGGCCTCGAACAGCCGGTAGTGCCGCTCGATCGTGGCCGAGGAATAGACATAGACCGGCGTGCCGACGGCGTCGGCGATAGCGGCGAGCGACACGCCCTCGGCGAGGAGGGTCCCGTCGCGATAGCTGAAATGATGCATCGGAGGCTCAGAGCAGCGGGTCGAGCACGAAGCTGCTCTCGGGCACCGTGAAATTGCGGTTCGACCGGGCCGGGCGGCCGAAGGGCGAAGCGTCCGCCGTGGCGCCGACCTGCTCCTCGACGCCGCCGATCTGGCTGTCGGGCAGGGCGATGGCGTTGGCGGCGTTCGGCGGGGCCTCGAGCGCGCCCTTGCGCCCGCAGGCGGCGAGCGCGAGGCCTGCCAGGCCGATGACGAGAACGGTGCGGGCCAGTTTCAGGCGGTCATGCGGCACGAAAGCAGATCCTCGGACGAAGCATTGTGGGAAGTGTAGCGAATGGAGCAGCGGCTTGCGAGCTTTTGAAGGCGGGCCCAGACGAGAGACTGGAGTCAGCCGCGTTCCTTCGCCAGAACCCGCAGCCAGCGCTTCGCCTGGCGGCGGACATTCGCCGGGGCGGTGCCGCCATGGCTGGTGCGGCTCCTGACCGACTGCTCGACGCCGAGCACGGCGAAGACGGCGTCCGTGATCCGCGGCTCCACGGCCTGCATCTGCGCCAATGAGAGCTTTTCGAGCCCGATCCGCTTCTCCGAGGCGAGGCCGACGAGCCGGGCGGTGACGTGGTGGGCGTCGCGGAACGGCATTTTCAGCACCCTGACCAGCCAGTCGGCGAGGTCGGTCGCGGTGGCGTAGCCGAGGCCGGCGGCCTTTTTCATCGCCTTGAGGTCGGGCTCCATGTCGCGGACCATGCCGGCCATGGCGGCCAGGCAGAGAGACAGGGTCTGGAGCGCGTCGAAGGTGCCTTCCTTGTCCTCCTGCATGTCCTTGGAATAGGTCAGCGGCAGGCCCTTCATCATGGTCAGCATCGCCTGCAAATGGCCGAAGACGCGCCCGGCCTTGCCGCGCACCAGTTCGGCGGCGTCCGGGTTGCGCTTCTGCGGCATGATCGAGGAGCCGGTCGAGAATTTGTCCGACAGCCGCACGAAGCCGAACTGCGGCGTCGCCCAGAGCACGATCTCCTCGGCCAGCCGCGAGAGATGCATGGCGCAGATCGAGGCCGCCGCCAGAGTCTCCAGCACGAAATCGCGATCCGAGACCGAATCGAGCGAGTTCGCGGTCGGCCGGTCGAAGCCGAGCGCATGCGCCGTCATGTGCCGGTCGATCGGGAAGGAGGTGCCCGCCAGCGCGGCCGCGCCGAGCGGGCATTCGTTCAGGCGCTCGCGGGCGTCGCGGACCCGGCCGCGATCGCGCGCGAGCATCTCGACATAGGCGAGCAGATGATGGCCGAAGGTGACGGGCTGGGCCGATTGCAGATGGGTGAAGCCCGGCATCACCGCGCCAGCGTAGGCATCGGCCTTCTGAGCCAGCGCCTGCTGGAGATCGGCCATCTGTCCGTCGATCTCGTCGAGCGTGTCGCGGACCCAGAGCTTCATGTCGGTCGCGACCTGGTCGTTGCGCGAGCGGGCGGTGTGGAGCCGGCCGGCGGCCAGCCCGATCCTGTCCTTGAGATTGCTCTCGACGTTCATGTGGACGTCCTCGAGCGCGCGCGAGAACGTGAAGGTCCCGGCCTCGATTTCGCCCTGCACCTGCTTGAGCCCGGCGCTGATCGCGGCCACATCATCGGCCGTCAGGATGCCGGTTTCGGCGAGCATGGCGGCGTGCGCCAGCGAGCCCCTGATGTCCTGACGCCAAAGGCGCTTGTCGAAATCGATGGAGGCGTTGATCTCCTCCATGATGGCGTCGGGACCCGAGGCGAAACGCCCACCCCACATGCGATTGCTCACGACGGTGTTTCCTGCTTTGAGGACGGTATGATGTTTCGACCCAGAACCGTCGCCGCCTGCGCGGCGCTGGCCCTGTTGACGGCGGGGGGCGTTGCGGCCTTCTACTCCGGGGAAGGCAAGGCCGGCAATTCCGGTTCTTGCGGCGCGGCCGGGAAAACGGCGGCGGCGCTGCGCCCGCTGGCGCAAGGCGAGGTCGCGGCCGTGCAGGTCGGCGACACGCCCGTCCTGGCCCCCGATCTTGTCTTCAACGGACCCGACGGCCAGCCGACGACCTTGTCGGCCTTCCGCGGCCGCGTCGTGCTGGTCAATCTCTGGGCGACCTGGTGCGCGCCCTGCCTGAAGGAGATGCCGGCGCTCGACGCCCTGCAGGGCGCGCTCGGCGGGCCCGATTTCGCGGTGGTCGCGGTCAATATCGACACGCGCAACCTCGACAAGCCGAAAGCCTGGCTGAGCGAGAACAGAATCGAGAAACTGGCCTACTACGCCGATCCGCAGGCCAAGGTGTTTCAGCAAATGCGCGCGGCGCGCAAGGTCGAGGGCATGCCGGTCAGCCTGCTCGTCGATCGCGAAGGCTGCGAACTGGCGATCCTGCAGGGCCCGGCCGACTGGGCGAGCGCGGATGCGAAGGCGCTGGTCGGGGCGGCGCTGCGGCGCTGAACGCTCCGTCATTCCGGGTTCTCGCTGCGCGAGCCCCGGAATGACGGGCCGATTGCCTCGCGTCGGCGGCTGCGTCATACGCTCCCGGCCATGACCTACACGATCGGCCTCGCCACCACCTTCCACGATCCCGCCATCGCCATCATCGGCCCCGATGGCGAGGTGCTCTTCGCCGAGGCGACCGAGCGCTATCTGCAATACAAGCGCGCGCCCAATTGCGAGCCGGATTCGGCCCCGCGCATGGAAGGGCTGCTGAAGCGCTACATCCCGAAGGGAGCCGAGGTCCGCATCGCCACGAGCTGGGGGCAGGAGTTCACCGGCTTCCTCGACCAGATGGATCGCGCCGGTTCGTTTTCGCTCGACGCGCTGCTCAAGCTCTCGCCCGAGCTGAACCGTTCGCTGGTGCCCGAGCGCAGCGAACGCGCCTTCATCGCTTCGCTGCATCTCGCCCAGCAACGCGCTGGCATCGGCACGCTGCTGGGGCTCGACCGGGCCTTCGGCCAAGCCAATGTCACCGGCCTGACGCGGCATGGCCATCATCTCAGCCACGCCGCCTATGCCTGCTGGTCCTCGCCCTTTTCGGACGCCGCCTGCCTCGTCGTCGACGGCATGGGCGAGACCGGGGCGTCTGCGATCTTTGCGCTGAAGGATGGCGAGATCACCGAGGTGAAGCGCCATCGCGGGCGCGAATCGATCGGCTTCTATTTCGGCCTCGTCACCGATCTCGCCGGCTTCGACCAGGCCAAGGGCGAGGAGTGGAAGATCATGGGGCTCGCGCCCTATGGCAAGACCGACGACCGTCTGATGGCGCTGCTGCGGAAGCTCTACCGGATCGAGGGGCACAAACTCGCCTTCGCCAAGGCCGAAATCGTGCAGGCCGTCGCGGCGGACATTCTCAGCCTGCGCCCGGCGGACGCGCTCGACCGGGGCTGGGCCGATCTCGCCCGCTGCGGGCAGGACGTGTTCGCCGAGATGATGGAGGCCCTGCTCGGGGAGACGGCCGCGCTGGTGCCATCGGAAAACCTCGTGCTCGCCGGCGGCTGCGCGCTGAACTCGTCGTTCAACGGCAAGATCGTCGGCCGGCACGGGTTTTCTCAGGTCTTCGCGCCGTCCGCTCCGGCCGATGACGGCAACGCCATCGGCGCGGCCTGGCTCAGCCACAAACAGGCCAATCCGGGCTGGCGGGCGCCAAAAGGGCCGATGTCGCCCTATCTCGGCTCGACCGTCTCGACCGAACCGCTGGAGCGCATCCAGGCCTGGGAGCCGCGTTTGCGGAGACTTTCGCCCGACGAGGTCGCCCCCGTCGCGGCGAGACTGCTTACCGAAGGCAAGCTGATCGGCTGGGTGCAGGGCAAGGCCGAGTTCGGCCCGCGCGCGCTCGGCAACCGCTCGATCCTGGCCGATCCGCGCCCGGCGGACGCAAAAGACATCCTCAACGCCAAGGTGAAATACCGCGAGGCGTTCCGCCCCTTCGCCCCCTCGATCCTGGCCGAACATGGCGCGGACTGGTTCGAGGCCTATCAGGACGCGCCCTATATGGAGCGGACGCTGGTCTGGAAGGAGGCTGCGCGCCCGCGCGTGCCGGCCGTGGTCCACGAGGATTTCACCGGGCGGCTGCAGAGCGTCACGGCGCAGCGCAACCCGCGCTACCACGCGCTGATCTCGGAATTCCACAAGCTGACGGGCGTGCCTGTTGTGCTGAACACGTCGTTCAACATCATGGGCAAGCCGATCCTGCACACGGCCGAGGACGCGATCCTGATGTTCTATACCAGCGGGCTCGACGCGCTGGTGGTGGAGGACTGGTTGCTGGTGAAGTGAGGCTCAGTCGGGATCGATCGCGGCGCGGAAGGCGGCGAGTTCCGCGTCGACCAGCAACAAAAACGTCTCGGCGGCTTCGACCGCGATCACGGCCTTGCGCTCGCTGAATCGATCATAGGAATGGATCGCGACATGGCGGAAGCGCAGAAGTTCGTCCGCTGCATCAGCCATCGCCTTGCTCAATATCGCAGGGCGCTGGCCTTCGAGCGGCTCGGCCACCCGCCGCAGCAGAACGGCACGCCAATCCGAACCCTGCGGCAGAGCTTCGTCGAGAAACGCCAGCAGCCGTCTCAGGGCCGATTCGAAAGAGGTGTATCCGGCCTGCATCGCATGCTGGAACGCCATCACTTCCAGATAGCTTTCCGCCAACGACATGCGGCCTGCAGACCGCCGGAACAGCGCCACCGCTTCGGTCAAATGCCGCGTCGATGAGGCGAGATCATCGCTTATGTCGCGCCAGCGTTCGGCCATCATGGCGGCTCTCCCAGCACGATCCCTTCCTCCAGCGCCCGCGCCGCGACCTTGTCCGAGGTCCAGCCGATCGGCCGACAATCCGGCTTGAGCCCAAGCTCCCAGCAGCGCTCATCGGCGAAGCTGCAAGCCGGCGTCGAGCCGCGTTCGGGAAAATCGGCGATGATATCGACGTCGCTCTGGTCGTGGGCTGAGCCGCGCGCTGCCGAGCCGAACAGGATGAAGCGACCGCCATGCTCGCGGGCGTAGGCCGCGAGCAGCGGCTTCAGCGCCTCGACGCCGTCGCGATAGGCGGCGAGCTTGCGGTCATGCCGCTCGCGCAAGGTGAGATAGGGGCCCATGCGCGAGCCTTACCACGGAATTTGTGGTGTTTCAGCCCGCCGGGAGCGTCAACTCGCCTGCTTGACCGAGATGCCCTTCTCCTCGAAGAGCGCCTGCAGTTCGCCGGCCTGGAACATCTCGCGGGTGATGTCGCAGCCGCCGATGAACTCGCCCTTGACGTAGAGCTGCGGGATCGTCGGCCAGTTGGAATAGGCCTTGATGCCCTCGCGGATCTCCATGTCCTCGAGCACGTTGACGCCCTTCCACGGCACGCCGAGATAGCCGAGGATCTGCGAGACCTGGCCGGAGAAGCCGCACATCGGGAATTGCGGCGTGCCCTTCATGAAGACGACGACGTCGGCGGAGGCCACCTCGGCGTCGATGCGGGCGTTGATGTCGGTCATTGTGAATCTCCTAGGCGAGCGTTTTGAATGGTTCGGCCGCGCGGCCAAGCCTTAGCGCGACGGTGATGATCGCCCGATCGATGTCAAAATCGGCCGCGAGAACTTCGTCGAGCGTGAGAGGGCATGTCTCGGGCAGGTCAGGCGCGAGACTTTCGTCATGCTCGCCGAGCATCGGCTTTGCCCTTCGAAGCGCGTTTTGCCAGATCGCATCAATATCGATCTTCCGCCGAATCGACGGAAGAAACGCATCGCGAGCTTCGTCCTGGAACAGCGCCATTTCGCGCCGCCAATGCTCCAGCACAAGCGGGTTGGCGCTGGATAGACGTTTTGCCAGGTGGACCAGGAACTGCTTCAGCGGCCCGGTGCAACTGCGTGTTTCCGTTCTGCCCAAGCAATCCAACTCCTCGGCCAGATTCGTCCAGTCCAGAACATTCGACAGCTCGGGCCGCGTGCGCGCGATTTCGCGGATCGCTTCGGCCTGCTCTTCGGCCCAAGCGACGATATCCTTTTCGTACAGCGTATCGGCAGGCATATTGGCCTCCGCAGAAATCATATGACCCTAATTCTGGGGAACCGCCGTCGTCAGCGCAAGGGCGTGCAGCACGCCGCCCATGTTTCCCTTGAGCGCGGCATAGACCATCTGGTGCTGCTGCACCCGGCTCTTGCCGGCGAAGGCGGCCGAGGTGACGGTCGCGGCGTAATGGTCGCCGTCGCCGGCGAGGTCCTTGATCTCGACCACGGCGTCGGGCAGCGCCGCCTTGATCATCGTCTCGATATCGCGCGCGTCCATCGGCATGGCGAAACTCCTCAGGCAGCCTTGCCGGACATGTAATCCGGCAGCCAGGTGTCATGGGCGGACTTGAGCGCCGCGATGGCAAGCGGTGTTTCGCCGGGCAGCGCAAGCGCGGTCCCGCCGGTCGCGCCGATCACGCTTGCGGGAACGCCGGCAGCCTTCGCCTCGGCCATGACAGCGTCGGCTGATGCCGCCGGCGCCGTCACGACATAGCGCGCCTGATCCTCGCCGAAGAGCGCGGCGTGGTTCGCGCCCGCCGGCAGCGCCGAGATCGTCGCGCCGACGCCGCCGGCGATCGCCATCTCGGCGAGCGCGACGGCGAGCCCGCCATCGGACAGGTCATGGCAGGCGGTGACGCGGCCGGCCGTGATCAGGCTACGTACGAAATCGCCGTTCCTGCGCTCGACCGAGAGATCGACCGGCGGAGGCGCACCCTCCTCGCGGCCGCAGATCGTGGCGAGCCAGGCGCTCTGCCCGAGCCAGCCCTGCGTGTCGCCGATCAGCAAAATCGCCTCGCCCACGGTCTTGAAGGCGATGGTGGCATGCCTGGTGACGTCGGCCAGCACGCCGACGCCGCCGATGGTCGGGGTCGGCAGGATCGAGACGCCGTTGGTCTCGTTGTAGAGCGAGACGTTGCCGGAGACGACAGGGAAGTCGAGCGCGCGGCAGGCCTCGCCGATGCCCTTGATGCAGCCGACGAGCTGGCCCATCACCTCGGGTCGCTCCGGATTGCCGAAGTTCAGGTTGTCGGTGACGGCGAGCGGCGTCGCGCCGACCGCGGTGAGGTTGCGATAGGCTTCCGCCACCGCCTGCTTGCCGCCCTCGAACGGATCGGCCTCGCAATAGCGCGGCGTCACGTCGGCGCACATGGCCAGACCTTTGGGGCCGTCCTCGATGCGGATCAGCCCGGCGTCGCCGCCCGGCACGATCACCGAATTGCCGAGGATCAGCGTGTCGTACTGCTCGGTGATCCAGCGCTTGGAGCAGAGATCGGGCGAGGCGATCAGCTTGAGCAGAGCGTCCGCGTTCGACATTGGCGGGACGACGCTCTCGGGCGCGATGCGCTGGCGCTTGGGCGTCTCGACCCAGGGCCGGTCGTATTCGGGAGCCTCGTCGCCCAGTTCCTTGATGGGGAGATCGGCCATTGTCTCTCCCCTGTGCTTCACGACGAAGCGCAGCGTGTCGGTGGTGTGGCCGACGATGGCGAAATCGAGGCCCCATTTCCGGAAGATCGCCTCGGCCGGCTCCTCATGGCCGGGCTTGATCACCATGAGCATGCGCTCCTGGCTTTCCGACAGCATCATCTCATAGGCGCTCATGCCGTCCTCGCGGCACGGCACGGCGTCGAGGTTCAACTCGACGCCGAGATCGCCCTTGGCGCCCATTTCGACGGCCGAGCAGGTCAGGCCGGCCGCGCCCATGTCCTGGATGGCGTCGACATGGCCGGCCGCCATGATCTCGAGGCAGGCTTCGAGCAGTAGTTTTTCCGCGAAGGGATCGCCGACCTGCACGGTCGGGCGCTTCTCTTCCGCGCCCTCGCCGAAGGCGGCCGAGGCCATGGTCGCGCCGTGGATGCCGTCGCGCCCGGTTTTCGAGCCGAGATAGACGATCGCCTTCCCGACGCCCGACGCCTTGGCGTAAAAAATCTCGTCGGCGCGGGCGATGCCGACCGCCATGGCGTTGACCAGGATGTTGCCGTCATAGCGGCGGTGGAAGCCGGTCGCGCCGCCGACATTGGGGACGCCGAAGGAGTTGCCGTAGCCGCCGATGCCGGCGACGACGCCGGAGACCAGATGGCGCGTGCGGGGATGATCCGGCGAGCCGAAGCGCAGCGCGTCAAGCACCGCGATCGGCCGCGCGCCCATGGTGAAGACGTCGCGCAGGATGCCGCCGACGCCGGTCGTCGCGCCCTGATAGGGCTCGATGAAGGAGGGGTGGTTGTGGCTTTCCATCTTGAAGACGATGGCGAGCCCGTCGCCGATGTCGATGACGCCGGCGTTCTCGCCCGGCCCCTGGATCACCCAGGCGGCCTTGGTCGGCAGCGTCCTGAGATGGATTTTCGAGGATTTGTAGGAGCAGTGCTCGTTCCACATCGCCGAGACGATGCCGAGCTCGGTGATCGTCGGCTCGCGGCCGATCAGATGCAGGAAGCGCTGATACTCGTCGGGCTTGAGGCCATGCTCGGCGACGAGCTGCGGGGTGATGGCGATGGCGTTGGGGATCACGGCGCGCGGCTTCCTGACGATCGGGCCCTGAGCCCGTCCCTGAAGGTGCGGGGCATAGCGCGTGTGCGCCCGCGAGACAACGCATTCCGGCCTGCGACAATGGCGTTCAGCCGTCGAGCGCCTGCAAGGCGGCGCGCAAGCTCGCCGGGATCGGAACCGGGCGCTGGCTTGCGCGCTCGACATAGACATGCGTGAACAGGCCCTGCGCCGCCGCCTGCGCGCCGCCTGTCCGAAAAATGCCGATGCGGTAGGTCACGGAACTGGAGCCGAGCCGCTCGACCGCGAGCCCGGCCTCGACCGTCTCCGGAAAGGCCGTGCTCTCGAAATAGGTGCAGGTGGTCTCGACCACGAGGCCGACGATGTCGCTGCCGGCGATGTCGAGATGGCCGTTCTCGACCAGCCAGGCGCAGACCGCCGTGTCGAACCAGGAGTAATAGACGACGTTGTTGACGTGGCCGAAGACGTCGTTGTCGTGCCAGCGCGTCGGGATCGGGCGGAACAGCCTGAAGTCGGAACGGCTGAGGCGCGGCTTGCGAGTGCTCATTGCGAGCCTCCATGCTCGTCCGTGATTTTGCCCGCGCCTTGCTCCGGCACGCCCAGCGCATCCGCCAGACGCGCCTTGGCCGAGCCCGGCCGGAGCGGCTTCTGCTGGCTCTCATGCGGGGCCCAGCCAGAGAGCCAGACGATCTCGAAGGTGGCGCGCAGGCGGCCGTCCGGGTCGGCGAAGCGTTCCGCGTAGAGCTGGGCGGCCTGCAGCAGCGTGTCGCGCCGCAACGCGCCAGGCTTGCGGTCGACCAGCGCGTTCGTCCAGCCGAGCGCGCGCAGGTCGCGCAGCAGGCCGAGCATGTCGCCATAGCGCGCGGTGACAGTCTCGCTGTCGACGACAGGCAGCGCGAATCCGGCGCGCTGCAGCAGGGTCCCCAGATCGCGGAGATCGGCGAAGGGAGCCACGCGCGGGCTCGCCCCGCCGGTGGTGGCGATTTCCGCCTCCAGCAGCGCCTGCCGCAACTCGTTGAGGCTGCGGCCGCCGAGCAGGCAGCCGATGAAGAGCCCGTCGGGCTTCAGCGCCCGCCTGATCTGGACCAGCGCGCCCGGCAAGTCGTTGACGGCGTGCAGCGCCAGCAAAGAGCAGGCGAGGTCGATCGAGGCCGGAGCGAACGGCAGCGCTTCGAGATCGCCGACAAGATCGGCGCTTTTGTCGGGCGTCTCGGCCATCCGCGAAAGCGTCTCGCTGCGGGCCAGAAGGGCCGCGCGCGCCACCGGCAAAACCGAGCCGAGATCGGCGGCGCGTCCGAAGCGGCGCAGCACGGCGGCGAGGCGCTCGTCGAGATCCTCGACCGCGCGCGCCAGTAGGAAATCCGGATAGCCAGCGGCGAGCGCCCGCTTCAGCCGCAGCTTTGTAAGGCTGCGGTCGAAGACGAGCGGGTTGTCGCTCATGCGGCCGGACCCGATCGGCTCAGCTTTCGAGCAGGCGCTCGATCTCGCGGCGCAGTTCCGGGCCGAGGTCGCTCCGGTCGAGCGCATAGGCGATGTTGGCGGTCAGGAAGCCGATCTTCGAGCCGCAATCATAGATGTCGCCGTCGAAGCGCACGGCGTGGAACGGTTCCAGCCGCGACAGGGCGATCATCGAATCGGTGAGCTGGATCTCGCCGCCGGCGCCGGGCTCCTGGTTGGCGAGCAGGTTGAAGATCGTCGGCTGCAGGATGTAGCGGCCGGTGATGTGGAGATTGGAGGGCGCGGTGCCCCTGGCCGGCTTCTCGACCATCTTCGTGACCTTCGAGACCTTGGCGTCGCGGTTCTCGACGCCGACGATGCCGTATTGATGGGTCTGGTCGTCAGGCACGGGGGCGACGGCGATGTGGTTGCCGCCATGCCTTTCATAGGCGTCGACCATCTGCGCGAGGCAGCCCTTGCCGTGGCTGTGGTGCAGCATGTCGGGCAGCAGAAGCGCGAAGGGCTCGTCGTCGCCGATCAGGTCGCGGGCGCACCAGACGGCGTGGCCCAGGCCCAGCGGCGCCTGCTGGCGGGTGAAACTGGTCGCGCCGGCGGCCGGCAGGTCGGCCAGCAAGCCTTCCAGTTCCTTGACCTTGTTGCGCTTGCGGAGCGTGTCGTCGAGCTCGTAGGCGAGGTCGAAATGGTCCTCGATCACGGCCTTGTTGCGCCCGGTGACGAAGACGAAATGCTCGATGCCGGCGGCGCGGGCCTCGTCGACCACATGCTGGACCACCGGCCTGTCGACGATGGTCAGCATTTCCTTGGGAATGGCCTTGGTCGCGGGCAGGAAGCGGGTGCCGAGCCCGGCGACGGGCAGGACGGCCTTGCGGATTTTCTTCAGCATGAAAGGTCCATGTGGCGGACAGGGCGGAGGATGCGGCCGGCCTGCGGCCCCGACAGGGCCGGTCGATACGAGCCGATAGCAGACCGAGCTTGAGAACCCGTCAACGTTTTTTGCATAAGGCTGGTTCCGATTTCCGCTGCGGGGTGATGCGATGGCGATTCTGGTGTCCGGCGGCGCAGGCTATATCGGCAGCCATATGGTGCTGGAACTGATCGACCGCGGTGAAAAAATCGTGGTCCTCGACGATCTCTCGACCGGATTCTGGTGGGCCGTGCCGCAGGAAGCGGTTTTCGTGCAGGGCGACATGGGCGACCAAGCCCTGGTCGAGCGCGTCATCGCCGAACATGGCGTCACCGAGATCGCGCATTTCGCCGCCCGCATCGTGGTGCCCGATTCCGTCTCCGATCCGCTCGGCTACTATCTCAACAACACGGTCAAGACGCGGGCGCTGCTGGAGAGCGCGGTGCGCGGCGGCGTCAGGCGCGTCATCTTCTCCTCGACTGCGGCGGTCTACGGCGAGCCGGCGATCTCGCCGGTGCCCGAGGAGATCGCGCTCAACCCGATCAACCCCTATGGCCGCTCCAAGCTGATGAGCGAGTGGATGCTGGCCGACGTCGCCCGCGCCCACGGGCTGTCTTTTGTCGCGCTGCGCTATTTCAACGTCGCCGGGGCCGATCCGCGCGGCCGCTCGGGCCAGTCCTCGCCCAACGCCACCCATTTGATCAAGGTCGCGAGCCAGGCCGCGCTCGGCCAGCGCGCCGGTCTCGAAATCTTCGGGACGGATTACGCGACGCCCGACGGCACCTGCGTGCGCGACTACATCCACGTCACCGATCTCGCGCGGGCGCATCTGGCCGCGCTCGACCATCTGCGCTCGGGTGGCGGCAGCCTGACGCTGAACTGCGGCTATGGCAGGGGCTACTCGGTCGCGGAGGTGGTCGAGGTGGTGAAGAAGGTGTCCGGCGTCGATTTCCCGGTCAAGCGCTCGCCGCGGCGGCCGGGAGACCCGGCCTCTCTGGTGGCCAAGGCCGACCGCATCCGCGCCGAACTCGGCTGGACGCCCGAGCATGACGACCTCGACCAGATCGTGCGGCAGGCGCTGGCCTGGGAGGAGAAGCTCAGGACGCGCAACGCGGTGTGATTGCGCTCAGCGGATCAGCTCGATGCGGACGCCGGCCGCATCCGCTATGAGCGGCCAACGGCGCTCTCCAGTCAGGGCCGGCCGATTCATGCGCCGCGCGAGCGCGAGGCAGGAACGGTCTCCGAGCGAAAGGCCCCCCGCCAACGTTAGCGGCCGCAGCATCCCGATATCATAAGCCAACCCGGCATCGACCGGAATGATCTCCATCGGAAAAGGCTCGAGCAAAGCCTCTATCGACATGCGGGAGATGCCCTGTTTGGCGTAGTAGCTGACAACTTCAGCAAGGTTCACTGTCGTCATCGCCGCATCTTCCAAACGCGCCCTGACGATCGCGGCGCCAGGCTCTTCGAGGAGAAGCGCAAGCAGCGCGGAGGCGTCCATGACGACAAGGCTCATTCCTGTTCAGCCTCCCGACGTCGTTCCGCCAGAAAATCATCGACCGAAACGTTCGCCTTTCCGGCAAGCAACTCGCGGCTCAGCGCTTGAGCGCGCTTTACGATCTGATCGAGCGTCCGCAGGACGATCGCGTCTCCGGTATCCTCGATGATGATGTCGCCACCACGATCGAGGCCGTGGCGACGTCGCATGTCCGCCGGCAGGCTGACACGGCCGTCTGGCATAACACGCGCTTTCATGTCCTGATCCCGATCCATGCCATGGGCGCCAAATTATGGCATGGATACACTGATCCGCCAAACGCGGCCGGCTGCTTATCGCGCCGCGTGATTGCGCTCCGTTTACCATTGGTTAAACCTGTTGGGGCTGACTCGGGGCGCACCATCCGTTCCCGATGCTCCTGCACGAGGTTGCCATGCGCCTGTCCGTCATCGCCGCCGCCGCGCTCGCCAGCCTCGCGCCGGCCTGCGCCGAGACGACGGGTTCCATCGTGCTGCCGACGGCGCGGCCCGCCCTCGCGAGCCCCGCAAGCCCTGCCAAACCAGCCGCCGCGAACGCCTCCTTCGACGCTTTCCTGAGGGGCCTCTGGCCACTGGCGCAGCAGCGCGGCATTTCGCGGGCGACCTTCGACCTCGCCTTTGCCGGCGTGACGCCCGATCCGTCGATCGTGGCGCTGACGACGAAGCAGTCGGAGTTCACCGCGCCGATCTGGGGCTATCTCAACAGCGCGGTCGGCGGCACGCGGATTCCACGCGGGCGCGACGCGGCGGGCGAGCATGCAAGCGTCCTCGCCCAGATCGAGGCGCGCTATGGCGTGCCCAAGGAGGTCGTGCTCGGGGTCTGGGGGATGGAGACCAATTACGGCTCCTTCAAGGGCGACAAGGACACGATCCGTTCGCTCGCGACGCTGGCCTCCATCCGCTACCGCGGCGAGTTCTTCCGCGACGAGTTGCTGACCGCGCTGGAACTGATGGAGAAGGGCCATGTCGAGCGGCGCGAATTGCGCGGCTCCTGGGCCGGCGCGATGGGCCACACCCAGTTCATGCCGTCGAGCTACAAGGCATACGCCGTCGACTGGACCGGCGACGGCCATGCCGACATCTGGTCCTCGACCGCCGACGCGCTGGCTTCCACCGCGAATTACCTCAAGGGCCATGGCTGGGTCGCCGGACTGCCCTGGGGGCTTGAGGTGACGCTGCCCGACGGCTTCGACCACAAGCGCAACAAGGCGAGCTTCTCCGCCTTCTCGTCGGCCGGCGTGCGCCGCGCCGACGGACGCGCGCTGCCCTCCTCGGGCGAGGGGCGGCTGTTCTATCCGGCCGGCCATCGCGGTCCGGTGCTGCTGCTGACCGAGAATTTCGACGTCATCAAGAAATACAATTCGTCGGACGCCTATGCGCTGGCGGTCGGCCATCTCGGCGACCGGATCATGGGGCGACCCGCGATCCAGGCCGAGTGGCCGGTTCAGGCGCCGCGCCTCGACAAGGCCGGCACGCAGGATCTGCAGCGCCGGCTGAAGGCGCGCGGGCTCTACAACCACGACGCCGACGGGCGCATCGGCACCGGCACGCGCGAGGCGGTGCGGCAATACCAGCTCGCCGCCGGCGAAATCCCGGATGGCTGGCCGACGCCGGCTTTGCTGGCGAAGCTGCGCGGGGCGCGCTGACTTCGCCGCGATCACGCGCTATGATGACGCCGTAGCGCCACTTTCGGCGCAAGATCGAGCCCCCGATGCGGTCGCGTTCCGTCTTCATGGTGCTGAGCGCCGCCTGCCTCGTGCTGGTCACGGGCGGGCCGTCCTCGCTCGCCGAGGGCGACGCCTTCCTGACGCGCCCGGTCAATCCCGGGCGCGGCGGCGGCTGGTTCTTCGGCCCGCAGCGTCCGGTGGTCGAACCGCGCCGTCAGCGCGTCGCGCCCGCCGTGCAGCGGCGCGCGCCCGCGGTCGTGGTCCGGGACGATCCGGTCATCCCGAAGGTCGATGTCGCCCATCATGTCCTCGTCATGGGCGATTCGCTCGGCGGCCTGCTGGCGTCCGGGCTCGAGGACGCCCTGAACGACCGGCCCGATGTCGCGGTGATCTCGCGCGCAAAGCCGGATTCGGGCCTGGTCCGGGGCGATTTTCACGACTGGCCGAAAGTCGCGGCCGAATTGCTCGCGGGCGACCAGACGATCACGGTCGGCGTGATGCTGCTGGGCCTCAACGACCGTCAGGCCCTGCGCGAGGGCGAGACCGTGCACGAGCCCGCGAGCCCGCGCTGGCTCGAACTCTATCGCGAGCGGATCGACGCGGTCGCCGCCGCCTTCGCGGCCAAACGCGTCCCGCTGATCTGGGTCGGCGCCCCGCCTGTGCAGAACGGCCGGCTCTCGGTCGATCTCGCCACTTTCAACGAGCTCTATCGCCAACGGGTCGAGCGCGCCGGGGGGCAGTATGTCGACCTCTGGAACGCCTTCGTCGACGCCGAGAACCGCTACACCGCGATGGGCCCCGACGTCTCGGGCCAGACCATGCGCCTGCGGGTCGGCGACGGCATCCACTTCACCTCGGCTGGCGCGCGCAAGGCCGCCCATTTCGTCGATGTGCTGATCCGCCGTCTCGTCGAGAGCCAGCCCGCGCAGGGCGTGATCGCGCTTCCGGTCTCGCCCGACACCGGCGCGCCGATCAATCCCGAATTGCAGGCCGGCGGCATCGAGCGGCTGATCGACCAGATGGTCAGCAGCGCGCCCCTGATGCTGGGGCTGCCGACCGCGCTGCAGGTCAAGCCGCTGGCGGGGCCGATCCTGCCGCTGACCGGGCAGGGGCCGACCGGCGAGCAGGCGCTGCTGGCCTCGATCACGGATGCGCGCGGACGCGGCGAGATCGCCGTTCAGCTCGAGCGGATTTTCGGCGACGGAATCATGCCCGAGCCGCGCGCCGGGCGGCTCGACGATGCGAGCTGGCCGAAGCGCAACTGAGCGTCACGGCGAGGCCCCGGTTTCAGGGCCGGAGCCTTCGCCTGATCGCGCGCCCTCAGAACTCCTCCCAGCCTGCGTCTCCGGCGCGTCCGTTGGCGACTTTCCTGGCCGGCGCGCGCATCGGCGCGGGCGCGGCGCGGCTCTGGGCGAAGGCGGCCTCGGCGAGCTTTTGCAGGCGGGCCGGTTCGGCGGCGGCGCCGGCGGCGGCATGGTCGGCGGCGCGCGGCTTGGGCTGGGCGTAGGCGGTCGCCGCCGGGCGGGCCGTCTGTCCCGCGCCGTCATGTCCGGTGCGGAACGCCGCGACGAGCTCGTTGAGCTGGCCGATCTTGCCGGTCAGCGAGGCCGCGGACGCGGCGCTCTCCTCGGCCAGCGCGGCGTTGGCCTGCGTCATCTCGTCGAGATGGGCGACCGCCTGGCTCATCTCCTCGATGCCGCCGGCCTGCTCGCCCGCCGCCGCCGAAATCTCGGCGATCGTGCCCGCCACCTTCCGCGACGCCGCCAGGATCTGGTCGAGCTGCTCGCCGGCCTGGCGCACCAGCTTCACGCCCGCGCCGACCTCGGCGTTGCTCGACGAAATCAGCCCGGAAATGTCCTTGGCCGCCTCGCCAGAGCGCTGCGCCAGCGTCCGCACCTCGGACGCAACAACCGCGAAACCCTTGCCGGCGTCGCCGGCGCGGGCCGCCTCCACCGCCGCGTTCAGCGCCAGAAGATTGGTCTGGAAGGCGATGTCGTCGATCACCCGGATGATGTCGGAAATCTTCTGCGACGCCGTCTCGATGCGCGCCATCGCCGCAACCGCCTCCGTCGCGATCGCGCCGCCGGACTGCGCCGCCTGCATCGCCTCGTCGGCGATCGACGCCGCCTGGCGAGACCCCTGCGCCGACGCCTTCACGCTCGCCGCAAGCTCCTCCGTCGTCGCCGCCGTCTCCTCCAGCGAGGACGCCTGATCCTCCGTCCGCTTCGACAGATCGTCAGCCCCCATGTTGATCTCGCGCGCCGCAAGACCGACATCCGCGGACGTCAACTGGATCGTCCG
>JAESFX010000262.1_pt1 | contig 32621 bp, 28 predicted proteins | sample 9269501 | NCBI WGS metagenome assembly JAESFX01 (sample SAMN14515570, study PRJNA621655) | algae metagenome | isolation source: Desmonostoc geniculatum HA4340-LM1 and co-occurring heterotrophs from cave... | place: USA: Maniniholo cave, Kauai, Hawaii | collected 2009-07-28
ACATCTCAACGCAACTCGGTACAAGGGTTTCTACCTATTTTATCCTTTTTACTTGCACTTTATTCTCTTTTATCCTCCCGAATCTCTTGATTTATCTAGGTTTTTCGTTTATTCTGCAAACCCTACGTAGGGTGCGTTACGCTGTCGCTAACGCACCATTCATTCTTAAGGGTTTGGTGCGTTACGGCTTACGCCTAACACACCCTACAAATACTTAATTTTGTTCCAAAATAAAACCGGATTCCTATATTTGCTAAAAGATTGCTGAATTCTTCTTCAAGAGATCATTCTCTGAAGTTTTTTGCCAGATTTTTTCAGAAAACGATTCATTTGTGACATCACACCAGGAACTTTCAACTCTTTGGGTTTTCGTTCTGGCTCTTTGAGAAATCGATAATATAAAAACTCATCTCTATAATCAATATTCACATCTTCTCCTTGACATAAACGGGCAAAATCAATAGAAGAATAGCTCATATAGTGAATGCGATGAATTGGTTTTAAACCATCTTCATTGTAAAGAACATTATTAATATTCACGAATCGGTCTGCATTAGCACAGTTACCTGTTCTATCTTCACCATTCGGACTGAGGGTAAAGTTAAATATTCGCGGATCGCCGTATAAAGTTATATAAACGAATATGCCTGAACTAGACCACCAGGAACCAGGGCGAATCCATTCAAATTCACGTTTTTCAATCCATCTTTCTTTGATGATATCTAAATCTTCGCCACCGAAAAGCAACCGTTTGGAACCAAAAAAGCTATCACAATGAATTTTGGCACGCAAATCAGTTTCTGTTAGCTGCGTTACTCTTTCAAGTACTTCTAAATTTAATTGTGTTTTTTCTCTGGGTTTAGCATGTTCCCAATCGTTAAATATTAGATCGTAATTATCCAGCTTTTCAAAAATGTCATCAATTGGTTTCATGGCTAAACTATCAGCATCATAAAACACAAATCTGTCAAACTCGCCATTAAAAGAAGCAAACTTTCGGTGTACAGAACCTTTGTACCAGCCTGGACGATTTAATTTAGAATCATTTGCTCTGGGATGAGCATCCCAAAGTTCATTGATGAAATTATCCCAGCGATGAATTGCTTCCCAATCTTCAAAAAGCGTGACATTTTTTCTAGATTTGAGTTCCTGCTTAACCAAGTCTAATTGCTGGTTATAAGGAATCACACAAACAGGAATATCTTCTCCAACATTTACCTCAATACTGTTTAGCAAAGCAACTAATTGGTCGTATACAGTATCATTGGCAAGCGTATAAATACCAAATGATTTCATTTTGCTAAATCCTACTTAAGTTATAGACTAGTTTGTTCGCTCACCACTTTGTCAGTGACAGTTACATACTGACTTACACTTGACCATAAAAACAATAGCCAAGGTGAAACTATACAGTAAATTTACCATGACGGTCTGTTAATAGGTAACTAGCTTTAACAAGAAAGAATTCAGGAGTCAGAATTCAGGAGTCAGAATTCAGAATTCAGAATAAAGGCGTCAGTCGTCAGAATGAATAGAAAGAATAAAGGCGTCAGTCGTCAGAATCCAGAATTCTGAGTTCTGAATTCTGAGTTCTGAGTTCTGAGTTCTGAATTCTGAATTCTGAGTTCTCTTTTAATTTATGAAAATTTTACAAATCATATATTAAGGGATACTTATGATGACATCTAGCCATGAATCAGGTCATGGTGTATGTATCACATTTGATGCATTACTTGTATGAACATTTTGATGGTATCTTGCACGTTTCCTTACCCACCCACAAGGGGAGGAACCCAAGTCAGGACATTTTATTTACTTAAGTACTTAACTCAACGTCATACTGTTACCCTGGTTACTCAACGAGAACGCGGTGTTACTGATGCTGAATTGGTAGGATTACGTGATTGTGTGGATCATTTGGTAGTTTTCGATCGCCCGCAAGATTCTGCAACCACAGCCAAAACCTTGAAGAAGATCCAGCACTTTGGTAAATTTTTGTTACAGGGCACACCGCCCAGCGTACTCAACCACTATTCAGTGGAGATGCAGACCTGGATTAATAACTGGGTAGAAGCAGGGAAATGTGATGTGATTACCTGCGAACATAGCGTCAATGAAATTTATGTGCAGCCACATTTTCAGAAACAGCTAAAAACCATAGTTAATGTTCATAGTTCTGTTTATGCTACTTGTCGAAAACAATTAGCGATCGGCATTTCTCAAAATGCTATCAGAGACAAAATTAATTTGCCACTTTTGCGTCGCTATGAACAAAATTACTGTGCTAAATTTCCGGAAATTGTTGTGACAACAGCAGAAGATAAACTGCAAATACAAGAATTTAACCCCAATAGTAAAATTACAGTTATCCCCAACGGCGTAGATTTAGTTTCTTTTCCCTATCGTACCAGCGATCCAGGGGGACATCATTTAATTTTTATTGGTGCAATGGATTATTTGGCGAATGTTGATGCTGTCTGCTTTTTCAGTAATGAAGTATTGCCAGAAATCCAAAAAAAATATCCTGATACAACTTTCGAGATTGTCGGTTCTCATCCTGCACCAGAAGTTTTAGCACTTAATCAAAAACCAGGAATTAATGTCACTGGACGTGTACCTTCAATGGTAGAATATTTACACAAAGCAACCATCTGCGTTGTACCTATGCGAACTGGGTTTGGCATTAAAAATAAGACCCTAGAAGCAATGGCAGCTGGTGTACCGATAGTGGCAAGCGATCGCGGTTTAGAAGGATTAGCTGTAGACGGTACTAACGAACCACTACGTGCATTACGAGCCAATCAACCTGCGGAGTATATCAGCGCAATTAGTCAATTATTCGAGAATCCCCAACTGCGATCGCAACTGTCCCAAAATGCCAGACAACTAGTAGAAACAGAATTCACTTGGGATATCGCTGGTAAAAGCTATGAACAAGTTTGTCTGGCGTAATTCGTAATTGTTTTGAATTCCAAGTTCTGAATTATTAAAACAAATATATGTAGAGACGTTGTAATACAACGTCTCTATACAAATTATTGGTGATGCAAATTATCTTATCTAAACCGTATCGGGTTTTAGTTATACCAATTTGAATCATCATTGCGATCGACGGAGTTACCAAAAATCTGCTGAGTAACTCATTCTCTACAAGACGCACTCTCGAACACAATCCAAAATCCAAAATCTAAAATCCAAAATGGTATTACCTTGTGAAAATACGACTCAATTATTTTCAAAATTCGTCGCAGACCTGAACACAAGTATTTTTTTATGCTTACGCTTATTCTTATTCTTGAGGGCAGCCAAATAATTATCAACGTAACGAAAAGCAGATGCACAATCGTAAGCAGCAATGGCTATAGCTTGCAAGAAAACCTTTGGGGGAATTTCAAACCCTAAAAATTTTTCTGTTAAAATTAACAAATCATTATCTGTGGCAGGAAAAGTAATTTCTTGTGCCTCTTCTGAATTATTAAAGATATCTTCAATTAACGCTCTGGACATTTTGTACCTCCCCAAAAGCATAGGATGCAAAGCCAGTGATGAAATTTAGCTGCTGATCGCGAGTTCGTAAGTTATCTGGGAGTTCAGTACCAGGACATCCTATTTCCCGCAAAATTTCTAAACAATAAGCACCGAGTTTAGTATATGGAGCTTGCTCCAATTCTTGAGCTACCTCCAGAGCCATCTTCAGATTGACTTGAATAACCGTCGTTACAGGGCTGGTCATAAATAAACCCTAATCAACTGGATGCTTTCAGTTTTGATCAGAAGCAAAAATTAGGTAACGGTGTTTTTGCGGAATTTATGAAGAGGGGAAATTAAAGTATCAGCGCATTTGCGGTAGAGCATCCAAATAATAAGACTGCGATCTTGGTCAAGTCCGGTTCTCAGTGAATTATAGGATAATACAGCAGAATTTAGGAGTCAGAATTGGTGAATTCAGAATAAGAATCGGCTTTGGGCTTAGCTACCAGACCTACATGGTGTACCTCACTCTTGTTCAAATCTGCTGTATCATGTCCGCTGAATTGCCCATAATCGCAGCGCTCAGAACTTTGGTTACTGGGCACTACTGATGGTTTTTTGCTGCTGATAACGTTGTTTAAACTGTTGTTGCTGTATTTTATGATCCACAATTGGTTGAGGATAGCCAGCAGCATGGCGTTCTAAGGGTGGAATTTTACCAGTAACTAAATATTCTGTATCCACAGACCGTAATTCTGACACCCATTGCCGAATATATTCCCCATCTGCATCGAATTTTTGTGCTTGACTAGCCGGGTTGAAAATTCGCACAGGTTTGGGGTCCATCCCGCTAGAAGCACTCCATTGCCAACCACCATTGTTAGCAGATAAATCACCGTCAATCAGCTTTTGCATAAAGTATTTTTCTCCTAGTTGGGGATTAATTAGCAAGTCTTTGGTGAGAAAACTAGCGACAATCATCCGACAACGGTTGTGCATCCAGCCACTTTCGTTTAACTGGCGCATTGCTGCATCCACAATCGGGTAGCCAGTTCTTCCTTCGCACCAAGCTTGGAAATGTTCTTCGTTAGTTTCCCAAGGAAAGTTTTTGAAGGTGTCCCGGAAAGCCCCATCAGCCAATTCGGGAAAGTTATACATTGCGTGTTGATAAAACTCACGCCAAGCTAGTTCTTGTTGCCATGTGCGGATACCAGCTGTTGCTTCCTCACTGCGGCTGTTTTCTTGTGCTTGTATTGTGGCTTGCCAAGCAGTGCGAATGCCAATTACGCCAAATTTCAAAGCTGCACTCAGTTGCGATGTTCCGTCAACTGCGGGAAAATTGCGCTGTTCTTGGTATTGAGTAATGGCTTTAGTAGTGAATTCCTCTAGCCGTTCTTGTGCCGCCGCCTCTCCCGGTAAAAGAATCAATTCTCCATCCCAAATAAATCCTAAATCTTTTGCAGAAGGTAATGCGATCGCTCCTGCAAGTTTTGCAACTTTCTGTTCAGCTTCCGTCAACCCCTCGACATTTTGCAGAGTTTCTACCGGTTGACTCTTCGGTTTGGTAATCCAATTTTTCCAAAAGGGAGTATAAACCGTATAAGGTTGATTACTACCTGACCGTATATCTTCTGGGGAATTGAGGATTTGATCCCAGTTTTGGTTAAGAAACTCAATACTTTTTTCTTTGAGGGCGCTTATAATGGTGCGATCGCGTTCTTGGGAATAAGGTTCTACATCCCAATTCCAAAAAACAGCTTTCGCCGATAACGCCTCAGCTAAAGCTGGTATCCCTTGCACAGGATTAGCATGGAGTATTAACAACTGGCTGCCAACTTCGGCATATCGCTGTTGTAATTTCTCCAAACAGCCAATCATATAAGTTACCCTCACCGGAGCAATATCATCTCGTTCCAGAATATTTGGGTCGAGGCAAAACACACCCACCACCTTCGGACTCTGCCGCCGTGCCGCAGCCAGTCCCGTATTATCAGAAATGCGTAAATCCCGACGATGCCAAAACAGAATTAAGTCAGACATTCCATACTCAACATAGTTCACCCGTACTAGCTTAGATGCTAACGGCACCAATCAGCATCATTCTGTTGATAAATTTATTCTGTGAGGGCATTGGGCATTGGTGGGAGGAGTGGGAAGCTTTTTTATAATCTCCCCACACTCCCTCATCTCCCTCATCTCCCCCATGCCCGATGCCCCATGCCCCATTCCCCGGTTTGTCAATCGGTAATAGTGGCTTTTAAGTAGAAAGTTGACTATACTCTTGTTAACAGTTAATTAGTCTTTTTGTCATGGCTAACCTACTACTTGATGACGGCACAATTGAGAGCGATTTAGGCGAAATATCTCGTGAACTTGCCCCTCTTGGTATTCAACTCAGACACTACGACCCAGGAACATCGCTCCTTTTCCCAAACCTGTTAGACCAGGAGGTTTTAACTGAGTCTCAAAGACTTTATATTATAGAACTCCATAACAGCGTTTTTGAATTTATCCAGCAAGAAAATGAGGCTCTCTGGTGTGACTTGCTCAATCTACATCCAGGTTCTCCCAATCTTCACCACCTAATAGCAACCTACGGTCGTTACCATACTCACACTACTGCTGAACCCCTCTACGTGTTGGCAGGAGAAATGATCTATGGCTTCGTGCGAGCTGACGGCAGCCAAGTACAGCTTTTAATTCAAGCACAAGACTATCTCTACATCCCCGCTGGCGTTGAGCATTGGTGCAGCCCAAATGCATCGTTGAATTTTAAGGTGGTACGCTATTTTGCAAATGCAGAAGGATGGGTTCCTAACTATACAGGTACTCAGATGAGTGATTCGCACAATAAGCCGCGTTAATCTAATCACTAGCCTTTTGCGGGAGGAGCTTATGCAGGAATCTGTGGTTTATCAAAGAATTATTAGACAAGGAATTGAACAAGGAATTGAGCAGGGGAGAAAAGAAGAGGCGTTGTCAGTGGTTTTGCGCCAATTGGCCCGGCGAATTGGTACGATCGCTCCAGAATTGCGATCGCAGCTTGAAGCATTATCTCTGACTCAATTAGAAGAGTTGAGCGAAGCACTATTAGATTTCTCTACAGCAGCAGATTTAGTAGGCTGGTTGCAGAATTATCAATAAACTTTACTCAACTTCCTCACAGCGAATTAACAGCATTTCCATCGCTTCTGCTAGAGAAATCAACTCTGTCCAAGAGGAACCAGTGACTAAATTTTGGGCGTGAGCTAATCGGTTTCGCAATTGTTCAGCAGACTTGAGGAAACGTTCACCAAACCGCTTGGATTTCAGTCCCAGTTGCTCGAGAAGTTCTGGTTGATTTAAAACCAACTCTCGTTTATCACAAAATTGCAGATAATCTAACAAATCGGTAGCTTCGTTTCTTTCCTGACTTTCTCGCCATAGCCGTCGAGCAACTTCTAACCGCTCTTTTTTGAGGACTTGTTGCCAAGAATTTTGAGGATAATAAAGTCGCACTAGCCGCAGCAGATTCATTTCTAGCAGCGTTACTAAGCCAAATAATAACATTCGGGCGGGTGCTTTCTGCAAATCCCCACAGGTAACAATTCCAGTCACTTGATTGCAGTCGAGAACAAACAATCGGGGAGTTTGTTGCAAAATCGGTAGCAACTTCATCAGTGGGGTGGAAATGGCAATTAGTTCTTTGGGATGAAATACCCGTTGATAGTCGCTACATTTGCCTTGTTTACCTTGAATCAAACTAAAGCGTTCTACATAACCACTAATAGTATCTCCGGTTTCAATGCCGATGACATCAAAATTTTGTGCCTCCATCCAATGCAGCACTTCTGTCACCTCTGCATCGGCTGGCATAGCTTTGAGGGGTTCTGCGACGTATTCAATGGTGATATTGTTCTCAAACAAGCTCCGCAGGTCTTGAGAACGGGATTTGAGGTGTTTCATCACCCTTTTGTAAACTCACATGAAATAATCCTATGGTACTCGGGCGATCGCTCGCTGAGTTTTCTGCCAGATTAACCCTGCAACTGCTAAATCGAAGATTCCACCCAAAAAGCTGCCAAAATACAAGATATTAGGACTTACGCATTGACATAAAAGCAAAAATGGCAGATAGAGTTTTCAAAGCTTTTATCTAGGTTTTTCAATCATATTTTGGCGATCGCCAGCAATCAAAAGCAACCTCCAAAAGCCTGGAACAACGTATTTACGTTGATACACAAAATAGTTCTTTTGTACAGTGCGTAAGTCCTAGATATCAAGCCCAACCAATCTAACCCATACCAAATAAAGGCACTGACATTGGCTCCCGACCCAGCATCATTTTTTTACCATCTTTGTTGGTATATGTATAATCATGGTTATGCATTATCAAGTAACAAATTATTTTGCATCTACAAAAAATAAATATCTATGTAGTTAAATGTATGAGATTAATTGCTGAATTTTCTCGAAAAATGCAGAAATTTCTCGAAAAAAAATGTTATTACTAAAACGATACATAGAATTGATACTTGGTAGAATCGTACCAAGATAACCAAAATTGATAACATTATGCCAAGAAAAGAACAAGGATGGGTTACATTTCAAACCTCTGAGGACGAGCGGAAGATTCTAGAAGAATTCTGCGAACAGTCTCAACGCACCAAGACTGAGATTCTGCGAGAACTCGTGCGTAGTCTCAATCAGCACTCTTCAGCACCAATATCACTACCAACGAAAGAAGAAAAACAAGAAGATATCTACACTCAAAAGCCTGAGTTTGAAACTAACATTCCCAAAAAATCATTAAAAGTTAGCTCTCGCAATATTCTTAAAGGTGTCATTAAAAGAGTTGTTTATGGAGCTGTTAATAGTGAAGTGACTATCGAGATTATTCACAAAGTAGAATTAACTTCGATTATCACCAGAGCTTCCGCTGAAGAGTTGGAACTAGCTGAGGGAAAAGAAGCTTATGCAGTTATTAAGTCTAATGATATAGTTATTGCCAGAGAATAGAAATATGTTAATTTGCTGTGTGACATATTAGGAAGATGAATTTTATTCATTAACATTTTTGATTTTCAATAAGTGTAATATCAAGAAGGAGTCACTCGCTTCGCTCGAATTCAAAATTCAAAATTCAAAATTCACGGCATAAAATCCCCATAAATAAATTCAGGGGCTTGAAACAAGGACGTTATAAGCCTCGTACTTCGTATATCGGCTTATATATTTTTACCTTTTCCATAAATAAATTCAGGGGCTTGTATCCTTTTTTTCTTTGGTCTGAATTCAGAATTCAGAATTCTGAATACTCTACGCATGTACCCTTACAGGGAAGCAAGCTACGCGCAGCGTCCCGTAGGGAAGGGATAGAGTTTTAATCAGGAAGAATGTTTGAATTTCTTTTCGCCCACCAATGCGAGTGCGTCTCGTAGAGAAGTACGGTTTGAACTTATACTCATCAGCCACTTGTACAGAATACCTTTCTTGTATTCTGACTCTTGACTTCTGAGTTCTTCTTGATAAATTGAGTATTGAAAACCTTTATTCAAAAGATAGTCATATCTATAGGATTCCTATTTGATTCTGAATTCTGCATTCTTCTTCAAAGTCAATGCGATCGCAGATATCAAAGATGACACTCTGATATCAAGTTCGCCTAATTACTTATAATTCAAAATTCTCCGCGTCCACGCGTCCCCATGTCTTTGTGTCAGCCCTAATTATAAGTGTTCAACCGAACCTGATACGATCCTGTGACTTGATAATTTCTGTGCGTTATATCACAATACGGTTAATCACTTATGATTAACGCATCTGTGCAAAAACCCCAAAAGCCTCTTTCCCCCTGCCCCCAGCTAAGAGCTCCCCTGCCATCTAAATGATAAGTCTTTAACCAGACACGATATTAGAGCATCCCCCACTCTTTGCCTCCTCTGAGTACGGTAAACCGTATTTGTCCATTAGTTCCCAAAGATTAATTTAATTGTTAAGTTTAGTTACATAGATTAAAAATCGCAGCCAAAGTTGCTGAAAGTGAGAATTAATTACTGTTGAGGATGAAAATAAAATGAACGACTTAGCGTAGGTGTAGCCCGTCGTAAACATCACTAAAATTGCCCAGATACCCCATCTCAGCCTGGATTTACGTCAAATAAAAGGGGTCATCGCGCCACACCTTTGGTCAAGTTTCTCAGATTCCATCAAAAATAAAATTTATTTAATAATGTTTAACATCGCCATGAAAGCCACAAATCACTTAGTGCATTTTTTAGAAAAAGAGTTGGCTATTTCTGGGAAAGCAATTTCCCTAGCGTTGCGACATTGCGAACAGACTCCCAACTTCCTAGCAATGACCCTCTGGCAATATGGGCTGATAACACTAGACCAGTTAGCTCAAATTTTTGATTGGCTAGAGGAAACTGGGGAATGGGGGTTGGGGGCTGGGGAGATCAGGGGAATAAGCAATGACCAACGACCAACGACCAATGACCAAAGACCAATGACTATTTTGACTTTAAGGATTGATAACATCTATGACAATTAAAGACCAGCCTAAACAACCCCGGTCTCGAATTATTGCCAATGTACTACTAGCAGTCTCAGGGCTATTCCTACTTTTAAATCTGTTTTTACCTAGTTTATTTGCTTCTGGTCCTAGTGGCGTTCCCTATAGCTTATTTATTCATCAAGTACAGGAAGGCGAAGTCAGGCGTGCTTCCGTCGGCCAAAACCAGATTCTCTACGAATTAAAAACAGAGAACGGCGAACCAGGCCAGGTGTTTGCAACTACACCAATCTTTGATTTGGAATTGCCCAAACTCCTAGAACAAAAAGGAGTTGAGTTCGCGGCTACACCTCCACCGAAGAATACTTGGTTTACAACCCTCTTGAATTGGGTAATTCCACCGTTAATTTTTATTGGCATCTGGCAATTCTTTGTTTCCCGTGGTGGTGGCGGCGGTTCTCAAGGTGTTCTCTCTATCGGTAAGAGTAAAGCTAAGGTTTACGTTGAAGGTGAATCAGCTAAAATTACCTTTCAAGATGTGGCTGGGGTAGAAGAAGCTAAAACTGAGTTAGTGGAAATTGTAGATTTTCTCAAGACTCCGGCACGTTTTACCCAAATTGGTGCGAGGATTCCCAAGGGTGTGCTGTTGGTTGGTCCTCCGGGTACTGGTAAGACACTTTTGGCGAAGGCTGTAGCAGGGGAAGCAGGAGTTCCATTTTTCAGTATCTCTGGTTCGGAGTTTGTGGAACTGTTTGTTGGGGTGGGTTCTTCCAGAGTGCGAGATTTATTTGACCAGGCGAAGAAACAAGCTCCCTGTATTGTATTTATTGATGAATTGGATGCCATCGGTAAGTCTCGTAGCAGTAATGGCTTCTACGGTGGTAACGATGAACGAGAACAAACCCTGAATCAATTACTAACCGAAATGGATGGGTTTGCGGCTGGGGATGCTACGGTAATCGTGCTTGCAGCTACCAACCGTCCCGAAAGTCTCGATCCTGCTTTGCTGCGTCCAGGTCGCTTTGACCGTCAAGTGTTGGTAGACCGTCCTGATTTGTCTGGTCGTGAAGCAATTCTCAAGATTCACGCTCAAAAGGTGAAGTTAGGAGATGATGTAGATCTAAAAGCGATCGCCACTCGTACTCCTGGTTTTGCTGGTGCAGATTTAGCAAACTTGGTGAATGAAGCTGCATTATTAGCAGCTCGCAATCTACGTCAAACCATTGCTCAAGAAGACTTTGCCGAAGCAATTGAGCGGGTAGTCGCCGGTTTAGAAAAGAAGAGTCGTGTGTTGAGCGATACCGAGAAAAAGATTGTTGCTTACCATGAAGTGGGTCACGCAATGGTCGGGGCACTAACAACAGGAAACGGTCGTGTAGAAAAGATTTCGATTATTCCCCGTGGTATGGCTGCTTTAGGCTACACGTTGCAATTACCCACTGAAGACCGCTTTTTGATGAATGAAGCAGAACTCCGGGGTCAAATTGCGACTCTGTTAGGAGGACGTTCCGCCGAAGAAGTTGTGTTTGGCAGTATTACAACAGGTGCGTCGAACGATTTGCAACGAGCAACTGATTTGGCAGAACGGATGGTGACTACTTATGGTATGAGTAAAGTCTTAGGGCCACTAGCTTACCAACAAGGACAACAAGCAATGTTCTTGGGTAATGGTGCCCCTAATCCCCGGCGGGCGGTGAGTGAAGATACAGCTAAAGCCATTGATAGTGAAGTCAAGGAAATCGTGGAAACAGCCCACGAACAAGCGCTACAGATTCTAAAACAGAATCGAGACTTGCTAGAAGCGATCGCAACTCAACTCTTGGAAACAGAAGTTATTGAAGGGGAGAAATTGCATAATCTGTTGAGTCAAGTTAAACCTGTAACTGCTTTTTAAACGCAGAGTCACGCTAAGAAAAGCGCAGAGGTACGCAGAGAATAGCTTTGCGTACCTCTGTTTTAAATCTCTGCGTTACTTGGCGTTTGAGAAATGCCACTCACCCCAATGCAAATACCAGCTAGGAAAAATGCGAATGCGCCCGCAGCTGCCCCTACAAAAGGTGTTATGGTTTGCGGTTGGGGAAATATGACGCCAAACAAACTCATGGCCGCAGCAAACCCACCAAAATAAGTGCCAATTCCTAATCCCGCCCATCTTTGGGGTACTAGTCCTAAAGCAAAGGGAACTGCGCCATTGACAATTAAACTAAAGCCAGCAACGATTAGCGCAATTATGGGAATTTGTGCGCCCACAAATACCATCATCAGTAATGAAGGAATGGTTACACAAATACCACAAAGCATTGCTTGACGATTGCCAATTTTGACGGCGAAGATTCCAGCTGGTATGTTGGCGATCGCCATTGCGATTCCAATCCACAGCATTTGCATATCAATATTATCACTATTAAGTTGGGCTTTGAGGACTTTGCCCAAGACATCCATCAAAAATCGGATACCCCACGCTACACCAAAACCGGTTCCTAAAATCAAAGCAAATTTTTGTAAAGGAAACTCTACTATCTGTGAATGGTGTCGATCGACTGGTGTTTCTGGGGGATTAACTAACCGCAACATAGCCACAGCCCCCAACAACACAAAAGAACCGATGGCAAAGGTCAAAACTGGCCCTAAACTAAGAATATACTTATTGGCGATCGCTCTAAAAGCACCAATAAATCCTCCCACTAAAGTGATAACACTTGCAGCCAATGGTAACTCGGCTGGTGTAGAATACATTCCCAACAGGCATATAGCTGGAGAGCGAAATATCGTCATTGCTAATGCCCAGGCTACCAGAGTTATTGGCAAGAGCGATCGCAATACCATAGTAGGTGGGATCAAGCTGACAACACATGGTATACCGATAAACAAAGCCGATGCCAGAATTACACCTACTGAGATGAAGGGAAATCGAGTCCCTACCCAGCGCCTAGTTTGATCTGAAAGTCCTCCCATTAATGGTTCCAATACTACACCCAAGGCATTTTCTACCACTAATAAACCAACAGCCAATGAGGCAGGAAAACCAAACTGAGTTAAAAGTTGGGGCAAGTATGCATTATAAATTAACCAGGTCAGGGTAATTGCCCCCTGTACCGCTGCCAAGACCCAAACTTGCACCCATAAGATATTAAAAGAAGATTTTGAGGTAGTCATAAGCAGAGGGAATGAGGGAGTGGGGAGTGGGGAGTGGGGAGTGGGGAGTTAGGAGTTAAGAGTTATTCTCCTTGTCTCCCTCATCTCCCTCATCCTCCTCATCTCCTCTTTAATACTCCGGAACTGAGGGATCAATTTCCCGACTCCAGGCGGTAATTCCACCTTTGACGTTCGTCCCGACGATCCCAGCTTCTTTGAGGATACCGAGGGCTTTTGCCGATCGCCCGCCCATCTTACAATGAGCAATTAGGTGGTGACCGTTTAATATTTCCTTCACTTTGGCAACACCATCACCGTTTTCAATTTCTGGTAACGGCACCAAAACTGAACCAGGAATCTTAGCAATCTCGTATTCATTGGGGTTGCGGACATCTAGTAGTACAAAATCCTTCGCACCACTATCTAGCAATTCCTTCAAATCGTTAACGGTCATTTCTTGAATTTCCATCTGCTGTTTTGCCTCCTCTGCCTTAGCTTGTGGAATTCCGCAGAATTGTTCGTAGTCTATCAGCTTTTCAATCACTGGACGAATGGGGTTAGGACGCAGTTTCAACTCCCGGAATTTCATGTCTAAGGCGTTGTATAGCAGTAATCGTCCACTTAAGGTGTTACCTTGTCCGATAATAATTTTGACAGTTTCTGTTGCTTGGATAACACCAATAATTCCTGGTAAAATTCCCAACACACCACCTTCTGCACAAGAGGGAACCATTCCTGGTGGTGGTGGTTCTGGGTAAAGATCGCGATAATTCGGCCCACCTTCGTAGTTAAATACGGTGGCTTGTCCTTCAAAGCGGAAAATGGAACCGTAGACGTTGGGTTTGTTTAGCAATACGCAAGCATCATTAACTAGATACCTGGTGGGGAAGTTATCTGTGCCATCCACCACGATATCGTAAGGTTCAAAAATTTCCAGGGCATTTTCGGAACTCAGGCGAGTTTCGTAGAGATCCACCTGACAATAGGGGTTAATCTCATGAATGCGGTTTTTTGCGGATTCAATCTTGGGTTTACCCACCCAGGATGTACCGTGGATTACTTGACGTTGCAAATTGGAAGTATCGACAATATCGAAATCAACAATTCCAATGCGTCCAATACCCGCCGCCGCCAGATATAAAAGTAGTGGTGAACCTAGTCCACCTGTACCGATACAAAGTACACTAGCAGCTTTTAGGCGTTTCTGTCCTTCGAGTCCCACTTCCGGCAAAATCAGGTGTCGGGAGTAGCGTTCGTAATCGTCTTTGGTCAACTGGATTTCATCCGGATTCGGATTTAAAGACATGCGGTGTACCAATAGTTTCAAGGTTTAGTCTAGTAATTCTAGTACTAAAATATTAATTTAGCGCTTACAAGTAAATTCATGTACTTCTTTTAGCTATTCGCAATCTAATGGCGATCGCTTGCAGAGGCACTTAGGTATCCGTTAATTTATCAATGTGGCGATCGCAAAGTAAAGTAATTTAGTCGTTTTAGGCTTTTATAGCAAAAGCCTTGGTGCTTAGGAAATTAACAGATGATAAAACCTAGACACAAAAAGACTTTTCACCCAGTCACCAGTAAAGAGTCCCCAGTCCCTTGCTATGAAAAAGCTTTTATTTCTTTGTAGCCAAAATAGATTGCGAAGTCCTACCGCCGAAGTAGAGACGTAGCAATGCTACGTCTCTACAAGGATTTGGCATTAAACGACAAAATGTAGACAAACATAATTCATGACCAAATTCAGCAACGCCAAAAAATTATATGTTTAGATATACCGGATGAATATGAGTATATGGAACCAGCTTTAATTGAGTTGTTAAAACAGAAGGTGCTACCTTTGTTAAAAATAAAACAATGAACTTTTTGCAAGCGCTTTATTTTCAGGTTTATTTTAACACCCTAAAATTAAAAACTACCAGTTATCAGGTACTAATGTTTACTGATAACTGTTGATTATTTACGGTTTTTATCTGGCCATTTCTAATTTTTATTTAAATAGAAGCATGGCATTGCTATGTTTTTACCTCATATCAGGAGTTTGTTGCAGGATTAATAAAGTATTGTAAACCTCCTTTTTTAAATTAGTGTTATTTTGTAGTTCTATAGTAATTTTGTTGAAGCGATCGATACTCAGACCATTATCTTCGACAATTTTTTGAGAGCGAGTGCAATAATTCACTGCGATATCTTGAGCTTTCCGGGGAAGACCATTTATGCTGTTAGAATCATTACAAACTATCTTGGGAATTTCTCCACTGCCAATAAGTTTTTTAATTTCTTCAAACGCGTTTTGACGCGCTGGTTCCATTGCTAGCACGGCTTGAGCATAGCTTTTGATTTCAGTATTGTTAACTGGTGGAGTTTGACCATAAGCTTTTGAACTTGATGAAAAACCGTTGGAAATCAAACCCACAGTGGCTACAACACCAAAAAAGAATGATTGGGAAAGGATTCGCTTTCGGTTCGATTGAGAAAAGAAATAAGAAATTTTCTTCATATGTCGTGTGGTACAGAACTACATCAGGGATTTTATAAGGACTTTGAATTATTTTTGGAGGAAGAAGTTCCGGGAACTGCTTAATATATAGTAATCCGTTTTGATTTTTGAATTTTTTTGTGTAGATAGGGAGTAGGGAATCAGCCGTTTGAAATTGAGGGCGAGTTTTTTTAGGCAATCAAATAGGAGTCCTCTATCAGGCTTGTATATTTATTGTGAACTTCCTCGACATATTTGACACAGTTCGATGACTTTAGTTTGGAGTGTTGACATTTCTGATGCTCCTTGTTTAAGACTTACTTCTAACTCTAGTAGTTGGGGTAAGCAAGAAATTAACTGGTGTACAGAAAGGAGCCTAATTTCTTGCTGCAAGAAGTAGATGCGTTTGGGGTTACCGATATCAGCAGCAATAGCGATCGCTTGTTGATTTCGCTCACCACTTTCCATCATAATCTTTACCCATAGCCAGGTGCGAAATTGTCCAATTAATGTAGCCACTATCCGTAATCCCGGCTCAGAAGCATTGATGAGATCGGCTAAGGTAATCAAAGCTTTGGCGGTGTCTCCTGTTCTAATTGCTGCTGCTAATTGTAAACTATTTTGGGTAGTATTTCTTACTAACTTTCTAACGATATCTACGTCTAAAGGTTTATTGCTACCTTGGGCATATAGGTGTAATTTTTCCATCTCATTGTAGAGAAGACGTGTATCATTTCCTACAGATTCAGCCAGTAACTCGGCAGTTTTCGGAGTCAGTTTTACGCCAAGAGTTTGAGCTGCTTGGTTAACAGATTGCACCAGCAATTCTGTTTTCCAAGGGGGAATCAGTGGAAATTCTCGGAACTCGGTAGCAAATTGTTTTAATAGTTTCGTAGACTTGAGGCGTTCATCCGGTTTGTTACGGCTGGTGAGTAATAAAAAAGAGTTTTCGGGAATCACTGGTAGCGATCGCCCTAATTCTGCCAACACATTCTCTGGACAGTGCTGGCAAACAGTAGTATTAATCAGCCATACCAAACGCCCACCAGCGCCAAAAGTTGGCGTCATCACCTGATTTAACGCCTCAATTGCAGCATCAGCTCGATCTGGTGGAAATGAAGTGTAGTTAAAACTCATCCATTGGGGATCGAGGACGCGATCGCGCAGCATAGCGATCGCTTTTTCCATAGCAAAATCATCCTCACCCCAGTAAACGTAGATTGGCATAGAATAACCTCCTAATGGGGGGCATAGGGTATTGGGCATTGGGCATTGGGCAGGTAGCCAAACTGGATTCACGAGTATCAAAGACTCATCGGCGAGTATCAAAGATTCATTTTTGCATTCCACAAAATATATTTCTCCTGCCCCATACCCAATGCCCTATGCCCAATGCCCCATTCCCAAAAACTAAATACTTTTGAAATCATTCTCTTAATCCGGAAAATTTTCCCTAAAATCTATCAAGTGAGAGCGTGAGGCTATGAAGATTGGACGACAACTATCAAACTTACTTAAATCGGTTAGCACGGCTGACGTTGCCAGAAGCCTACAAATCCCAAGCCCAGCATATCCAGGAATCTTCTAAATTCCAGGCAAATTCTGGGGTGAGACAAGCAGCGTCCTTTCCTGGCTATACGTTAATTACGCCGCCTGCTGAAGAAGAATCGAAAAACTCTGCTTTCTATGAACAATTACAGACTTACCAACAGGGACTTTTGGACTTACCTGTAAACCGTGATTTGATTGTGCCCGTACCTCCTGGTAGCTTTCATCTGACTTTAGCTGATTTAATTTGGGACAGTGCTTTCCTTGACGCCTGCCAAAAAAATCCCAAATTCGATCAAGAGTTACACTCTTGTTTAGGCGGAATATTCCAGCAATATCAACAATTGATGACAAACAGGAATCATCCTATTCAATGGCAAATGCTGGGATTAATACTGATGCCAAGAGCTGTAGCAGTTTGTTTAGTACCTCAAGATGAACGCTGCTATGACGAAATTATTCAATTTCGCCGAACAATTTATCAAAACCCGAAGTTAATGGCTTTGGGTATTGAGCAGCACTATCACTTTACAGCGCATATTACATTAGCCTATTTTGGGGAAATTCCATCTGACTTAGACCGCACAAACTTCAGCACGATGCTTTCTGGCTTAAATCAACAATTGTTGTTGATTTTGCCAGAATTTTTGATCGATCGCGTTGAATTGCGGAAGTTTGACGACATGACGCGCTATTATCGTGAACCAGATTGGCCGGTTTTAGAATTTTGACCCCAGACAAGTATTTTTCAACAAATAAACTTGTCTTGAAAATAGGGTATTGGGCATTGGGCACTGGGCATTGTAAGAGAGACATTGTGAGTTTTTGACTATGGTGCGTTAGCCTTTGGCATAACGCACCGCTTTATTTAATATTATGTCCGGCTAATCACTTATGATTACCCGATCTGTGCAAAAATCCCAAAAGCCTTTTCCCCTAGTCTCCTATTCCCCTGCCCTCTAAATCATAAGTCTTTAACAGGACAGGATATAACTTGTATAGCAGTCCGCGGCTCATCAAGTCCAAGCGCGTAACTTTCGGAATCACTGCTCATTTCACCCCGATTTAGACTGTTGAATGGGAATTTGAATTACAAATTCTGCTCCTGCTCCGGGTGCTGAATGGCACTCTAATTTACCACCGTGCATTTCGATAATAATTCGGTAACTAATTGATAGACCTAAACCTGTTCCTTTACCAATAATTTTAGTTGTAAAAAACGGATCAAATAATTTTGCTTTAACTTTTTCATCTTCGGAGAGTAAATTTTTGATAAGTTGATACTCTTCCTTTGCCCTTGTACCTAAAAGCCAACGGCGACAGCAACAAGAAAATAACAAAACGGCTTCTGGTTCTCTTCCCGAATAGTTTTCTAAAGCATTTTTGAATGAAACCTCAGCCGCCGTAATAACTTCTTCCCGGCTGATATCTGTAATTTGAACTGTGGCTCGTTCTGGAACATCTCCCAGAAAATTGATGCTACCAGCTTCAATATCGTAAGTATTAGGCACTCGCATGTAATAGCGATCGCTATTTCTTTCATACACAGCTAAGGGATTTTCCGCAGTTGGCGGGCGATCGCCCAAATACCGGGCATAAAATTCCAATGCTGATTTACCATCAATCTCATAAAGGACGGTTCCCTCAGACTTAGTAATAATGCTTTTGTGCCCAATTGGTTGCCAACCACAGGCAATTCCATAGGAAAATTGAATATCTCCCGAAAAAATCAGAACTGGTAGGGAATCTGTCAGCACTTTGCTACCAAAAAATTGGTACGTTTTTTGAAATCTAAACTGATCTCCAGCAGTACCACCCAAAATAGGGATTTGGGAACCCAATGCTAGTTTTAATCCCTTAAGAATTAACTCTCCATTAGTAGTGGAACCATCTGTTATGTAGCTAGCAGGTATAGAAATGCATAATTTTGCCGCATTAGTGCTTTTGTCCATTGCTTGTTGCACTGCTTGATGAGCAGCCGTCAAAGGATCATCCTTTGCTCCATACCCCACACCAGCGCGGATTTCTATACTGTCAGAGCAAAATAGCATCAGCGTCAAAGAATCTTGTTGAAACCCTAATCTTGAAGAGATTTCACCATCTGTAGTGCAACCAATTAAATCAATTTCAGGAAACACTAGGTTAATTTCTTTCAGAATCAGAGCATGATCGAAATCAATAGCTGCAAATAAAATACCCGCCTGAGGTATGACACCTGCTAAATCTTGAGAACATTGCTCTAAAACTTCTATAATTGCATCTTGAGACTCTGGATCTTCGCTGTGACCAACAACAACCTTAAGCATTTTTATATTCCTATTCTGAGTTAAGTTTGCCCACTTAACAGTTGCAAATCACATAAAACAGATGCCTAAATTAGCTGCGGCGATCGCACTCCGCCATGCGATACTGTTTTAGAAGAACAATCCCTTCTCAATTTCTTAAAAATCCAGGCTAAACATCGCACTTTTGAGAAAGATCCTTTATTCTATCAAATAGAAGGCTGGGATGATACAACCCGAAAGTCAAAAGAGTATCACCTATACACGTGTTATTCACTTAAGCCATGTCATTGACTTGGACATTCCCCAATGGCCTGGCGATCCCCCAGTAGAATTTGAAACTGTGGCTGAATTGAATAACGATGGCTATTACCTGCGACGTTTTTCGTTGGGAGAACACAGTGCCACCCATATCAACGCCCCTAATAGTTTTTCTAGTCACAGTATCGGAATTGACCAATACCCAGCCCAGTCTTTAGTTGTACCTGCGGTAGTCATAGATATCCGTGAAGCCGTCAAAGAGAATTTTGATTATGCCCTGGCGATCGCTGATATTCTAGCTTGGGAAGAAATATACGGTAAAATTCCTCCTAACTGCGTAGTTATACTGAATACTGGCTGGCAAAAAAAGTGGTTTGATAAAAATGCATTCTTCAATCAGGATGCGGAAGGAGTTAGCCATTTTCCAGGATTTGGCAGTGATGCCACGCAATTTTTACTTGGGCAAAGGAAAATTACTGGAGTAGGAATTGATACTCATGGTGTAGACCCAGGACAGGATAACAGCTTTGCTACTAACCGTTTGGTATTAGAACAACCGCGCATTGTGCTAGAGAATCTCACCAACTTGGATCAACTGCCACCTAAAGGTACTACTCTAGCGATCGGAATTCTCAGATTACGTGGTGGTTCTGGTTGTCCTGCTGGAGTTTTGGCATTCGTGCCTTAAGGGAAAGAATTCAGAACTCAGAAGTCAGAATTCAAAATTGAAGTAATGAATATTGGTGTACAGCAGTTTTCATGTGTTGCGATCGCAATCTTATTTCTTCCTTTGCGTCTTTGCGCCTTTGCGTGAGATAAAAACGTGAATTCTGACTCCTGAATTCTGATTCCTGACTTGACGATAACCTAGAAAGCAAGCAAACTTAATACACAAATTCCAGTAGATTATCAGTCGGAGGTGTTTGTGATGATAACTCCGCTATCTTGCCGCAATTACATAAACGATCAATGGTTGACTGCTGTAGAACAAGCAATTCTCGAAAGCCGCAACCCTGCTGACAGAAACGAACTTGTTGCGACATTTCCTCGTTCCCAAGCCAAAGATGTAGATACAGCGGTAGCCGCCGCCCGCAAAGCCTACCAGAGTTGGCGCAAAGTACCAGCCCCAGCTAGGGCAGAATACATTTTTCGCGTCGGGGAAATATTACTCCAACACAAAGAAGAACTTGCCCAGTTAATCAGTCGAGAAATGGGTAAACCCCTGACAGAAGCCAGGGGAGATGTGCAAGAAGGTATTGACTGCGCCTTTTATACTGCTGGCGAAGGGCGGCGACTTTTTGGGCAAACGACACCCTCGGAAATGCCGAATAAATTCGCCATGACGGTGCGAATGCCCATTGGTGTCTGCGCCTTGATTACTCCTTGGAATTTTCCTGTAGCAATTCCTTGCTGGAAAGCTATGCCAGCACTGGTGTGCGGTAATACAGTCATCCTCAAACCTGCCGAAGATACATCTGCCTGTGCAACTAAATTAATTGAAATTTTCCAACAAGCAGGTTTACCGCCAGGAGTAATTAACCTGGTGCATGGTGTGGGGGAAGAAGCGGGAAAAGCTTTAGTTGAACATCCCGATGTTGATTTGGTGTCCTTTACTGGTTCTTCCCAAACCGGGGCTTTTGTAGGCGCGACTTGCGGACGCACTCACAAGCGCGTCTGTCTGGAAATGGGCGGCAAAAATGCCCAAGTGGTAATGGAAGATGCCGATTTGGAACTAGCTTTAGATGGTGCAGTCTGGGGTGCTTTTGGCACAACCGGTCAACGTTGTACGGCTACAAGTCGCCTGATTTTACATCGTGACATCAAGGAAAAATTTACTGCTATGCTTTATGAGCGTGCCAGTAAGTTACGCTTGGGTGCTGGCTATGACCCTGATACAGATATCGGCCCGATAATCAATGAAAAGCAACTCCAACAGGTAAGCAAGTATTTAGATATTGCCCGTGAGGAAGGAGCAAAAGTTTTAATTGGTGGGGAAATTGCAGCTGTTGGCGAATTAAAAAATGGTTACTTCTTTCAACCGACTATTTTGGATGATGTAACTCCCAATATGCGCGTTGCCCGTGAAGAGATATTCGGCCCAGTGGTGGCATTAATTGAGGTTAGTTCTTTTGAAGAAGCGATCGCTATTCTCAATGATACCAATTATGGTCTTTCTTCTTCAGTTTACACCCGCGATATCAACCGGGCTTTTACTGCCATGCGCGACATCGAAGCAGGTATCACTTATATTAATGGCCCCACCATTGGTGCAGAAGTACACTTGCCTTTTGGTGGTGTCAAACAAACCGGTAACGGACACCGCGAAGCCGGCACCACTGCTTTAGATGTGTTTACAGAATGGAAAAGCGTTTATGTTGACTTTTCCGGAAGTTTGCAACGCGCCCAAATAGATAACCGAAATTCGTAATTTGTCATTTGTCATTTGTCATTCGTAATTAGGGGACAGAGCAATTGAATTGGTTTGTTGTTTTATAGCAGTTTCCATTCAGATGCAGTACAACATTATATCGCCAGGTGTAAGGGCACGGCAGTGCCGTGCCCCTACAGGTGTACCTCACGCTTGTCGGGAAACGCTATAAGCTACCCCGTTAATGGGTGGAGTAACGATTACAAATTGCTGTAATTAGTTGGATTTCGCAGTTGAATCAGCAGTAATTCTAAAAAACTATGTTAAGTATTCCTGTTAACTTAAATTTACCTCGTACACCGCGCCTAATAACTTCTTTACCTGGAACTCGCGCTCAAGCAATTATACAACGCGATCGCGCTGTTACTTCTCCTTCTTACACCCGTGATTACCCTTTGGTTGTATCTCGTGGCGAGGGCTGTATGGTGGAAGATGTAGACGGCAATGTGTTTCTGGATATGACCGCAGGTATCGCTGTCACCGCCACCGGACACGCCCACCCGGAAGTCGTCAAGGCAATTCAAGAACAGTCGGCGCGTTTGCTGCACATGTCGGGGACGGATTTTTATTATGAACCGATGGTGGAATTAGCAGAAAAATTGGCTGTTCGTGCCCCCTTTCCCCAGCCACAAAATAACGCTGCATTTCCCGCCAAAGTATTTTTCACTAATTCCGGCGCAGAATCCAACGAAGGAGCGATTAAACTAGCTCGATATTACACCAAGCGATCGCTAATCGTCGCATTCTTAGGTGCATTTCACGGACGCACCTATGGCGCAATGTCTCTCACTGGTTCTAAAGCCGTGCAACGAGCCAATTTTGGCCCTTTAGTTCCAGGGGTAACTCATATTCCCTACGGCACTCACGCTAGCTTAGATTACTTAGAAAAGCAGCTATTTGGCACAATTTTACCACCGCAAGAAGTAGCGGCGATCGTTGTTGAACCGATTCAAGGAGAAGGTGGGTATATCGTACCAGAGGATGGTTTTTTAAAACGGATTCGGGAAATTTGCGATCGCCACGGTATCTTAATGGTAGTGGATGAAGTGCAAGCGGGGATGGGGCGGACGGGTCGCTTATTTGCGATCGAGCATTGGGGAGTGATGCCTGATATTATTACCACCGCCAAAGGTATCGCCAGCGGCCTACCCTTAGGAGCGATACTTGCTAGACCAGAATTAATGACTTGGCCTCCTGGTTCTCACGCTACCACATTCGGCGGTAATCCCGTAGCTTGTGCTGCCGGAATTTCCACCCTGAAACTACTGGAAAGTGGTTTAATGACCAACGCTACCGAGATGGGAGAATTATTACAAACTGGACTTACCCATTTACACCAAAAATTTCCCAGAGTATCGCCGCCACGAGGTAAAGGTTTAATGGTTGCCGTGGACTTATTGGATGAAGCAGGTAATTTCGATTATAAACTGCGCGATCGCATCATCCAAGAATCTTTCTTGCGAGGTTTATTATTACTAGGTTGTGGAAAAGCAGCAATTCGTTTTTGTCCACCTCTAATTATCGACAGCGAACAAATTCAAATCGCCCTTCAGATTATCAACGAAGTGTTAAGTTATTAGGCGAGATGGGAAAGACGCAGGGACTCTCTGACGCCCAGAATAATCAATGACAAATGACAAATGACAAATGACAAACGACAAACGACAAACGACAAATGACAAATGACAAATAAAATAGCCCTGCATCTATGGAAATTACTCTGGCAAGAATACAGCGCCAGAGTAAATCATGCCCGTACCTACCAGCAAATGATTACTGCTGCGGGTGGGAATGTCGCCAACGACCACATCGCTTTTCGGTCTTTGCGTCTATTTGTAGATAGCCCACAGGGTAAGCTTAACCTGGGGATCAACTACCTTGGACAAATTGCAGAAGCTTTAGGTTACGTCGCGTTTGGAGAGTATACTTTTGCTCAAACTCATCTGTATGCCCGCCATTATCATCATCCCCAGCAAGAGGAATTGAACTTACCCAAACTGTTTATCAGCGAGTTGATTGTTGATGAATTACCTAGCAATATTGCTCAAATCATCTCTCAAACAGTATCTTCAATTCAATACGAACTCGCCTCACCTGTTAATTCTCTTCTAGAAAAAGAAGAAAACATTGAAACCATCGCCAAACAACTCCAAAAAATATTTACCCGTCCTTGGCTACCTCCTCTGCGTTCTGTTGTGGAAGAAGTAAATCAGGTCACTCAGTATGGAGCTTGGGTATTGCTGCACGGATATGCTGTCAACCATTTCACAGGCTATGTTAACGGCCAGAACACCACAGAATATCCAGATATAGATACTACCGCCAGTAGTTTGGCTAACTTAGGTGTACCAATGAAAGCAGAGATAGAGGGAAATGTTGCTTGCGGTTTGCGGCAAACAGCGACTCAAGCAGTAACAGAAATGGTAACAGTGTTAGATGATAACAGTGGCGGAGAAATTCAGATTCCTTGGACTTACGCCTACTATGAAATTGCCCAGCGCTATCCAGTGGAAGTGGAACCTGGAAAGCAGGTACTTTTTGATGCTTTTTTAGGGAATAATGCTCAGCAATTGTTTGAAATGACTCGTTTAGGGACTTCCAATTAAAAAAACATCCCACCGTAGGGTAGCACAGCTGTGCTACCCTACTAGGCAGTCTGTTTTTCAATTTAAATTTGCTTACTAACGGCGTCTACCCGTACCAAATGAGCGACTGCCTGAAGAACGTCTGCCAGTACCAAAACCACTACCAGAATTGCGTTTGGTAGTACTAGAGTTACCAGAGGGTCGCAAATTACTACCACCAAAACCAGAACCAGAGGGACGGCTGTTACCTGTAGTACTACGTGGTGTATTGCGTACATTTGAACCGCTGGGATACGATCTTCTAATCGTCCCTGTACTGCGGAAAGCAGTGCGATTTCTCACTGCTGCGGGTGGTTCATTATAGCGAGTTCGATAGCTTTGAACTGCTTGGTCATAGCTGTTGCCATATCCACCGTAGCCATTCAGCACTCCTCCTGATTGATAGACAGGGGGTACATAATACTGGGGTCTAAACAATAAACTACCAATGGCTTGACCTGCCAAGCTACCAGCCACAGACCCAGCAAACGGTGCCCAGAAGCTATTTTCTTGACGGACTACAACCGTTTCTTGTTTTCCTGTTTGGGGATTAGTTTTGTTCTCGGTGACGTTGTGGAAGTAGGCAATTTTAAAATCTTCTGTGAGATATAAACTTGGCTTTCCATTTTCTACCTTCAGATAAGTTTTTTTACCCTGCTTAATTTCGTCATCAGTCAGCCGTGCCATTTGCAAATTTTCAGTTGCAAAGGTTGGGGGTGTGTTATTTAGTAAAAACAAGCTGTACTGCCCAGTTGCATCATCGTAAGTAACTTGTTGAATTTGATACTGTCCATCACTTAATTTAGTGGTAGTAGAGGTTTGGCTAACGTTCTTAGCTGGAGGATTAGCTTGCTCTCCACCTCCACAAGCTACAGTTGTCAAACACAAACTCAGTGCTAAAAAAACGACTGTAAATTTACGTACTATGGTCATGATCATTGGATTATCGTCCTATCTTCCGAGCTTAACAATTTCTTGATGTGAGCAGTAAGTACGGACTACCCAACATAGAGGAGAATTCAGAATTCAGAATGGGCTTTGCCCCGCTGCGCTAACAGAAGTCAGAATGGGCTTTGCCCCGCTGCGCTAACAGAATTGGAAAGTAAAACAGGCTTTATCCCAGGCTTTGAGACTGACGTTGTGTACTTCACTTTCCTTGAAATCTGCTGTATTACAAAGGAACCAATTCAGGATAATATTCCAGCAGTTGATCGCTAGTCAGTTCATCGCCTAACTGTGCTGGTGAGAAATGTACTTGGACTGCCCGTAGTTTATGACTGTAATGCAAATTGATCAAGGCTTTCAATGCTTCCTTGATTGCCTGAGCGCTAGAAAGATCGGTTTCCAAATCTGGCACTTCTCCTTCATAAGCTACTGTAATCATCACAATGACGTTGCGAGTTACAGGTACAGATAAAGGTTCATCAAACCCAGAGGTAGAACTGTAATCTGGTTCACTGAGATATCTTTGGGCGGAGTCAGTAAACAATTCATTGACATAATCCCCTGCTTCGCCTTCATTCCAAAATACATCTCCTTCATTGGCAACCGAAAGCCAGTAATCATCGTATTGCAAGAGGGTTTGGGAGAGTTCTACCAATGCTTCGCCCAAAACTTCTAAGTCGCCATCGGCATCGATCGCATCCCTACCAGCACTATTTAATACTCCCAAAATTGGTGCTACCTCGCCTCCCCCCAAGTGCAGAAACAGGCGAAAGACCACATACCGAGTCCGACCAATCATTTTATTAAATGAGTCGCGCATTTTTCCTCCAAAGTTTTTTCATTTGTCATTGGTCATTGGTCATTAGTCATTGGTCATTAGTCATTGGTCATTGGTCATTTCTTAAATAACTAATACTTAATATCCAATGCCCTATGCCCTATGCCCTATGCCCTATGCCCTATGCCCCATGCCCTATGCTCAATGACTAATATAGTGAAAACCTTTAACAAAATCTATAACCATATTTAAAGAAGGTAATATATATTTTGTTGATTCACTAGATTTATCATCATAAGCTGAAGTATTGAGAGAAGACCGATTAATAAATCTTTTACCAAAGTTGGGATTGTCATGCACAATCAAAGTCTGGGCGCTAGAATTTGTTAAAATTATTTGGGTTGGAGCTTTACAAAAATTTAACTTGGCAGCTACTTCTAGATTTTTTTTCATTTCTTTGATTGTTGTAGCTTTACTCATCGCTTGCTCTAAAAACATATTTAATTGTTTTACCATATTTGGTGATTTGAAATATTTTAAATCTGGGTTGGCAACAATTTCAGTATTAATCATTTCCAGCATCTGGGAAATATTTTTTTGGGTAGATGCCGCATCTAGAAAGGGAAGGATTGCAATATAAGCGGTGGGAAATAATGCTTCGTCGCTATCTACACGGAAGGTGAAAATAGTGCGGCGACGACCACTTTCTATGCTTGGGGGTTGTTTTAGTCCCCGGTATTCTTGACCAATTTGGTAGTAGGCACCAGCAAGGGCAAAGTTAGGTTCGTGTTCTAGGGCTGCATCAACAATAATACGAATTGTTGGGGGTGTTTCGTTAAAAAAATCTCGTGAATCTTCAGAATCGAATTTTTGGATAATTGAGCGATCGCCTGTGGGGCTAAGATCAACCCATTCACAAGTCATACCTTCGGTTTTTAAACCAAATCTGGAGGTGGCGTAAAGTTTTGCACCGGTTAAAGTTGCTCCGGTTAAATCAGCACCAATCCATTCGGCCCTCATTAATTTTGCCTGGGTTAAATTCGCATGTACTAAACTCGTATTCGTTAAATTGGCATTACTTAAATCTGCACCAATTAAATTTGCGCCGCTCAATTTTGCCCCGCTCAAATCTGCCCACCGGAGATTCGCCCCGCTCAAATCTGCCCACCGGAGATTCGCCCCGCTTAAATCTGCACCGCTGAGGTTAGCATGGCTGAGGTTTGCCTGTCTGACTTCAGCATCTCGCAAATTCGCGCCGGTGATGTCACAACGACTCAGATCAGTGGCGTTTAAGTTAGCCATTTCTAAATTTGCTCCTGTGAGAGTTGCGCCTCTCAACACAGCCTCACTCAAGTTAGCCTGACGGAGATTCGCTTGGCGCAGAGTCCCCTCTCGCAGATCGGCACTGGTGAGGTTAGCCTCCGACAAATCAGCACGACTGAGATCGGCGCGAATTAACTCGGCGCGGATGAGGGAAGCTCCCCTGAGTTGAGCGCGACTGAGATCGGCCCGAATCAAATTAGCTACGTTGAGACTGGCGTTGTTCAGGATGGCGCTGCATAGATTTACACCACTTAATCTTGCTACATTCAACTTGGCATTGCTCAAGTTAGCTTCATTCAGATTGGCACCACTCAAGTTAACTACACTTAAATTAGCATCGCTTAGATTTGCGCCACTGAGCTTAGCCCCGCTCAGATTAGCTTCAGACAGCTCAATACCACTAAAGTTTAAGACTCCTACCGCGTATTGTTCCAGCAATTCCTCTACAGTCATCGATGCTACCTCTGGGATGCCAACTTTATATAGTTGTAAAGTCGTAAAAAATGAAATGTCAAAATTAGAAATGAATATTGGGATTTTAGGACTGGGACTGATTGGCGGATCTTTGGGTTTTGATTTGCGATCGCTTGGACATCATATCTTAGGAGTTAGTCGCCGTGAATCTACCTGCCAAAAGGCAGTTGCCCTTGGCAGTGTCGATGGCGCATCTGTGGATTTGAGCCTATTGGCAGATGCAGAAGTTGTGTTTATTTGCACACCTTTAGCACTTATTGTGCCCCAATTTACACAATTAATCCCTTATTTGTCTCCCACTACAGTTGTGACTGACGCGGGTTCGGCGAAAGCACAAATAGTCGAAGCTATTTCTCCCCTTTGGGACAATTTTATCGGTGGTCATCCAATGGCGGGAACAGCAGACAGTGGGATAGAAGCTGCACAACGGGATTTATTTGTCGATAAACCTTATGTACTCACACCCCTGACCACAACACCGACTACTGCAATTACAATTGTTGAAGAAATTGTCCGATCGCTGGGGGCGAATATCTACCATTGTCAACCAGAACAACATGACCGGGCTGTGAGTTGGATTTCTCATTTACCCGTGATGGTTAGTTCCTCGCTGATTGCTGCTTGTTTGAGTGAAACTGACCCAGAGGTTTTGCAACTAGCCCAAAAGCTTGCTAGTTCAGGTTTTCGGGATACCAGCCGCGTGGGTGGTGGAAATCCAGAGTTGGGGATTATGATGGCGCGGTATAATCGTCAAGCATTGCTCTTGTCGCTGCAACAGTATCGCCACAATCTTGATGAGTTGACTAACTTAATTGAGCAGGAAAATTGGGCAGTTTTAGAGTCAAAGTTGAAATTAACGCAACAGGCACGACCTAATTTTGTTGAGTAGTGGTAATAGATTACGTTACGCTATTGATAACGCACTCATTACTATATTTAGTCAATTAATTGCTGATTTGTTGTGAATGCTTTTTCAGGTAGTTGATGAATTCTGTAAATTTATCAAAATAAACAATGGTAGAACGCCCAATCAAAAAATCAGAACGTCAGTCTCAACCAAGTACTGACACCAATTTGGAAAATTTGGATTCCATACCTCCTATTGAATCCAACCCCAAAAGCTCAAAACCCGATCGGAATCGCTCGTCTGGTAAAGGGAAAAAAGGATCGTTTGCAGATGAAAACAGACAACCTCTTAATCCTGCACTCATGCGTGGACCAAAACCCGTTAAACCTCCAACTAAAGTCGAAAAAGAAGTTGAAACTGAATCTGAACCTATCTCTGAGGAGTCTGAAAATTAACATTTTCCCCAACTCCTCATCCAAAGAAAGGTAGTTATTTTGAAGGGAAAAGGTAGCTATGTTTCTAGGTTTTTCAGCGTGGAAACATAACTACCTTGATTAATATCATGTTTGGTTGAATACTTATCATGTAGACTAACGCGGGGACGCAAAGACACGGGGACGCAGAAAGTTTTTTTGATAAGTAATTAGGCAGACATGATATGGGACTAATATCTGATCTCTGAAATACGCATAGTATTTGTAGAGTGCGTTACGCTGTCGCTAACGCACCATTCTTAAGGATTCGGTGCGTTACACTGTCGCTAACGCACCCTACTGGCGTGGCAAGCCTAAAGTTGTGCATTAGAAAAAATTAGAAAACATTGATTTATATCACTTGTCTCCAAAATCTATTGCATCATTTTAGTCTTGTCACGCCACTACGTATCTGTTCAGAAATCAAATAGTAGTCCTATAGATGAAAAACTTATAGCGTCACACACCATTTTTTCTGTAAACAATAATATCATTTCATCTTATTTTTTAGCATTATTAGCGATTAATAATAACTATGTTAAATCAAATATTGGCTATCAAAAAAGCACTGAGAGAGCGTGGTGAGACATATTTTCTAATAGCGATCGCCTTTGCCATCGTGATAGTCTTAGAATACATAACACCGCCTGAGTACGTATTCGGCTACCTCTACACAGCGACCATTTTATTAGCAGATTCTCGATTAAATCGGGGAGCAGTATTGGGGGTGACTCTTGCAGCTACAGGATTAACATTATTAAATTTGTTTATTCCAGGAAGAGAAATAATTAATCTTCCAACCTTGGCAAATAGATTAATTGCAGTATTGGCGTTAGTGGTAACTGCGACTTTAAGCGAACGTAACCGCCGTAATGAAGAAGCGATCGCTTATACCCAAGCACAATTACGCTCCCAAGAACAACTAGCTGCAATGCGTGAGGACTTTATTTCTACCCTCACTCATGACTTGAAAACCCCCTTACTTGGAGCAATTGAAACCCTGCAATATTTTCAAAATGAGCAATTTGGTCAAATTACGCCCATGCAAGCAAAAGTGCTGCAAACAATGGCTCGTAGTCATCGCAGTACACTGCAATTAGTCCAAACTCTTTTAGATGTCTACCGCAATGATGCCGAAGGGTTAAAACTACAGATATCGCCTATTAACTTGGTAACTGTGGCAGAAGAGGTAATAGCCACCCTGATGGAACTAGCAAAAACGCGTCAGGTTTACATTTCTCTACACTATGGCAAATCAGATTTTCGCAGCTTTCTTTGGGTAAATGGTGATTCATTGCAACTGGGGCGAGTTTTCACCAATCTGTTGAGTAATGGCATTAACCATACTCCCCGTGGCGGTAAAGTGGAAGTAGTACTTGAAAGTTACTCTAGCGAGCAAGTGGTAAAAATACTCGATACTGGTTCAGGCTTTACCGAAGAAGAGTTACCCCACTTATTTGAGAGGTTTTATCAAGGACATAGCGATCGCCATGTTTCAGGATCGGGACTAGGGCTTTATTTAACCAGGCAAATAATTACAGCTCATGGAGGTACAATTTGGGCAGAGAATCGTTCACCACGAGGCGCTGTGTTTGGTTTCCGACTTCCTGCTTGTCCACCACCGGGGAGATGAGGGGGATGGGGGAGTGTGGGGAGTGTGGGGAGTGTGGGGAGTGTGGGGAGTGTGGGGAGATGGGGAGATGGGGAGATGGGGAGACGCGGAGAATGACAAATGACAAATGACAAATGACAAATGACAAAAATCTTACTCGTTGAAGATGATGAATTATTTCGGCTTGGCCTGCGGATGCGGTTGCAACAAGAGACTAGTTTGGAAATTGTTGCAGAGGCAGAAGATGGAGAACAAGCTGTAGAATTAGCCAATCGTTATCCTTTGGATTTGGTTTTGCTGGATATCGGTTTACCGGGAATTGGCGGGATTGAGGCTTGCCGTGAAATCAAGCAGAAGCACCCAAGTTTACCAATTCTCGTTTTAACGTCTCGTTCCGAAAAACCTCTGATTTCACGCTTAATTGCTGCTGGGGCACAGGGTTACTGCCTCAAAGGTATTGCTGCTGAGTCTCTGATATTAGCAGTGCGATCGGTTGCAGCGGGGGCTTCTTGGTGGGATCAAACGGCAACAACAGAAATTAGGGCAGCTTTTGAGGGTAATCCGACGGCGGTGCCACCCACAAAAACTGACGAAACCTTAGAAAATCCCTTAACAAAGCGCGAACAAGAAATTTTAGCACTGGTAGCAGCTGGCAAAAGCAATCAAGAAATTGCTGAAATTCTCTACATTGCCCCTGGTACAGTGCGGGTTCATGTCCATGCAATATTGCAGAAACTAGAAGTACGCGATCGCACTCAAGCCGCAGTCTTAGCTATCCAGAAAGGATTGGTCGCACCAGAATTTTTGATTTTTGAAAAAATCTAATACCAAACTTGTAGAGACGCGATTCATCGCGTCTTCACCCCATCAAGGATGTGTTGCAATCATTAATTGAATTGGTATGAGTATTAGTCAGAGGCAAAAGCAATCAAGAAATTGCTGAAATTCTCTACATTGTCTCTGATACAATGCGGGTTCATGTCCATGCAATCTTGCAGAAAATAGAAGTAGGCGATCGCACTCAAGCCGCAGTCTTAGCTATCCAGAAACGATTGTTCGCACCAGAATTGTTGATTAATTAGATTCATTCACATCGGGCTAGATGTTCAAAAAACTTAAGTGTAAATACAGTGGTTTTGGACATTATATGAGTCAGCAATGCTCTCAGTTAAAGGCTTTAAAGCAATAAATATTTTATTAAATTCCAAAAACTTTCAATAATAGTTGAAACAAAAATTATGACAAAACAATTAGATAATCACCCTCAAAATCAAAATAATTTTGCTGTAAACTTACAAGAAGCAAGCGTAAATATTGTTTTTATATCCCTCTTCTGTCACTTTCCGGGTATTCTGAATAAAAGAATAAAAAAATAAAACCCTGAAAGGTAAGTAGGGCAATGGATGTAGAATTACAAATCTTGAAACATTTGGCAAGAGATGCTCACC
>JAESFX010000263.1_pt1 | contig 31566 bp, 30 predicted proteins | sample 9269501 | NCBI WGS metagenome assembly JAESFX01 (sample SAMN14515570, study PRJNA621655) | algae metagenome | isolation source: Desmonostoc geniculatum HA4340-LM1 and co-occurring heterotrophs from cave... | place: USA: Maniniholo cave, Kauai, Hawaii | collected 2009-07-28
TGCTGTAGTACTTTCGTCATCGGTCTGGCAAAGTGGAAACACTGGCTTATCATTGTTCTAAGTTAGACTTGTACACCCACCAGTATTTTCTCGGATTTCTGTTCAAAATTCAAGTAGGAGTCCTATAAATTTATGTGGTAGTCTTTAGAAGACTCTCTATCGTTTTATTACTGATACAGATTTTACTTAGGTATATCAATCCAAATCTACCAGCCTTAATACTGACTTTTTCTTTCAGCTTGAGTATTGTTTTATTCTGAAAACAGTTGCAAATTCAAGGTTTAAAGGTTAAAAATACCTGGAATTCAAAACTTAGTTTGTCTAAAATATTGCCCTCAGTATTGACAATTCATGAATAATCGAATAACAAGGTGGCAGCAGCTTAAAAAAAAGCGTTAGTGCATTCCTACCTAGAAACTAATTAACGCCCTTCATGAAACTTCATACGGAAAGATAATTATGTCAGAAAATACCGAATACAAAGCTTCCAAATCAGGCAATCAGGCTATTGCCTACAAAGAACGCCTAAATTCTTGGGCGATCGCTCGTTTACTTCCTGATGCACAACGGGAAATTGTTGCTCGCTTCCGCAGTCGTTCTGATGCAGAGGGCTATATACAGCACCTGCGCCAGGAAATTCCAAACGCTTCTTTCGCGGTTATCTTTGATTGTCAACGCGAAGAAGCGGTGATTTAAATTACGGGTTGTTTCTCAACTTTTGGATGGAGATTTCCTCCATCCGATCAAATTTTTGCTTTTTGTGTGTGCGCTCTCTAGGTTGAAAATAGAGAGTAGGGACTGCCGAGTGGGTAGGACTTTGCGACCAAATGCGATCGCTTATAAAAATATTTGCTCAAATGTTACAAATTTAGATTCCAATCCGGGTTTCACTTCAAAATTCTCGAATTGGTCAACAAACAGGTTAACAATTCAAAATTCACGCATTCACGCATTCAAGCATTTTAGAGATTTCAGACGAAGAGGAGTGCGGTCTTGGGGTCTCCCCAAGAGGAGCAACTCCGGGGGATTTAAACCCCGACTGAAATGGATGCTACATGTAGATGTAGGGGTCTTAAACCCTTTAATTTAACGTGAGTTCGATGAACCTCTCCCCAACCCCTCTCCGAGGCGGAGAGGGGCAGAAATATTTTTAGTTTCCAAGGAAAAAATTAGGGTTTCAAAGCCTCTCTCCCTGTGGGGGAGAGGAATGGAAGCGGGGTTTTTAGAGCCGTCGAGCTCACGTTAATTTACGATAAAGAGACAAGGGAAAACCCCTTGTTCTTTTGTCTTCTTGGTTGCTCCCCTCAAAAGTCAATGCTAATTTTTGTAAAGTTTTTCGTCAAAAATACAAATATTCCACTTCCAAAAGTTTACGTAATTGCCCCCTTGCTATTGATATTTTAGATTACTTACAAAGTGAAAGTTAGCACAAAAGCCCTGAAAGTGCTGGAGGATTGAGCAGTGGTCAAACAGCACCGATGTAATTGGTTGAAAGCTGTGAAATTTTGCCGCAAACAACAATTTTTAGCATTTTTGCTAGGGATTTTATTCTCAATTTCCGTAATTTTACTGTGGCAAAAACTATCATTGCCAATTGTGGAGTTATTAACACAATTTAAAATGATTGCCGGGTTATTTGTTCCTGGGTTATTGGTTAGCAGCACCGTAACATTATCAATCTATTTCGCCCTGGCGATGAAAGCAAGTAACCAACAGTTAACTCACAGGATTTTTGAACAACAACAGGTAGAAATTGCCCTCCGCAACAGTGAAAATCGTCTGCGGCAGCTATTGGAAACTGTCAAAGTCATTCCTTGGGAATTGGACTTGAACACTTGGCGGTTTATCTACGTAGGACCCCAAGCAGTAGAATTACTAAATTATCCCATCGCCCAGTGGTACGAGGAAAATTTTTGGGTCAATCATCTACATCCACATGACCGAGAAAAATCTGTTCGTTCTTGTCAACAAGCAGCTGCTAGGCGCGAGAATCACGAATTGGAATACCGGATGTTAGCAGCTGACGGGCGAGTTGTTTGGCTGCGACACATTGTGACAGTAGTCCAGGAAGCCGGAACTCCTACAATGCTCAGGGGGTTTATGTTTGACATTACTGATTTGAAACTAGTTGAAGAAACCTTGAGACTGAGGGAGAGGGCACTTGCTGCTACCAGTAATGGAATTATTATTGCTGATGCCAGACTTGCATATAATCCTGTTATTTATGTCAACCCTGCCTTCGAGCGGATAACAGGTTACAGCACCACTGATGTGATTGGGCAGAGCTGTCGATTTTTGCAAGGTACAGATACCCCGCAACCAGCACTTGATGAACTGCGGACATCTATTAAAGCCGGAACAAGTTGCAAAGTAATTCTTCGCAACTATCGCAAAGATGGCGTATTGTTCTGGTATGAATTGAGTATTTCTCCCATACATGATGAAAATGGCAAGTTAAGTCACTTCATTGGCATTCAAACAGATATTAGCGATCGCAAACTTGCCGAAGCCCGTCTGCATCATCAAGCCCTCACCTTTGAAAACATGCATGATGGCGTGATTATCACAGATTTAGCAGGAAATATAATTGACTGGAATCCTGCTGCCGAAAGTATATTTGGCTATACCAAAGCTGAGGCTTTGGGTAAATCTCCCAGTATTTTACATCAATTTCCAGAAGTCCCAGTGCTAACCAACAAAATTCTCCAAAAAATCAAGCATCAAGGACGCTGGTCAGGAGAAATACATTTTATTAGTAAAGACGGCAGTCAGGGAATTTGTGAAACAACCGTAGTCTCTTTACAGGATGAACAGGGGCAAACTGTTGCTACTGTTGGCATCAATCACGACATTACCGAAAACAAACAAGCTAAAGAAGCACTGCAAAGACAACTACATCGCACCCTACTACTCGAACAAATTACTCAAGAAATTCGTCAAAGTCTGGACACAAGCAAAATTTTTGAGACGGCTGCTACTCAAATTGGAAAAGCATTTGAAGTCGATCGCTGTCTAATTCATTCTTACATTAATGACCCCCTACCGCGAATCCCCTTAGTAGCAGAGTATAATGTTATTCCCGATCGCTGCTCGATATTGAATTTGGAAGTTTTAATAACTAACAATCCCCATGCTCAGCAGATGATGGCACAAGAAAGTGCGATCGCCTCTCCAGATGTCTACCTTGATACTTTACTCCAGGGGGCTGAGCCTACCTGCCGAGAAATCGGACTGAAATCCATGCTCGGTGTCCGCACATCTTATCAAGGAGAACCAAATGGTGCTATAATCATCCACCAATGTAGCCATTTTCGTCAGTGGACACAAGATGAAATTGAATTACTAGAAGCAGTGGCAGCTCAGTTGGGTATTGCTTTAGCACAAGCTCACTTACTAGAACAAGAAACCCGGCAACGTCAAGAACTCACCTTGAAAAACTTTGCCTTGGAGCGAGCAAAACGTCAGGCAGAAGCCGCAAATCTCGCAAAAAGTGAGTTTTTGGCGATGATGAGTCACGAAATTCGTACTCCCATGAATGCTGTTATTGCGATGACAGGTCTATTGTTGGATACTGACCTGACGCCCCAGCAGCAAGACTTTGTGGAAACAGTTCGCAGCAGTGGAGATGCTTTACTCACCATCATCAACGACATTCTAGATTTCTCCAAAATTGAGTCGGGCAAGCTGGAATTAGAAGAACAGCCCTTCGATTTGAGAGCTTGTGTGGAACAGGCTATCTACCTTTTAGCCCCGAAAGCCGCCCAAAAAGATATCGAATTAGCTTACTTGATCGACCCGCAAGTTCCCACTCATATTGTCAGCGATTTGACTCGTCTACGCCAAGTCTTGATGAACCTGCTCAACAATGCCATCAAGTTTACTGAAAAGGGAGAAGTAGTACTCTCTGTTGGACTAGGGACTGGGGATAAGGAGATGGTGAGATGGAGAGATGGGGAGACGGGGAGAGTACCCCACCACCCCACCTCCCCAGTCCAAATTCAATTTGCTATCAAAGATACAGGTATTGGCATTGCACCAGAAAAAATAGAACGGTTATTTCAACCCTTTACTCAGGCTGATGTCTCCATGACTCGACGATATGGAGGTACAGGACTGGGACTAGTAATCAGCAAGCGGCTCAGTCAGATGATGGGTGGTACCCTTTGGGTAGAAAGTCAGGGCTTTGTTGGTGGCAATCCCGGCTCTACATGGAAAAGTAAAAAATTATCATCTTCTTACTCTTCTCAAGGTTCAACATTCTACTTCACCATTAAAGCCCAAGTGGCTGCTGTGGCAGAACAAGCTGAATTTAGCACTTTCCCAGTGCAACTAGCCCAAAAGCGGCTGTTAATTGTGGATGACAATCTCACCAATCGCACAATTATTAGCTCGCAAGCAGAGTCTTGGAAAATGCAAACTTATGCTGCCAAATCTGGGAAAGAAGCTTTAGCTCAAATTGCTCAGGGAACGCAGTTTGATATTGCCATCTTGGATATGCAGATGCCAGAAATGGATGGTCTAGCCCTGGCTCGTCAAATCCGCAAGCAATCTGGCTGTGAAAATCTGCCTTTGGTGATGCTTATTCCTTTAGGTAAACTAGAAACTTCCTTTAATTTTAGTGATGTGCAGTTTGCTGCCTCGTTGAGCAAACCAATTAAACAGTCTCAACTCTACGACGTTGTTACCCGTGTTTTGGGTAATCAGCCGATGAAAGCCAGTATTTCTCATTCCCATTCACCCTTGGTCGATCCGCATTTGGCGCATCGATCGCCACTGCGGATTCTTTTAGCAGAGGACACCATTGTTAATCAGAAAGTTGCTCTACTGATGCTACAGAAAATGAGTTATCAGGCAGATGTAGTCACGAATGGGCTAGAAGTGTTGAAAGCGTTGGAAAAACAGCCCTATGACGTAGTGTTGATGGATGTCCACATGCCCGAAATGGATGGGTTGGAAGCTACTCGGAGAATTTGTCAACAATGGGAAGTTAATTTTCGTCCCCATATCATTGCGATCACTGCCAATGCCATGCGGGGCGATCGCGAAATTTGTCTGGCTGCTGGGATGAATGACTACATTAGTAAACCTGTGCAGCTGACAGAGTTAGCCCAAGCACTCAGCAAATGCCCACCCCAAAGAAGTAAACAAGAACGAGTAATGTCTGGAGAATTCCAACCTCCAGCCAATATGCTCCAGGAAAAACAAAATCAGATATTTAATAGTGCCAAAATTGATGCCAAAACCCTCAAATCCCTGCGGAATATCCTTAGAGGAGATCGTGCGGCATTTGCCGAACTGATTGAGTGTTATCTTACAGAAACTCCGAGACTGGTGCAAAATATTAGCACAGCGATCGCAACTGAAGATGCCCAGACTCTATGGAAGACAGCACACCAACTCAAATCTAGCAGCGCCTCTGTAGGAGCGATCGCCCTGGCACAACTTTGCAAGCAATTAGAAGCACAAGGACGGAACAACGAATTACAAAGCACACTACAATTTATCCCCCAACTCCAGCAGGAATATGAACAAGTTAAAACTGCTTTACAAAAAGAACTTGCGAAGGAAGCATAATGAAAGCCACCCCTCAAGAAACCCAATCATTAGTTTTAATTGTTGATGATGAGCCATTTATCCGCATGATCTTACGAAATTTCTTGGAGCGGGAAGCGTATCAAATAGTGGAAGCCCAAAATGGTATAGAGGCTTTAAGCGTGTTTAACCAACTCCACCCCGATATAGTACTGCTTGATGCCATAATGCCCGATATGGATGGGTTTGAGTGTTGTACTCAGTTGCAAATTATTGATTCTAGTAAGCATACTCCAGTATTAATGATTACAGGACTTGAGGATGAAGAGTCAGTTGACCGTGCCTTTGAAGTAGGGGCAATGGACTATGTTACCAAACCGATTCACTGGCCAGTTTTGCGACAAAGGGTAAAACGCTTGATTCAACAATCTCAGTTACAACAAAAACTCGAAACTGTGAATTTTGAATTGCAGCGATTAGTTACTATCGATGGATTAACTGAAGTAGCAAACCGCCGGGGGTTTGAAGAATATTTTTACCAAGAGTGGCAGCGGATGAAACGGGAACAACGGCCACTTTCTCTAATTCTTTGCGATGTTGATTTCTTCAAATCATATAACGATACTTATGGTCATCGAGTAGGCGATCGCTGTCTGTTGAAAATTGCTCAAGCCATCAAAGATATTGTTAAACGTCCTGGAGATTTAGTTGCTCGTTATGGTGGGGAAGAATTTGCTGTAATTTTACCTAATACAGACACCGAAGGGGCGACTCATGTTGCCGAAAAAATTTGCGATGCTGTCCGGACATTGGCAATTCCTCATCAAAATTCACAAGTTAGTCCTTATGTAACCATGAGTGCTGGGTTTGCCACCGAAATTCCTCAACCAAATTCTGACTTGGAAGAAATGATTGCCGCAGCAGATCGGGCATTGTATCAAGCAAAAACAGCAGGACGCGATCGCTTTGTGCAAAATATCCTAGCTACCCAATTTTAAAAATCTACCCCTCGTTTGAGTTCTACACCTTGATTTGCATAGTGTTTGTGGCAGTAAACCTCTGAGTGGACGCTAGCCAAGTCGAAGTACGCAGGTTGATTTTGGCAACGGCCAGTGATGATGATTTCAGTGTCGCGGGGTTTGCGGAGCAAAGCTTGGACAATGGGTTCAACGGGGAGTAGTTCTAAGTCTACTGTGGGATTGAGTTCATCGAGAATAATTGTTTTATATAACCCAGAAGCGATCGCAACTTTGGCAATTTCCCAACCCCTTTCCGCTTCTACGTAATCTAGTTCTTGCCGGGAATTCCGCCAGACAATTGCATCTCTACCACAGCGTTGATGATCCACCACTTCTGGATATGACTGCTGCAAAGCGGCGATCGCCGCGTCTTCTGTATACCCAGTACCACCTTTCAGCCACTGCATAATTAATACACGCGTAGAACCTGGGTGATTAATTCCCCTACCTATTGCCTGCAAGGCTTTACCCAAAGCACTCGTAGACTTACCTTTGCCAGCACCTGTATAAATTTCAATCCCATTCAGAAAAAGTGCTTTAGCTGTTGGGTGGTGATGGGGTTTCATTTCTGAGTGCAAATCTGCAATATCGAGCAACTTTTGTGGTGCAGCGCGTCCGGTAGCAATGATTTCCAACTCTTGGGGTTTAGATTTTAATGTCTTCACCACTTCATCTACTGGTAGCAAACCCAAATCCAGGACGGGGTTGATTTCATCCAAAACCACAACTGAATATAAACCACTGGCGATCGCACCTTTGGCAACATCCCAACCCCGCGCTGCTTCATCTCTGTCAAAAGCGGTAATTTCTTCTGGGCCAAAAAATTCGGCTCTCCCTGTCCGAACCTGGTCAATTAAATGGGGAAAGCCACGTTGCAAAGCTGCGATCGCCCCATCTTCATCATAATCACGTTCCGGTCCCTTTAAAAACCGCAGCAGTAAAACCCGGTTGGAATTACTAGGTGTATTTATTCCCAACCCAATCGAACGCAAAACCACCCCTAAAGCCGCCTGGGACTTACCTTTCCCCGCGCCATCGTAGACGTGAATTTGACCAATGAGCCTTTCATGACGCACTTGCGCCGTGCGAATACCGATGCCGTTTCTTGTCATTTCTGGAAAAGCTATAATATAGCAGTTTTTAGTTCTTTGGGCATTGGGCATTGGGCACAAGAGGCAGAGGGGCGGAGGGGCAGAGGGGCAGAGGGGCAGAGGGGCAAAGGGGCAAAGGGGCAAAGGGGCAAAGGGGCAAAGGGGCAAAGGGGCAAAGGGGCAGAGGGGCAGAGGGGCAGAGGGGCAAAGGGGCAAAGGGGCAAAGGGGCAAAGGGGCAAAGGGGCGGAGGAGAAAGAACTTGTACAAAAACTCTCCCCTGCTCCCCTGCTCCCCTGCTCCCCTGCTCCCCCACTCCCCACTCCCCACTCCCTACTTACTGACTTCTACAGGTAGGAATCCACCTGCCTGCATTTTCCATAACCTATAGTAGCCACCCCGCCGTGCCAGGAGTTTGGCGTGGGTACCATCTTCGATAATCCGCCCTTGCTCGAACACCAGAATCCGGTCTAGATGGGCAATGGTGGACAGGCGATGAGCTACCACAATTACGGTTTTGCCATCCATTGCTAAGTCTAGGGTATCCTGGATCGCTTTTTCGGTAATTGAATCGAGACTGGAGGTGGCTTCATCCAAGATTAGGATTGGGGCATCTTTGAGGATTACCCGAGCGATCGCAATCCGCTGTCTTTGTCCTCCAGACAATTTAACACCGCGTTCACCCACCAAAGAATCATAACCCTCCTTCATCTGAGCGATAAAATCGTGGGCATAAGCTTTGCGTGCGGCCTCAATCACTTCCTCATCGGTTGCATCTATGCGTCCGTAACGAATATTTTCTATTAATGTGCGATGGAACAGAGATGGATCTTGGGGAATTAAGCTGATCTGGGCGTGTAGGGCATTCTGAGTCATATCTCGAATATCCACCCCATCAATGAGAATTTGCCCTGATTGGGGGTCAAAAAGACGCAAAATTAAATTCACAAAGGTAGATTTTCCAGAGCCGGAAAAGCCCACCAAACCGACACGCTCACCTGGTTGGATAGTGATGGAGAGGTTTTCAAAGACTTGCTTGCCTGCCGAGTAGTTGAAATACACTTGCCGAAGCTCAATTTTACCTTGGGTGATGGGATGAGCGATCGCTTGATTGCGATCGATCAACTCATGGGGTTGAACAATTACGGAGACACCATTGGCGACATTACCGATATGTTCAAAGAATTCTAAAAACCGTCGGCTCAAATTGCGGGCTTCACTGATGATTAGCAGCGACAGACTAGTTGCCACAACGAAGTCAGCAGCAGCGATTAGTCCTTGACTCCAGAGAGAAACCGAGTAATACAGAGTGCCGATTTTCAAAATGGCTGCTGAGATGAACTGAAACCAGCGAATTCGCTCCGAGTACCAATTGGACTTTCTCACCTCTTTGATTTCGCGCCTTAATTGTTCATTCAAATAGCGCCGTTCAAAATCCAGACGAGCAAACAGTCGGCTACTGCTGAGATTTGTTACCGCATCTACAATCGTGCCAGTTGTCTCACTTCTTGCGGCTGCGGCTTTCCGGGAGTAAATTCGGCAGCGAGTTGCCAGCCAGAACGAAATACTGATAAACAGAACTGCCCACACGCCCACGAATGCAGCAAGGGGAGGATAGGCGCGATACAGTAAAATCGCGGATACAATATACACAACAATTACAGACATAAATTCAGTAATCAGCATTTGCATCGTCTGGGTCACACCTAGAGAGGTTTCACCGATGCGATGTGCCAATGCCCCTGCAAAACTACTGCTCAGGTAACGATGGGAATGGTACTGCAAGTAAGCATATAGAGAGCGGACGATGTGCTGTCGGTGGATTGGATGGAGAATGGTCTGCAAGAGTCCAGCCGATCGCCCAAATACAACTTCACCGACACTCAAAGCCGTGAACAGCATTAACGGTTGGCTGATAGCTTCAAAAATTGACTTGCTGTCGCCAGGCGATCGCGTCACGCTGCGGATGATCTCGCCAATGGCATAGGGCAACATGATGCCGCAGGTTGCGTGTGTTGCCTCCAGGATCACCATTGCTAGATACCACCAGCGGAACTGGTTAACGAAATAACAAATAAACCTAAATGGAGTATCAGGTAAGTTTGGTGCATCGGCAGCACGTTGAAAAGATTTAGAAAGTCTGACCTTTTTAATCATGAAAGTCGTTCTCGTAGTAGCCAAGGGTTCTGTAAAATAAAAATGGACGGCTTCCTTAGCCGCCCTATGGCGTTAAATTAAGTAACCAGATATAAAGCGTGTTTTACTCCTGAATTCTGTTAGCGCAGCGGGGCGAACGCGAGTGCGTCTCGTAGAGAAGCCCATTCTGAATTCTGAATTCTGAATTCTCCTGTATTTTCTAAACCATAATTTCAGCAGGTGTGATTGCAGCATACAAATCAGGCGGAAGTAGCGCATCCTGAATGTTGATTTTCTTCGGTATGACACCCTGTTTTGGGGACACGACCAGATACTGCTACCAGACCAGCAAAGCGATCGGGGTGGGAAGCGCCGATATGCCATGTTCCAGCTGTACCTAAACTGAACCCAGATAAGATGACACGGGACGGGTCGATGGGCTGGGAGGCAATCAGTTCATCAAGCAAAGCAATGACATCTGATTCTCGATCTACCCAAGTCTGTTCTTCAGGAAGTTGGGGGGCAGCGAAGAAATAAGGTAAGGGGCTTGATTCATTCACAAAACGAGGTAGACCCCATTTCAGCAGCACATTCAGATCCGTCCCGCGATCGCGCGCTCCGTGCAGAAATAACACGAGGGGTGCGGGTTTGTTGGTATCTTCAGATACAGACGAAAAAAGATAAGGCAATAAACCGGAGCGTTGTTCAACAGACATTATCGTGACTCCTAAAGTTTGGGAATTGGGGATTGGGTACTGGGGATTGGGGACTGGGTATTCCCAATCCCTAATCCCTAATCCCTAGTTTTTTACACCAGTGCTAAGTTCTTATCTAGTTGTTGGGATGCGATTTTACTGACTTTAGATTCAATCGCTGTTCCCTTGAAGAAGTCGGCGTTAGCTTCGGTGTAAAACTTGTACGGATTAGCGAATACATAAGACTTGAAGTCGGCTTCGGAAATCACGCCTTCTTTTACGAGATCCCAGCTTTCAGCCAAGGGGGAGGTGAGATCGGGCACATCCCAGTGACCAACATCTGAGGAATAAATGGCGTTGATTTTGACATTCAACGGATTGGCTTTGTCGTTGAATGCTGCGGCGATGGTGCGATCGTCGGACTCGGAACCAAAGAAGAAACTGTTCACCCAGCGATCGCGGATATCTTCAATTGTTTCAATCCCGGCTGCACCAAAATCGTTGAGTTCGCTAGCAACTGGCTGGCGGCTATGACGGCTGAATGAAGAACCGAGTACAGTCTTGGTCAATTCTTCTTTGCTGAGGGAATATCCTTGAGTAATTTCGCCACCGAAACGCTCAAACAACTCGAACAACTCATCGGAATTTGTGAATTCTGGATTGTAGTTTTCCAGTCCCTTGAGATTGCGCTTGGAGAAGCGATCGACCAAATGAATGTAGACGTGGGCACCCCAGTCTGCACCGCCTTCTAGCATACCAACGCGCAACTGCGGGAATCGTTTGGTCACGCCACCAAAGAACAAGGCTTTAGCAAATGCTTGGGAGCCATCGGCAAAGTGACCGATGTGGTTATTCATGTAGTTACTGATGGAGGAGCGTCCAGTCCAACCCTGACTGCCGTAGTGGGTAGTAATGGGTACACCTAGTTCCACGGCCTTAGCCCAGAATGGATCGTAGTCGTATTCGCTATCTAATCCGTAAAAGTCAATATAGGAAGCATACTTGGCGATTTCCGGGTATTGATCGGCTGGATATTTCTCAGCGATCGCCTTAATTGGTCGTTTGACACCGCCAGGAATATTTGCAACTTTAAGACCCATTGGTATGGCTGATTTGTGTATGCCCAATGAGTCTTCATGTCTGCGTCAGGGATGTCTAAAGCAGATATGAAAAGACACTGAATAAATGATGGAATGCTTTGGCAACAACCAAACTTGCTTGCAGCAGCTGATACCGTTTTGGATTTTAGATTTTAGATTTTGGATTGTGAAACAGTTAGTAGTAATCGCTTTTGGCTATACATCTGTCGCAATCATTTTTCAAATTGGTATTACTAATTGCTCTACAAGGAGTGAGATGACGGAACTTTAGGTCAGGTTGATACCACAGCAGAACTAGGGGTGCTACTGCTTGGCGATTGAATTACCATAAATTTCTATAGCAATTTGACTCAGCAGATACAGTTTACACAATACACACAAAAAAAAATGTACTGGAAATCACAATTGCATGATAAACAAATTATTAGTCTTTCAAACATTAAGTATTGCAAACTTGGCGATCGCTCGTCATTGGGCATTGGGCATTGGTTATTTCTCCCCCTGCCTCCCCTGCCTCCCCTGCTCCCTCATCTCCCCACTCCCCACTCCCAAGGAATAGGATAATTTCCCCCATCACCGCCACTATCCCGGTTATACTCTCTACAGTTAACCGTTACCATTGACTTTTTATGCCTGAAAATTGGATGCTTCCCAGGATTTTTCCCATTGGTGGAATTTTGTTTGACTTTTTATTTGTACTGATTGCTATCCCCATCGAAGCATATGTTTTGCACAAACGACTAAAATTTGATAAAAGAACTAGCACTTTTTATGCTATTTCGATTAATTTGTTTTCTAGTGTAATTGGTTGGTTTATATTTTTTGTCTCCGAACCAATGTTGCCAATACAGGTGAAATCAGAGTTAATCAATTATATGTTCTTTAATACTTTTAAATCGGCTAGTACACAGACTCTAATAATTTTAACTGCCTTTATAATTTTCTTTGCTACTTTTATCATGAAATTTTTGCTATTGAAAGTTTTACTTGTATCCTTATTAAAGGAACCATTTGCTCAAAAAGAAGATGAAATTCAAGTATTTCAAAAACAAAGATGGCGCGGATTTAGCAGTGTAAAATTACAAAATACAAATGTAGTTACCACTGTATTGATAGCAAATTCGCTGAGTTATAGTGTGATAACCATTATTTTAATGCTTCGCTCCAAGTAGGAAGAAATTAATTGTTTTATTCAGAGCAAGTCCAATGATTAATCAGGTGTAGGGAGAAACATGAATACACTCTTTAAAGATTTATTTGGGGTTTTCAAATTTGTTGAAGGGCTGTACGCAGGAATTAGAAAAATATTAGTTCCGCCCAAAGCTTATTCTTGGCAGACATTTATTTATATGAGTGTTTTCTCTTGGGTGATTTCATATTTGGCTACAGGTTATATAAAAGATATAATTGCATTTTTTGGTTGGTTGTTTTTAATTGCTGGTACAGCTTGGTACACAACAGAAGATCCTTTGAGGGTTCCTGGTACTTTTATGCCAGTGGGAGCAGTAATCACTGGATTTTTGGTTAGTGTTTTTGCATTTGGAAGTCAAAAGGATGTAATTACACCAACAACAATTGTTTTTTGGCCGACAATTTCAGCACTAATTACGGCAATACCAGAATTTATAGAAGGAAGTGATACAGATGCTAAAGCTCAAATTCCTAAGCCAGAAGACCGCCAAAAAATTATAATTTTAGTTGCTAGCAGTATGTTGCTAAGCTGCTGGATTCAGTTTCATTTTGTAGTGGATAATTGGTTAGAACAATATCCCAGTTTACAGATAGATAATTTTAAACGTAGTACTTTTGTTGTCATGACTGAAGAACCAGCTAAGGTACCTCAAAATGGAATTTTAATTTTAGACAAACTTAGACCAATAGTAGAAGAACAAATAGCCCAAACACCTTGGTCGGAAGTAGAAAAATGGTTGTTAGATGCAAAAGTGCGAGTAGGAAGTTTGGGTAGGGGAGTAATTCAAAAAAATCTCGTCAAATATGAAGAGAAGGAATTATGGCGTGTTGAACCGCGTGTATCGAATACTAAGTCTGGGTATATATTAGATTTACTCAGTATCTGGGTCGGTCCGAGTTCTAATCCACGAGGGTATTACTTAAAGAAATCTTGTCGGATTGAACCAGTTGCAGCAACCAACAAATCGGGGGATAAAATCACAGTTGGAGAAATTGAATGCGATCGCCTGAATAAATTTATCGGTGGATCGCCGCCTCCACAGCAGTGAAGAGTGGGGAGATGGGGCATGGGGCATGGGGCATGGGGCATGGGAGCAGGGGGAGCAGGGGGAGCAGGGGAGCAGGGGAGCAGTAAGTTTTTCCCCTCTGCCCCTCTGCCCCTCTGCCTCTTGTGCCCAATGCCCAATGCCCCATGCCCAATGCCGAATGCCCCATGCCCAATGCCCAATACCCCATGCCCCATGCCCAATGCCCAATGCCCAATGACTAATAACTAATGACAACCAAAATTTTTGTACTCGCTAAGAATGTGTTTCAGGAAGTGATACGCGATCGCATCCTATATATTATTGGTTTTTATGCGTTGATACTCGCCGCCGCTTTCGGTGTCCTTCCTGAATTTGCAGCTGCTACCGAAGACAAAATTTTTTTAGATTTTGGTATGGCGGCGATGAATGCGATCGGGTTAATTGTGACGATATTTGTTGGTACGGGACTAGTTAATAAAGAAATTGAAAAACGCACTGTCTTAGTATTAATTGCTAAACCTGTTAGCCGCAGTGAAATTATTATCGGCAAGTATCTGGGATTATCCGCAGTCCTAGCGGTACTGATAGCCATGATGACAGCAATTTATCTGTTATTTCTGCAATTTGGTAACATTCCTCATCCAACGGTGAGTATTTTAATTGCAGCAATTTTCTTATTTTTGCAGTTGTCATTAGTGACCGCTGTGGCTATTGCTTTCGGTGTTTTCACTGCTTCACTGTTGGCGACTGTTTTAACTTTTGCGGTGTATTTAATCGGGAATATTACCCAAGATTTAGTACAATTTGGTCGTCTTAGTCGCAACGTTGGGATAGAACGTTTAACTCAAGGTTTGTTTCTAATTTTACCAGATTTATCTCGATTAGATTTGAAAAATGATGCTGTTTATGGTTTACAGGCACTACCTGACACAACGGCGCTGATTGCCAATGCGGGCTATGGCTTAGTGTACAGTGTGATGTTGTTAGCGATCGCCATTTTTATCTTCTCACAACGCGAGTTTTAGGGCGTCTTTTAAAACTATAACTAAACAAAGGCAGAGGCTATAGTCAGTATAGCAACCTAGTTTTCAGTATTTTCTCGTATCGTGTTAATACGACAGAATTGCTCAAATCATCCCTTCTTTCGCAACATCAAATTTAGGTATTTTTAAAGAAGAATTCGATTACGCTTTAACACTACAAGCATACGTTTTAGCACTACAAACATAGTAGTAACATGACTGAAATATATTTTCAGACAACTGATGTTTGAGACAAATTTATGCTGGAATTTTTTGAGATTATAATACAGTTTATCACTCATACTTATTGTTATCTTTGGCAATTAAAATTACCGGGGCTGCATATTGGATTGTTGAATTGCACTATATAGGCTTTGTCAGCATTGTGCCAAATTCAAAATTGTCACCGCAACACCTAATTGAAGCAACTGACAAAGCACTTTATACAGCTAAACACCAAGGGCGCGATCGCATTAGCGCTGGTGTCCTTGCTAGTTTCTAATATTTAATTTATGGGCATGGGAGATGGGGAGATGAGTAATTACCAATGCCGAATGACCAATGACTAATAACTAATGACTATCTGAGGCTCTTTAATCGTATCATCAGGCATGATGGTATCTCGAAACTTTGCATAAATCATGTTTGTCTGGTAAAGGTTTGCTTTACTCAGTTTTGTTTTAGTTAAGTTTGCCCATGTCAAATCTGCGCTAGTTAAATTAGCTTCACTTAGATTAGCTTCTAGTAATATTGCCCCGCATAACTTTGCTTTTGTGAGATTTGCTCTCATTAAATTCGCTTCAATTAGCGATGCTTCAATTAATTTGGCTTCAGTTAGGTCTGCTTCCCTCAAATCCGCACCACATAAAGAAGTACCCCAAAGGTTACTACCTATTAATTTCACTCGCCATAAAAAACTTCCACACAAATTTGCTTGTCTTAAGTCGGCATTAATTAAATTAGCTTCACAAAAAGAGGCTTCATATAAATTAGCTCCGCATAAACTAGCTTCCATCAAATTTGCGCCACTTAAATTAGCACGAGTGAGTATAGAACCAGATAGATTAGTACCACGCAAATCTGCTCCTATGAAGTTAATTCCGCTTAAATCAAGTCCTCTCAGGTCAATTTCACTCAAGTCATGTCCACTGAAATTGTGACGCTGAAAACTATTTGTAATTTGATTTAAGATAAATTCTTGTTTGTTAGCATAATTGTTCATGGTATTCACCTCTGGGTGTAATTTATCTCAAAGGGCGATCGCAAGAGTTACCGTATATTGAGAGTACACCTCAAAGGTCAATAAAAACGATCGATAATCAAGAATAAATTGCGAAAAAATCGTCAAGAACTTGAAAATACGCTCTGAAAGTCTTTTTTAAAACAAAAAATGCTGACATAGGTCAGGAAATATTGATATGCTACTGTAATCAATCTAAGAGGTTGTTGGAAAAGAGATTGGCTGTGATTTTAATTACGTTGTTACCCCCCCTTAGTCCCCCCGATGTATTGGGGAGAAACAAGAAAAATCCGGTTCCCTCCCCAATACATACGGGGAGGGTTAGGGTGGGGTAACGCGGTGAGTAACCGTAAATGAATGAAAGGTTTCACGTTAACCCTCTTTTGTCACTCTCGGAAAACAATAATCTCAGCCTGATTCTGAGACTTTGATTTCATCAAGGTTTGAGGCTTTATTTTCTAACAGAAACTGAAATTTATAGATAAAAGTGGAAATTAAAGCCCTGTAAGCATTTGGGCGATTGGATTTTCCCACTCTGACAAAAGAGGGTTAAGTTGACACCTATGCACAGCTGTGCGCCCCTACGGTAAATCTATATGTATCAAGAAATATGGTGCGTTACGGCTAAATTAGACTTTCTCTAACCTCAAATTTCTACACAGCCGTAACACACCCTACTTAATATTTATTTATAAATAGGCTCTGAGTCAGTTAAATTTATATGGAAATGGTATTACCAAATAGAGACTAACAACTTAAGTATGTTAGTCTCCATTTGAGATATTAAATTCTTACATTTACATAACGAGCAGGAACTCGGATTTTAACCAACTTGTTACCGCGTCGTACTGTTTGCCAGTGTGCAGGAATTAACTTACGTTGATATCGGGGTACAACAACAGGTTTACGCACAACAACAGATTTATGGAGGTTAGGTTTGACAACGATCGGTGCTGCGGATGCCTGTGATGGCAAAGAAGCAATTGCAAATGGGAGAGCTAGTAATGTACCTAAAAGAATACGTTTCATATTCAAATCTCTATCGATTAGTTGACTGGAATTTTCTACAGGAATCCTCACTAAATTGTGAACATATATTCTTACCTAATCTTGAAGATTATAGTAAGTTTTTCTTGTTACACGACTTAATTGATTAGCTGTATTGTTCTCAGTTTAAAATACTAAATAAGAATACACAGTGGAAGAAAGTCACAATTTGAGTATAACTAAAGTCATATTAACCAACAGAAATACCCCTTAACTGTTCTACTCTTCTCCCCAAGTTCGCAACTGCAAATACACCAATACTAAAGTTACTGCTAATAAAACCGTTGCGGCGGCGGCTGCATAACCAAAATCAAATTGAGCGAAGGCTTCTTGATAAATGTAATAAACCAGCAAATTAGTCGAATTCAATGGGCCGCCACCGGTCATTACATAAACTTGTTCAAAACTCCGCAGTGTGAAAATCGCGGTGGTGATTGTGACAAATATGATGGTGGGACGCAATCCGGGCAATGTAATATGCCAAAATTGTTGCCAAGCATTTGCGCCATCTAAATCTGCTGCTTCATAACGACTGGGGGGAATTGCTTGCAACCCGGCTAAAAATACTACCATATTGAAACCGAGTTGTTTCCAAATACTCATTAAAATTAGTACTGGCATTGCCCAAAATGTATCTCCTAGCCAGGGTATGGGTGCAATCCCAAAAAAATCTAACAGTCCGTTAACTGGCCCTGATGTTTGAAACAGCCAGCGAAATCCCAAGCCAGCAGCCACAAGAGAAATAATTGAAGGTAAAAAATAGGCACTCCGCAAGATTCCTCGGAAAGCTAAGGAGCGGTTTAATAAGACTGCTAATCCTAAGGGGATAACTAAACTGGGAATGATGGTGGCAAGAGTAAAATAAATTGTGTTGCCAATAACTTGCCAGAAGTCAGAGTCCTGTAACAAGCGCCAATAGTTTTTGAACCCTATCCAATAAATACCTTTGGAACTGAAACTGCCGGCGGTGAAACTGAGGTAAAACAAATAAGCGATCGGCCAAATGATAAAAACGCCTAGTAAAATCAGTGCTGGTGTGAGAAAAATCCAGGCAGCCGCTGTGTCATTATCCAGCAGTTGCATACGAGAGAAACGGGATGTTTTCATGGCAATCTTGGCTATTGAATGTTAGTAGGGTGTGATTTTACACAAAAGTACTGTTAAGATACTGTCAATTTCTTGGCTCTGATGCAAATGCCTAATATCTTGGCTCACTTTGGCAAATTCCAAATTGCTAGCAAAATGCTTACCTCAAGTGTATTAATACCATTATTGATGACACTTGACACAACTGTGCTGGCTGAACCCTCCATCGCACCAACACAGACTCAATCTCAGCAAGAACAAGACATAAACCCTATTGCTCAAAAATTGTTCGGGCAATGGCAAGCTCAAGACCCTTCATCTTCTACAACCCTAACCTTTATTTTCACACCAGAAAGCAAATTATTTCTCCTTTCACCCGACTCTAAGACTCTTGGTGCGATGGAATTTAAATATCGCATTAACCCAACGCCACAACCCATGCATCTAAATGTAATAATCTCAAGTAATCAGAAAGAGGTATTGACAATTTTTGAATTTACTGCTGATGGTCAAATGCGCTTGCAGTTAGATGGCACTAATCCTGGAAAACCCAGACCAACAGCTTTTTCTCCTCAAGCGTCGTTATTCAAAAAAATTTCTAATGTTACGACGTTACCTGATAATATCCAAATAATCAACCCAAAAGCAGAAAATCAACAAACTAACGATCCAGAATTGGAAGCAAAAGTAGCTATTGGCAATATCAACCGCGCTCAACACGCTTATTACTTAGAAAACAAAAAATTCGCTACTATCGATCAACTGGGTATTGATGTTAAGCCAGAAACTGACAATTACAGTTACCAAATAGTAACCCCAGGCAAACAAACCCAAACTTTAATTAGCACGGCTAACGCCAAAAAACCGGAGCTAAAAAGTTATACAGGTGTGATATTTTTGAGAAAAGTTAAAGGTGAAATGCTCATAATTCCTGGTATTTGTGAAACTGATAAACCATCAAGAAAACCGCCAGGGCTTCCAAGATTTTCTAACCAAAAATCTCAGCCGATTCAATGTCCAGTCGGTTCACATTTATTGTAATAGGCTTGTTGCATAAATATTTTTTTGTCGGGCTACGCCCCGCTTCTCTACGAGACGCACTCGCGTTCGCTAACACGCACGAGGCAAGAGAGGCGCAAAGAAGAGAAGGCAAAGAAAGACTTTTGCAAGAGGTCTATTGTGAATTGTATTGGTCTATAATCATGTGGTGGTTTAATTACCACATGATTATATTCTGATTCTTGAATTCTAACTCTTGAATTCTCCATTCTGCATTTTTCTTGAAGCTTTATGAGTAATAATTCCACAATAGATGCTACTGCTAGCCTGATTTCTCCCAACATCTCTAGCTACCAGTTGAGACAAAGCGTTCCTTTGAAACTCGGAATTATGGCTTCTGGAAATGGCAGTAATTTTGATGTAGTTGCCCAAGCTATTCAAAATGGACAGCTAAACGCCAAAATACAAGTTTTGATTTATAATAATCCGACGGCTAAAGCAGCAGTCAGAGCAGCAAATCGAGGAGTAGAAGCTGTATTGTTGAATCACCGCGACTACAAAAACCGAGAAAAGTTTGATGAGAAAATTGTGCAGACATTACGGCAGTATGATGTGGAATGGGTGATTTTGGCGGGCTGGATGCGACTTTTGACATCAGTATTTATTGATGCTTTTCCTAATCGGATTATTAATATACATCCGAGTTTGTTGCCTAGTTTTAAGGGAATTAATGCTGTAGAACAAGCTTTGGCATCTGGGGTAAAAATCACTGGCTGTACTGTGCATATTGCTTGTTTAGAAATGGACAGTGGGCCAATATTGATGCAAGCCGCAGTACCAGTGCTACCGGATGATACACCAGAAACACTGCACGCCAGAATTCAAATTCAAGAACATCGGATTTTACCAATGGCGATCGCTTTGGCAAGCTATACTAATTCTTTGTTAACCTAAGTTCAACGTTTAGAAAAAGGCAAAAGGTCAAAAAACATTGCTGAATTCTGACTCCTGACTACTGAATTCTGTTCGATAAAGTTATAGTTCTTTGGGGTGGGCGATGCCCACCCTAAAATTACTTACCTCGCCGCAGTTGGCATACCCAAAATATCCTCAATCTTAGGCATATCTTCCAACGCAATCACTCGCCCTTCATCCTCAAAACCGACGATTTGATCGAAGTTCAAATAGCGATACAAATCATCAGCAAAAGGATCAATCTTCCTCGACACAATATCCAAATATTCCGGCACTGTGGGAATGCGTCCCAACAGCGCACAAACTGCTGCTAATTCTGCTGAACCAAGATAAACTCGCGCATCTTTACCCATGCGATTATTGAAGTTGCGGGTAGAAGTTGAAAACACTGTTGTCCCATCAGCAACTCGCGCCTGATTTCCCATACACAAACTGCATCCTGGTATTTCTGTTCTCGCACCCGCAGCCCCAAAAATGGCGTACACTCCTTCTTCTTTTAATTGGTGTTCGTCCATGCGGGTTGGTGGTGCTATCCACAGGCGGGTTTTCACTTCACCAGCACCTTCTAAAACTTTCGCTGTTGCTCGATAATGACCGATATTCGTCATACATGAACCCAGGAATACTTCTTGCACTGGGTCATTAGCAACTTCTGATAATAATTTAACATTATCGGGGTCATTGGGAGCAGCAACAATTGGTTCTTTGATTTCGTTCAAATCAATTTCAATGATTTCAGCATATTCAGCATCGGCATCGGCTTCTAATAACACGGGATTTGCTAACCATTCTTCCATTTTGGCAATGCGGCGGAGGATGGTACGGGCATCGTGATAGCCCCGTGCAATCATGTTTTTCAACAGTGCAACGTTGGAACGCAGATATTCCGAAATTGTCTCTACACTCAGCTTAATGGTAGAACCTGCACAAGAACGTTCGGCGGTGGCGTCGGCGAGTTCAAAGGCTTGTTCAACTTTCAAATCTGGCAAACCTTCAATTTCTAAAATTCGCCCGGAGAAGACATTTTTCTTGTTTTGCTTCTCTACTGTCAGCAAACCTTTTTGAATTGCTACGTAGGGAATGGCATTCACGATATCCCGCAGGGTGACACCGGGTTGTAATTCACCTTTGAATCTTACCAAAACTGACTCTGGCATATCCAAAGGCATGACGCCCAAGGCCCCAGCAAAGGCTACTAACCCAGAACCGGCGGGGAAGGAAATTCCTAAGGGAAAGCGGGTGTGGGAGTCGCCGCCAGTTCCTACGGTGTCTGGTAGCAGCATCCGATTTAACCAAGAGTGGATGATACCATCGCCGGGACGCAAGGCGACACCGCCACGTTGGGCAAAGAAGTCGGGGAGGTCGTGGTGGGTTTTAATGTCTATCGGTTTGGGATAAGCTGCTGTATGACAGAAACTCTGCATTACTAAGTCTGCACTGAAACCCAGACAAGCGAGTTCTTTTAATTCGTCGCGGGTCATGGGGCCTGTGGTATCCTGGGAACCAACGGTGGTCATGATGGGTTCGCAAGATGTACCGGGACGGACACCAGTTAATCCGCAAGCTTTACCCACCATTTTTTGTGCCAAGGTGTAGCCTTTGCCTGTATCGCTGGGTTGTTGGGGACGGATAAACAGGGTGCTGGGTGCTAAACCGAGTGCAAGGCGGGTTTTATCGGTGAGGGTACGCCCGATAAGTAGGGGGATGCGTCCACCTGCGCGGACTTCATCGAGGATGGTGTCTGGTTTGAGGGTGAAGGTGGAAATAACTTCGCCGGCAGCGTTAGTGATTTCGCCTTTGTAGGGATGGATGGTAATTACCATACCAGTTTCTAGTTTGGTGACATCGCACTGAATAGGCAAAGCACCGGCATCTTCAGCTGTGTTAAAGAAAATTGGCGCGATCGCACCACCTAAAATATATCCCCCTGCGCGTTTGTTTGGCACAAAAGGTATATCATTCCCCATGTGCCACAACACCGAATTGATAGCAGATTTCCGCGAGGAACCAGTACCAACCACATCTCCCACGTAAGCCACAGGATGTCCTTGCTTTTTCAGTTCGGCAATGGTTTGTAAACTTCCCGGTTGCCGTGACTCTAGCATCACTAAGGCGTGTAAGGGAATATCCGGGCGAGTTGTGGCGCTTTGGGCGGGGGATAAGTCATCGGTGTTGGTTTCGCCAGGAACTTTAAAAACGGTAACAGTAATCGCTTCTGGTACAGTGGGGCGAATGCTAAACCACTCGGCTTCAGCCCAAGAATCAATTACCCGCTTGGCAAAAGGATTGGTTTTCGATAACTCTAAAACATCGTGGAAAGCGTCGTACACCAAGAGGATTTTGCTTAAGGCGTTGGCGGCGTAAGCTGCAATGGGTTCCTTTCCTTGTCCTCCCATTACCAGAGGTGTTTCGGAAGAGTCTGATAAAGAAACAGTAGGCACTTGCAGCAAATCAATTAAAGCTGGCACATTGTAGCCGCCTACCATTGTTCCCAGCAATTGCACTGCTTGTACGGGGGAAATTAAGGGACTGGTAACTTCTTCTTTGGCAATGGCTGTGAGAAATCCAGCTTTTACATAGGCTGCTGCATCGACACCGGGGGGGATGCGATCGCTCAATAAATGCAATAATGTATTTTCTTCACCTTTGGGTGGATTTTTCAGTAATTCGCATAATTCTGAGGTTTGCTTCGCATCCAATGGCAAAGGGGGAATACCGATTTGGGCGCGTTCTACAACATGCTGACGGTATTGTTCTAGCATTTTTGTGTTCTCCATTGGGATGTTCTCCCTTTAATTATGAAATTTTTAGGCAATACTTGGCTATAAGAGTTTAGCTTACTTTTATTATTAAAAGCCTTACTGGTAATTGGTTGTTTGCAGTTTTTTTTATACTGAAAGTTTAGCTTGAAAAGTATTAGGCGAATATAATTCGCTACTACACAAACATTCGCCTTTGGCGTTCCCGCAGGGTAGGCCACCTCCGTGGACTAAGAGGAAATCAAGAATTTTTAACCAGAATACAGTCGCATATTTCATCAGTAGAAGCTGGATTGCGGTATGGTTCTATAATTGCAGGAAGTTCCGCAAATCTTCCTAGCAAACCCAGTATTTGTATATTAGAACTTTGGTGTTTGGCAGGAGTGAATAAAACATCTATTTCTTTAATCTCTCCTGAGACTTTTTCTGATGCCTTGACTTCTCCGTAATCTTTTAGTAGTTCTTCTAAATAATCCTTGGCAAATTTATCATGTATAAATCTGGTCAGTCGTCAGAATTCAGCAATGTTTTCTGTATGACTGGCGGATAGCGTTAGCGAGTCTTCTCCCAAGGGGAGACGCCAAGGGCAAACGAGCGTCTGAATAAGTGGTGAAACACCACACCAAATTTTTAATTTGGTTGTCTACAAGAAAGTGGCGGGTCTAAATCCCCCACTAAAAAGATTGCTGAATTCTGTTAGCGCAGCGGGGCGTAGCCCATTCTGAATTCTGTTAGCGCAGCGGGGCGTAGCCCATTTTGAATTCTGGTTTAAGCAATAGACAATAGGGCACAGCAATGCTGTGCCCCTACAAATGGTCTGTATTCCATGCAATTGAGAACAGCTATCAGCGATCGCTTTAACTTTAAGGCTTAATGTTGTAACTTTAAGGCTTAATGTTGTAACATTGACGATCAAAGTTTGTTGGTGAGTGCAACCATCGCCACATAGTGTATATTGTTGATTTACAGCGATCGCAGACCTCTGCCAAATTACGAGGGTTCAACGCCCGTAGGAACGGGATGAAAAAGATCGCGTCCAATGTGAACTTCCCACTCCACAACTCTAGCAGAGTCCGCCAGCATACCATCTCGCACACGAGGACTGCTGTTCACAACAGCTTGAGCCTGTTCAAGATTATCCGCCTGGATTACCCAAAGCCCAGTTCCATCATGGGGAAAAAAATGGTCCACAGCACAGTAGTGTTTTTTTCTCATGTTGCTCATTAAACCAAGCGAGTTGATCGAGGTCATGCTCTGGGTGAGCCAATTTATAGTCGTAATACTCTGGAACGGTTGCAACCACAACAGCAAAAAGTTTAGACATAATGCTCTAATTGGTGATTTGAGACGATGTTCAGATTGTATGGTCTAAGAAATACTTCTGTGTGATGGAATAGCGACTGTATGAACGCCAGCGCATAAATAAATATAAGTAAGCAATCTAGTTAATTCTTGGTGATTATAATAATTATAAGCGAATCCCCAAGGTTGGTTATGGAGTCAGCAGTTAAATTTATACTTGGGTGTGCAGGGCAATCAATTACGCTACTTTACAGCACAGGGACAGCTAGTGCCGACACCGCAAGAATTGGCTGAACAAGAAAAGCAGCGTGCGGATGAAGAAAGACAGCGTGCAGAGCAAGAAAAGCAACGCGCGGAACGTTTAGCCGTTAAGTTGCGAGAATTAAATATTGACCCGGATCTTCTATAAAAATTAAACTCAAAAGGCTTTTAACCTAAATTTTTATAGTAACATCTAGATATTTTTAACTAATTCAGATAAACTAATAAATTTGTCCGTTGCATCACCTTCTTTTCGTATATGCCCAAAACTTACACCGTAGAAATTCATCACCAAGGCCAAATTCATACTTTGCAAGTCCCTGAAGATGAAACCATCTTATCAGTTGCCGATGCCGCTGGTTTAGATTTGCCAAGCTCTTGTCATGCAGGCGTTTGCACAACTTGCGCCGGTCAAATCAGCGAGGGAACTGTAGATCAAACTGATGGTATGGGCGTTAGTCCACATTTACAAAAACAAGGTTATGTATTGCTTTGTGTTGCCAAACCCCTTTCTGATTTGAAAATTGAGACTGGAAAAGAAGACGCACTTTATCAGTTGCAATTTGGGAAAGACTAATTAATTACAGCAGAATTCAGAATTCAGAATGGGCTACGCCCCGCTGCGCTAACAGAATTCTGAATTCAGGAGTAAAACAAGCTTGATGCTTGGCTCTTGAAACTGAAATTGTGTACTCCAGAAAGTTGAAATCTGCTGTAAGTGAACAGTTATCAGATAAAGTTGATTTATTCGGAACTCAATGACTGTTCACTAGCATCATTACAAAAACTGGAAAATCACTACGTATTTCATCGCACCTGATAAGCTATTCTATAAAGTAAAAATCAACAGGATTTTGCGCCATGACAACTCATTTTATTACCGCAGAAATTGATTTACAAGAAACTCCCGCTGAGTTACTCAAAACAATTGAAACAGAACTGAAGAAACAAGGCGAACCCCTGCGTTGGGCAGTTACCTCTGTGGACGTTGCCCAGCAAAAGGCTACAGTTGAAGCCGTTGTCACGACTAAGAGTTAGGAGTGGGGCGTGGGGAGTGGGGAGTGGGGAGATGAGGGAGATGAGGGAGATGAGGGAGATGAGGGAGATGGGGGAGTGAGAATAACTCCTAACTCCTAACTCTTAACTCCTCACTCAGAACTTAATATGCATCCATACACTGCTATTTTAATTGTACCAACTGGGGTTGGGGCTGCTATTGGGGGTTACGCGGGTGATGCATTGCCTGTGGCTAAAGTTATAGCACAGGTTTGCGATCGCCTGATTACTCATCCCAATGTCCTCAATGGCGCAAGTTTATACTGGAATCTCCCCAATGCTTTTTACGTTGAAGGTTTCGGACTTGACAAATTCGCCGCTGGATGCTGGGGTTTGCGTCCAGTCCGAAATAACAAGATAGGTTTGCTTTTAGACCAAGGTATTGAGCCGGAGTTACGGCTAAGACATTTGCAAGCAGCGGACGCAGCGAGAGCTACCCTGGGATTAACCTTAACAGATTATGTCATCACTGATGCACCATTAAATGTAGAATTACGGAGTACCAAATCTGGTGCAAGCTGGGGGACAATTGGTAACCCCGATAGCTTATTAAGGGCAGCGGAAATCCTGATTAAAAAAGCTGGGGCAGAAGCGATCGCAGTTGTCGCCCGTTTCCCCGATGATATGGATGAGGAGGCAGTACAGAAATACCGCCACGGTGAAGGAGTTGATTCTCTAGCAGGTGCAGAAGCCGTAATTAGTCACTTGCTAGTGCGAACCTTCCAAATTCCCAGTGCCCATTCACCTGCTCTAGCCAGCGCCCCCCCAGAATCAGATTTATCACCTCGTTCCGCTGCTGAGGAATTGGGTTACACCTTTTTACCGTGTGTTCTCGTAGGCTTGAGTCGTGCCCCACAATTTATAGTAGAGAGAAAAGCGATAGCATTAGAACAACAAGATATTTGGGCTAATCAAGTGGATGCTGCGATCGTACCTGCAAATGCCTGTGGTAGTAGCGCCTTACTGAGTTTAAGCCAAACACGATGCCTAATAATTACAGTAGAAGAAAATAAAACTGTTATAAAAGTTCCTCCCCAACCGTTGGGGATCAAATCCATACAGGTAAACTCATATTTAGAGGCAGTGGGTGTATTGGTGGCACATAAAGCAGGCATCAATCCCTCTGCTCTTTGTCCCAAATTATCGTCTTTGCAGCCAGTAGTCATTAGTGATTAGTCATTAGTCATGAGTCATTAGTCATTAGGAGTTATAAGTTAAGAGTTAGGAGTTATTTCTCCCCCACCTCCCCCATCTCCCCCATCTCCCCCATTCCCCACTCCCCACTCCCCATTCCTAAAAAACCCGTGATTGAACAACAAAAGCAAGAACCAGAAATTCCATATTTGACGCGCATCCAAGTACTTGGGGCGATGGGAGCGACTGCAATCATTTTGCTGATAGTCGCCAAACTGTCGTTGCACTTTGGCAACTTTTCCCTATTTTCCTGGAAGTTGAACGAAAGAGATTTGCTCTTAGGTGTAGGGTTAGGATTTGTCATCACCGCATTAAGTGGCTTAACTTATCGCCTTTGGAGTTCCTACCGGAAAAGTGCAGATTTTTATCTAGAAGTGGTGTTGAAGCCTTTAGCTTTACCAGACTTAATTTGGTTGGGGTTACTGCCCGGTTTGAGTGAAGAATTGTTATTTAGGGGCGTAATGCTGCCAGCTTTAGGTTTAGATCATGTGGCTGTTATTGTATCTAGTCTTTGCTTTGGCATCTTGCATCTGAGCGGCTCTCAACAATGGCCTTATGTAGTTTGGGCAACCATTGTCGGGATGATATTAGGATATAGCGCCTTGCTGACTGGCAATTTATTAGTGCCCATCGCTGCTCATATTATGACGAATTGGATTTCTAGCTATATGTGGAAAATGTGGCAATTGTCGAGAAATAAAAAATAAAAGGTTGCTAAATTATAGTAATCTGCTTTGATTTTTGAATTTATTTGCTTCAGTCTGTAAGGAGCATTTTTGCTATTTTTTCCAAACCTCGTGTAAAAACTTCCTAACTTTTCAAATCTAAAAGTTTCTTAACATCCTCTTGAAAATCTGACAATGAATCAACAAAATTTAGATTTGCAGATATGTTTTTTTTCATAAAGGTAGATACTTCTTATTTCAAAACTATTCCTGAAAGGAGATTTTACCTTTTTTCTAGTCGCAACAATGTACAGAAACCTCGTTTTTGGTACAGGTTGTATATTTTAAGGAATATTACTAGTTTTATTGTATTAAATCTTAACTTAATACGTAAGAGTCGATTAGCCATCGCTCTCCAGGTGGGTCATCTCACAAAATCGCATTGCTCCCAGTGTCCTCCAATACAAAAGCCGAGGGTGCCTATTTTGCCTGGGGAAACTGCACTTTCTGTCTTGAGAAATTCGATTACAGCACGGCAATCTTCATCATAATGGGCGATCGCACTTCGACGAGCGTCATCATTACCACGCATCCGACCGAGATCGTTTGGTTCAATAACTTGCCCAATTGGCTCAAGGCGATGAAAAATTTCAGGTGCTGCTACTACATAGCCATATCCTGCCAAGTAGTTAGCTAAACGAATTATCGGCTCGCCTAACTGATAAATATCACTGTAGAATACAATACCTGGGTAAAGTCCTGGTGTTTTAGGAGACGCTACATAGACACGCATCAAACTGTCATCGACTCTTAACTCGACATTCCGTTTAGTGATTTGCACTGTTTTTTCTCCGTTTCATGTCTGCTTTCATTAGCTTTTATACAAGTGAATTAAGAGTGACAGTAGCTGACTGCCATAACAAGGACGTATCCTTTCATTATTTCCCTTTGTAGTGAAACTAGGGAGTTATCCAGGAACAATTTTGATCGATTCCGTCTTCAGATTTAAATTTACAGCTATGCCTCTTGTTAACTGAAGACTATACATATTTTTTAAAAAGTTTATTACACCACCAATTGATGAGGTTATTTGTGCATAGTGTATTTCAGGGAAAAACAAACTTATGACAATTTACATTTGTATATTGATTTTGCTATGAAGACTTGGAATTACAGACTTCAATAGCTGTATGTTGAATATAAAAACTAATAGTTTTTTGTAGCGCGATCGCTTTAAAGATTTTTAGCAAACAATATTATCAATTATGAGAATCAAACTTAGATAACTGAGATAATAGAAAAAGTTGCGATCGCACCCTTAATTTACAAGTGCGATCGCGCTAGATTATTTATGAAACCTGTAAGCCCAACCCTATGAAGTCCCTACAACAGTACACGACCGTTATTCGCCCTGATGACAATGGTACTTTTGTTGCCTATGTGCCAGCGATTCCAGGTTGTCATGCTTGGGGAAAAACGCCAGATGAAGCCCGTACTGAACTTGTCTATGTTTTTAAAATGATTCAAGAAGAGTACGAAGAACAAGGCCGTTCTCTACCTGAAAATGTTGAACTGGTGATTGCAAATGCCAGCTAAAGCTATTGAATTAGAACGGGTTGCACGGAAACTCGGTTTTAAAAAAATGCGACAGAAAGGCAGTCATGCTCGTTGGCAACATCCAGATGGACGAGCCACTACAATTCCTATTCATGGCAATGCTGAAATTGGTAATTGGTTATTTTATGAAATTATTAAGCAGTTGGGAATTACGGAGGAAGAGTTTAACCAATTGCGATAAGTCGTAGACATTGCTCCATAAATTCCTAGCAAATAATATTCTAAATCTTGCCAGAACAGCTTGATAATTATCCCTTGCTAAGACTAGATAAATTTTCCTCTACTTCAGCACGATCTGTGGCATCGGGATTAAGCCGAAGATAAGTCTGGAGGTCGGCGGATGCAGCATCAGACTGACCTAAACTAATTAATACGATCGCGCGATTTTGATATAAGTCTGGATTATCTGGTGATAAAGCGATCGCACCTGCTAAATCACTCAAAGCTTCTGGTAGTTGTCCAAGCCATCTTCAGCAGCAATGGGATTATCTTTATTGACAATCAGGTGTGAATAATAGCCTTTTGTACCATCTTCACTAACAACCTGAGCAAATGCTTCTGCCTTTGCCATTTGTACAGCTTGAATATATGACTTACCACCTAACCAAGCTACTTGTACTTTACCAAAGCGCATAGCCTCTATCACTGCTGCATATTGTGTGACATAAAACGGTTTAATGGTAATACCAATCTCCTTAGACATTGCAGCAGCAAAAGGTTCCCAAATAGGCTTTTGATTTACCTGAGATTCTGTGGAAAGAACGCCAAAATTAATTTCTTGAATATTTGCAGCATCTGAACTAGAACTAGAGGTGCAGGCTGATAGTATCTTCGCACTTCCTAAGGTTAGGGTAAACAAAGAAGCTTGTTGAATAAATAACCGTCTGTTCATGGGTGAATCCCTCGTTATTGTTAAAATATTGATGTTTTGTTGAGTAGCTATGGCGGTGTAATAGTCGAAGATTTAGCAAAAATTCTTATCCGATAAATTCTCCATGTCCTCTGAGAACAAGTTCTTCTGCCGCTGTACCATAAAGTTCATTGAGCATGTGATCATCTAGTTTGGCGATCGCACCATCAAACATTACTTCTCCGTCTCTCAGGGCGATCGCTCGGTTAAAATACTTACGCACCATTTGAATCTGATGTAACGAAGCGACTACTGTGATTTTGCTTTCTCGATTTAGTTCGATGAGCAATTCCATGACTTTACGGGCAGATTCAGGATCGAGAGAAGCAATGGGTTCATCTGCAAGAATGATTTTGGCCCCCTGAACGAGACAACGAGCGATCGCTACTCGTTGTTGTTGTCCCCCAGAAAGCATAGAAGCCCGTTTATAAGCATGTTCCAGAATACCAACTCTCTCCAATGCACAAAGAGCTTGAATTTTTTCGGCTTTAGTAAATAAATGTAATGCTGAACGAATCACCGAGGATCGCGCTAAATTTCCAACTAGAACATTTTCAATAACCGTTAGCCTGTTGACCAAATTGAACTGTTGGAAAATGTATCCTATCTTACTTCGTAATATCCTAACTTTGGAATGCAATTTACCCTTGCTTTGCAAAGCAATTCCAAAAATAAAAACCGTTCCCGCGTCTCCAATCTGCAAGCCATTTATATGTCGCAAAAGTGTAGACTTTCCTGAGCCTGAAGCACCTACAAGGGCTACCATTTCTCCGTCATAAATTGTGCATGAAACACGTGTTAGTGCTGGCTTACCCTTAAAGTTTTTTGAAAGATTACTTACTTCTATAGCCACTGTATTCGTGAACATTTGATGTTTGCATGACCTTGATTAAGGCTAAAGTTATTTGGTTAAGCTCTACTTAAGACAAGGATAAAATCTAATATACTACAGAAAAATTTGCAAATCGGTAAATTTATAGAATCACTCAACATCAAAATTCCGATTGTTTAGAAAAGCTATAGCATTCCTAAATGAAAAAGTGAAATCTTGCATTTTCAAATTTCTTACTTTTTCAGTAGATAGACTAAAAAAAATTATTTTATTTCTCTTCTTAGAGAAAATCACTAAAAAAGTGCTGAGTCACCAAAGTTCAGATGTCTGACGACAAGCCGACGAAGCGTCTACCCAAGCGACAAATCCCCAACTCCTGTTAAAAAGTCGGGGATCTTGCTTATCACAAATGATTCAGCATTGCTATATCAATAAATTTTAATTACCTCTTGTTTTTTAGCACAATCTATGCAAATCTCATAAATATAATACGGTAGCTTGACTGAGTTACCGTATTATAGGATTTTCTTAAAAGCTATGTCTAAGCCAAAGCGGGGGAATCCGGGAGCTTTGAGTGCTGAGTTAAGAGTTATTATCTTACCTCTGCCCCATACGCGATACCCAATGGCGAAAATCTAGGAGAGCAGATCGTGAGTGCATATCAATCGGAGTCAGGAAATAGTTCTAAGTAGCTAGACATGATTAAATATAAAACGCTCAACAGTGTAATTACCATTGTTTGCACGATTCTGGATAGCATGAATCAAAGCGATGCCTGCGGCGGGCTACGCCTACGCTAGTTCATATTCAT